>JGI24159J19872_10004473_pt1 | contig 17823 bp, 18 predicted proteins | sample Ectturendosymbi4_FD_19872 | JGI IMG/M metagenome (IMG submission 19872) | reverse complement strand
ATGTTCCTTGAAATTTGCATGCAAATTTATTCTATGGTATTTGCAATAAGTCGACAAATTAACAAGCAAAAAGTATGCGAAAACAGTTAATCTCGTTATCGCAGGTCATAAAGTTTTCGTAAAATATCAAGCTCAAGAGGGGGTTTAACCCCAAAACCCTCCCCTTGCGTACACCCTTGCCTAAATGCTATTTTACTCAAATGTTTCTAACTTTACCCAGAACGTTATTAAAGTTTTTTAGTTGGCCCAAATTCATGAGGGCTGTTGGAATTTCCACATGATTCCAATTCACTCAATGGCGGTGTCTATTTTGCCATCAGGAGCAAAAAGAATGGCAAAATAGTCTTTGGCTGTTATTTTGCCGTTGATTTGGTTATTACTTTGCCTTAGTTTGGAAAATTGGCACTACTTCACATGTTAATGTAGCTGTATACCTTGCCCAAATTTCGAAAACTTTTGCCCAAGTAATGTCCAATTTTTCAGCGTTGGGGATGCAACCGCATCCCATACCGTACGCTTATGTTAGAGGGGCCTCTGTAAGCATTTTCGGGGGGCAGAGTTGTGTTTATACGTCACTGATTTCAACAAACACAAAACGACAAAATGTCCCTGAAAAAATTTCCAGTAATCTGGCAGGAGTGCGAGCCACACCCCTGGCCAGCCAAATGTAAAAACTGGGTCCCTACTTTGTATTTCAGTTTTAGTAATCTTTTAGTTTTCAGTAGGTTGTTTTTTGCGCTTTTTGGTGATTTAGGGTTTTAGTACAGGCATCCACATCCACTATCAGTTCTTAACAACTTTTCTGAGTGTTGGCTACTGCGCTACCGAGTTTAACTCCTGGCTCAAAATACCTCTAGTTACTCCACTGCTTCGGAATAAGCCGACTCTTCTTTGCATGCATGGTACGTTTGAGGTGCGAGTGCCCGCAGCCCCACAGTGAAGAAGTCCAAAATGCAATCTTGGGAGAATTTCGGACATAAATTGGATTCCATTTACTTGCAAGCCAACAAAGTGTTCTGGCAGACCATCCGGCGTGTTCGCGACGGAAGATCTCATGCTGCTAGATCCACCAAAAAAACAAAATGGTGTCTTCAAATAGTCAAAATGGTGAGGACTTCTTTGGCAGATTGAGAGAATACTTCAAAGATCTTTCAAACACAGTCACTTCCACACGACAGGACATACACGAGGTACATTTTCGAGAGGAATATACCAAACTGCAGTCGAAATTTTCCTAGGTGTCAAAACGCTGACAGCTGGGTTAAGTCTGAGTTGAAATGCTCAAAGCCTTGAACATAGTTCTTTGGATGACTCGTGTGTTTCATCGCCTGGTGTCTGGGAGGGCTCTGAAAAGTTCTCAAACTGGGATGATCATTCCCATACAAGAGGGGAGACAGGAGGGAATGCACCAACTACCGGGTCATATCCCTCCTTGGAAAAATGAATGATCAACTGTTTGCATTTTGCAGACGATTTGGTCCTGCTAGCAAAGCTAAGTCCAACCCACGGCCCAGTTTAGGTTTGCTTTAGTAAAAGTATCCTACATACTGTTATTATAATCTTGAAATTTTTACGCAGGTGGTCCTCAGTGCTACTTTATCTCGTCTGTATACATACCACTACAATTAGGATTAGAACAAAACCCACTTCAATAGTTGGGTGAAACGTCGGCTAATAATAAAATCTGCTTGTTTTGAAACCTGGTGGCAAATGCTACGAAACACGAGTAGCAAACAGAACAGCACTTTCAGTATATTAGTTAAAACTAAATCTAGGTTGCTAAAATCAAAGTAAGCCATTCAATGTTCGGCCCTGGTCAAGATATTGACATACTTTTTGGCTCAGCAAGCCATTTGGGATGGGCATAGCTGTGGTAGCGTCTTCTCAACAGGGTCTTCAGCATGCACTTGATCGGTTTTCTGCCGCGTGCGATCAATCCGGAATGAAAATCAGCACTGCAAAGACGGAGATATTGTGTCTCCAGGAACTCAAGGCTGTGTGGCCTGCTTACACTTAAATTGTTCTCAGCAGCACAAGTGTTGCAACCTCTCGGTTAGCGTTGCGTTGAATGTACGATTCACCACGAATGGGATGTGCGCGAAGAACAACACCACATGTGGCGCAAACAAGCAATAATAGAGTGTTCATGGCATGTGATCTCTATTGTTGCTTGCTGCCACAGTGTGCAAGCTTTGCGCACTTGCCGNTCGGGCTTTCCGATCGCAACTGCTTCGGGGTACTCACATACCAAACTGCCCACACACATGAGAGTTGTTTAGTTTTAGTGAAAGAGTACATTATAGGTCAAGCGGACGACAGTCAGTTTTAACACAGCGTAGTTCATAGTTCTGCGGTCATTTTTTGACAGTGTCGAAACCTTAATCTGTGACATTCGCAATTGGCCTCACCCAGGGCCGTCGCCAGCGAGGGGGCCAGTGGTGCCCCCATTTAACGTTTGGCCCCCTGGTTGCTGCATACATCCAATACAGTAGTTTAAAAATGTGGCCCCCTTCTGGTTTTTGGCCCCCCGTGCTGCTAAATCCTGGCGACGGGCCTGGCCTCACCACCCAGCTGAAGTGCTGTTCTCAGTTAGGCATCAGATCATCAGAACATGTCGTCTTTCGAGACACGACTTAAAACAACGTTTTGTGAAAACTTCTGCGAAAAAAAATCTGAAATAAAACGGACATTGTCAGTTGGCGGCATTGAGTTAGTTTGTCGCAAAAAACATGTTGGGACTCCTGGCAACCCACTGGTCGAGTCTCATAACACATTCCCGCAGCCGTGGAGCAAACTCTCTGCTGCTGGAAATAACTAAGCAACTTTTTCTTAAAAAAAACGCACCAAGTTTTATTAGTAACGATCTGCGCGAGCTGTGCACACTGTGCTGTTTCCACGCACATGATTGGGAGGAGCACGACGCGAAGTTGTTGTTGCTTTCACAAAAACTGTGCTCTGGTGATTTTTGCAAAAAGCGGGCTTTTCCGCCTCAGACACGATATTTGCAATGCACAAAGCAAAGCGTAAGCGCCACGCATTGCTATGTGTGCGGTAAGCGCTGCGTCACCTGAATTACTTGCTGCGGGCGCGTTCGTCAGGATCGCACACGACACAAGAACCGATAGTTTCGATCGCACCGTATTGAAAAAGCACCAAACTCTGGCTACAGCAACATGGAACTCGTCAAGCCGACAACTCGTCATCATTTGCCATTAGAAAAGAGCGATGCAAATTCGGCATTTCGACTTTCAACGCCAACGACACAACGTTCGACTGGTGCAAATTAGCTTTTGTCCACAGCGGAGAGGAATATGCACAGGTCTGAATGGAGTCAGGCAGTTCAGACTGGAAAGATGTTGACGACAAAACAACAAAAGGGTTTTCACTTGCACCAGTAGAACATTCGCGAGTGTGTGAGGCCGTGCAGCTTGTTATGAGTTCATGGACGAAGGTTCTGCAAGTGGTCAGATAATTGCGCAGGACAACCGTTACTGTGGCAACAAGGCTCATTCGAGAGCTGGATGTTTGAACGAAAGTTAACGAGAGATCCGAAAAGCCGCACGAGCGGTTTGCAACCTCTCACGTACAAAGCTCAGCATTCAACCGCGTGGGGCATTTGAAAGCAGCTGCATCACGCGCCGCATGCACGGCTGCTCGCAGCATCGAAGGAACGGAGAAGTACAAATTCGGCACTTCGAAAAGCAGTAGTAGGAAAAAAAACGTACTTTTCAAAACACATCACCTTTTCGCGATGCATATCGGATAGCAAGTGGTGGGGATAAAACAATGCAGTTACCAAAGTCAACGAAACATGAACATCAACCAAATACTGTATCACGGCTGCCTAATACCCGTAAAACACTTTCTACGCAAATCTGCTGACGTACTATTTCAAAACACAGACCTCAGTTACGCGAAACGTGCGTCTTCAAGATAAATACTATAATCAAAAAATGTAGGAAAATACTTCCACTGCCCGCATAGAAAGCTGTGCGTTGTCGATATCCAACAGAACACGAGCGCAGCTTATGTCATTAAACTTACGCTAATTCGACAATCACGAAACAATCATTAAAGCGCGNGATAACAAATTAGCAAACAATACGTTTCTTAAAAAAAAACAACAAGCAATTAATCAACGCAACAGTTCGGTTGCAAATACACAATGATAGAAAGTACAAGCACGCCACTCTCCGAGTTGACTGAACACATAATCACAATGACCGCAGCGAATATTCCATTAAGTGCTTTTTTCAACTGTCGATTTAATACGCTTCGAAGTCGATGGGGTCGTTTCTAAACGTCACAAGTACAAAGGCGGACGGTGACCGGAAAATACATCAATTGTCGCATTTCCGGCAGCGATACAATGCTTTTCACTGGTTGATGTGGATAGCCCCTAAAANGAAAAGTCGTCAGTTGGTAGCGTTTTAAATACCACAATGTCGGCTATTCCAGCAGGTTTCCGCCAAGTGAGACGCCAGTGGAACACCCACACGGGTTTAAAGAAAGAACTTGAAACGCTGGTAACAATAGCGCCAGCAACGAAGCAGCTGCGAAGAACAGTGCCGAGACGCAGGGTGAACAAATGCGTGACAACTCCGAGCAGCAACTCTACCGAGATCTCGCGCGTTCACTGCCTGTCCCGTCAGGAAATCAGACGATGGACGGATCGATGGTTTTGTGTTGCGCGTGCTCGGCCACTGCCCGCGCCACCGTTCCCGCTTCGGCAGCTAATGCAGCCGCTAAGTGGACAGTTGGTCGTGAGGCTTGTTGTCTGAAAAGATAATTATTACTGAAACAACCTTTGTCGAGAATACAAAACAGCAAAACATTCACAGTGAGCCTGCAACACGGCGCCAGGAATCGTTATGCATTTTACGAAGAAAGAAATCAAACACAACAATGTTTTTCCGCAGCACCAGCCACAGAGCGGTGAACGTTAGTAAACATCCATTGAAGGCATCAAAAAGGTTAGCAACAAACGAAATGTTCAAAGAGGATGAAGTGCAAGCGATTCGTTCATCTCACCCCGATCTTGTTAACATGTTCTCAATCGCACGTATCTTCTGGCGTTTCACGCGTTCCTGGGCAGGGGTCAGGACGACGTCCTCGTAGTCCATCAAACGCTCCGGTATTTCGACCTTGTCGGGCGCGATTAGCTGCGCATGCCCAAATGTTATTTAAGGCGCTTGCAAAGTGGTTAAAATGTTGTATCTGCTGACGGCCAACAGTGACTGTTGGTAAGCACATACAACGTTAAAACGCGTTGTCTCTTGGCCGTGAGCAGATACGAAGACAAGATGAAGCGAGGGGTTGGGCAGTGCGATAAGACGTTACAAATTAACGTCTTAAAGAGCAACCGGACGAAGCGGTGAGTTTTAATGGTTAGAACTTGTTACGAAGGTGCTGGAAAACCACATGCTACAGCTGCAGGCGTTAGTTTGACGCACGATCGATTCGGCAGAGCAACTTCAGCGACGGATTCGAAAATTCCGCCTTCCAACCTGATGTGTCAGATTCAAATCCACTTGCATCTCCTCCGGTTCCAGGTCATCTTCGCGGTGAGGCGAGACTTGCCTGTTCACGTCATCGTCAATGACGTCATTGTCGGCCTCGATAGGATAGCCGTTCGCTTCGTGCTCGAAGTTGTCGATGTTGAAGCCTTCCACGACATGCTTCACTGGCTTCTCCGCCTCGGCTCGCTGCATTTCACGCTTGGCTCGTTGCAAGACCTGCGCCGCAAAACATCACTGCAAGGATCAAACGCCGAGAAGCCGACTCCGCGACTGACTTCAACGGGACGGTAACCGAGAAGTCGATGATATCATTGCAGCGATGCCGGCACGTTTGAAACGAAAACGAATGTTATCCACAAAACCCGACTTGCAACGAAAACGTTAGTCCGATGCGAAGTAACAACAGGAACTCCATGGAAGGCAAAAACTTTCCGTTGCGTGCATGGCAGCAAGAAAGAAGCCGGCCTCGCAGCACCTTACCGAAAATTACTGATGATCGACACAGAACAGAACTGGCGGCAGAAAAAATATCGAAAAACAAGGTTCACTAACAAGGCTATGTTAGGAAAGGTTATGAAAGTCAAAACACAGAAATCAAAACTGAGTTATTACCTTGGGCATCCGATGATGCTTGATCGCCTGAACATCGCAAAATTTACAAAGGATTAGTTGGAAACGTGTTAGAAGGTAGACACTGCACAAAAGCTAAATGGCGTTTGTTAATATCCGAGTACATGACTGAAAAGAGGCGGTTGAAAGAGATTCAGATTGACTGCAGGGACTGACGCAACTGTTATGAGCACAGAGAGAATTATGTATTTTTGCGACGACGTTTTCTGCGCTACACTGTGACCAATATCAAAGCTACCCATCGTTTCAATATTTACAACTCGCGCTGAAAATGGGATCGAAAAAGAATTTATAGCACAGATGATTGACATTCACTGTACAACGCAGGGTAGAATAAAGATATTCAGGAGTTGGTTATAATTTGCAAGAAAGCTTTTACGAAATCAATAATTTTCCAAATGTGACAAAATCTACGACAGTCCGTGATGGGGAACAAGCGACTGGCTTAGAGCTGTTTCGTGCCTGATTGACTTGTAGTTAAAAACCATAGAACTCACGAAATCTTTTTTCGTTAGTAACAATATAGTCTTAGTCAACTCCACACACACATGCACATCTACAGCTAGGGATAACTTGAACAGAGCACCACTCTCACCATTTGAACATCAATTCCGACTTGCATATGAGTGCCCTGGTGGAAATAATCACGTTGCACTGTGTGTCGTCTGTTCAAGTCGCCGCTGGTCAGTGTTCGCCGGCGGCTCCTGCATATAAACAGTTGGTTCTTTTAACGAAAGCCCCGGGTGAAATGCCGTCGTGCACTTGTTGTTTGGTAATAATTAGCAACGCCGTGTTTGACCCAAAGCAACAAGCCTGCGAAGCGCTTATGTCCCGGAAGGATTTGGTTACATTACCAGTGCACTTAAGACCGACGACCGCCTCGACCTTTCGCATAACAGCGTTCGTCTTTCAGCAGCATCGCAGCTAACGACTTAACAGCAAGCACTGGATATCATGTAAGAGCTGACGGTACACCACTGCGGTTCGCCGCCAAAATGTGGGGCTTGCCATAGCCAGGATGAAAGAACTTACGAAAGAGCACAAAGCATATTAAGCGCTCTTCCAGAAAACGCAATCGTAGTTTAACACGTACTGGTTGATCTCGCGCTGTATTTTCTTTATTTCGTCCGGGTCCTGCGACAGGTTGCCGTAAGAACTTTGCAGTAGCCTCTCAGCAGCGGACTTGGTTCGGTGAAGGTTCGTGGAGCGCGCGCTGGACGGGCGAGGAGAGCGCAGTAAGGTGGCTGCTGTGAGACTATCCACGCTGCTGGCGTGAGTCACTGCAAAACACAGCGCCTCGTCAGACGAAGACTGTAAATGGCCATTTTCCTTTGACGTAACAAAAACGCGACAAAGCAGCGGTTTCGGACTGAGCAGAGAGTGACAGACGTCACTCACGTCTCCTACCTCCGCGGCCTGGTAAAGTGAAGTACTTTCCATCGTGCGACAAACTGCTAGACGACGAGGCGCTCCGCAAGTGAGAAAAGCCGCTGCCGCCCGCACTCCGGCGTTCTGTCGACAGGCGCTTCACGTTACGAGGGGACCTGGGAATGCGGAAGTACAAGTTAATCGGAGATTGAAGCGAACGATACGTCTCTTCCTGCATCGCAGCTGTTCTAGTTTGCTGCGAGAGATAGACAGAGCACGCCTGGCAGAGCAGACAAAACACTGCCTTTCGCAGTGGGTTTCCGCGCAGCGTCATATTCAATTGCGGAAGGTAGAACCTTGTACGGAATGATTACGACAAACATGGTAATTCACGCCATCGAATCGAAGGCGAACTAGCACCGTCGACACGTTCAAGCCTGTGGTTGCCCTAATCTCGAAATTACATCCACCAGCACCAGAGCTTCATTTACAAACCGGTTGTTCGTCACGCATGCCTGCCTTCCAACGTGATACAGGTGCGACGGACGACACGCGACAAGTTTGTAAACAACAAATCGCTGTCGGTGGTTCTTGTAAACATGGAACAGTCTCACCGAGGAAAGTAAACGTTTTAGTGCGCATTCCCTTTTTCATGCTTACCTCAACTCGCTCTTAATGGAACCGTTTCTCCCCAGGCTTGACTTTGAGCTTGGACTGCTGGGCTTGCTGTCGAACTCTGCCGAACAATTGGAAATTTCCGAGCAACAAATAAAAAGTTCAGTCATGACCGAAAAACACAACGTCACTCGTAGATCTACCTTAGACTTGAAACAAAATCATGAAGCGCAACAATAAAGGATTTTGCTTTTGGGCTATCGGCATGTGAGACGGCGAAACCATTTTACGAAATGGCCGCTGTTTTTGTGAAACGATGGATGTTGAAGCGAAGCACAGGAAGTTCTTATTCCTCGCATCCGACAGCAGCTCGCCACAGCACAAGAATACCAACCGTTAAACACTTCCAGCTTGTTCACCAAACCGATCTTGTTCTTATTGACCCCTTCCATCATCAACTCCACCTTCCCCAGTTCCCACTCAAGCTGTCGTTGCGACTGCTTCGACGTCGGTTGGTCGAGTCTACGAGAATGCGTGAAACGCAGTCGACCACGTTAGACACAACAAGTAGCAAGGTCCGACATCCACATTCTCAGGTATCGCCGCAGAAAGCTCACCTCCCAGCTTGACCAAGCTGTTCAAGCAGCTTGCGTTTCAAAAGCCGTATTTCTCTCTCGAAAGCTTCATTTTCTTTCGTCATCGCTTTTAATTTCTGCAAAAAAAACAAATTTGTTTCATAAGCGACGCAAAAAACACGAAAAACATCGTTTTCAACTGGACATCTGGAGTGAAAAGGTCGGAAGCAGCTAGCTCGGTTCACCTCAAAACAGAACAGGCGAACACCTGAACCACTCACCGTAGCAGACTCGGCGAGCTGCGATTTGACTTTTGATAATTTCTCCTCGAGCTCGATAGCGCTGCCTTCGCCTAAACAAAAAATGACGGCACGTACCAATCAGGGAAACCCAGAAAAGCAGCTCATTACCCAAGCCACAAAACTTCAATGCGAAGCAGCAAACTGCAAACAGAAGAAGTCTGCCCACTTCGTGGTAATAATCGACTGAGCACTTCGTTGCAACCAGGGTGGAGCAAAGCGAAGCGCGTGTAATCCGGAATTCCAAGCTGGCAGACCAAACGCTTTTTTGTTCCGGGAATTTACAGTAATCATGTCCTCGAAACAAAAGCGTGAGCGACCAGGTTTGCGAAGCTTCGGTTGAGGTCGCGAGCACCTCAAACGCCATTTCGCTGGCGGCAACTTACAAGAGCCATCGCAGCACTGATGCGCAGGCTCTCACTGCATCACGTCACAAGACCACTCGTGCACGACCAACAGAACAGCTCAAAACGTTGCCAGGGCCTTACCCGAGAAACTGGTGCGCGCTCGCAGAAGAGATCTTTCAAGACGCAACTTGTTGTTTTGGAGGCTGCTAATCTCGTTGCTGAGGTTGTGCAGCGTGTTATCAAGCTCGTTCAAGCGGTCGAGTTTGGCCTGCGTCCACAATAAGGAAAAAGGCTCTGAATATTAAGCAGCGTTATTTGCAGATCGGATGAGGGACAGTTGTCTTGCATTTAAAAGAACCATCTATATGCCACGGTGTGCGCAAATCTGGCAACCGCGCGAAAACCACACCCTCGTTTTCGTCGGCCAGCCTTTTGATGCGGAAAGTTACGTCACAAGCCTTACGCACCTCGATATCGCTCTCATTGGTCGACAGCTTTTCGAAATCTTCGCTCAGATTCGGAGTTGCTTTCGATGGGATCTTGAACGATAAAAGGAGTGGCAAGGGTAGTAACTTGCACTGGGTGGTTGTTTAAAAGGCTACTTTTTCGTCAGTTGCAGTAGTTTGAAGACCGCAGCACAGAATTGTTCGGTTTCAAACCAAAGAGTGTGATCTCATTTGCAGAATTTTTCAAATGCGGATAAGATCAAAAAACCTTTATCGGGCTTTAACACAAAAAAATTGACCACCAACAAAAACGACGACACACCAAGAAATTTTAAACAGATTCATTTAGAAAACGTCGTGAACTTCAAGAACATTTTTCAACACTAGGTGAAACTTGCAACCAATACTGACAATCCGCATGACATGCGAAGTACCACTTACCACATCGGGCCTGTTGTTGGGCTTCAGTGAAACGGCGAAAGCGCGTAGCTGGCCCTGTCAGGTAATAAAAACAACAAGCTTGTCATCTCATCAGCGCACCGGAAGAGATTATTATCAAAACACAACCTGCGTTTAGTTTTGGGTCGCAAGTTGCGTGCTGGGAAGGTGCAGTTTGTATGAGCGCAAAGTACAAAACGACGTTCTCGTGCAGAACAGTTGCTCACGTAAGAAGTAGATTGAGCATTTTTACCAGAAAAAATAAACCAATCGTTCCAGCACTGAGAAATAGTAAATCAATGGCATTGTGCTGAACAATATTTGCTCGTTGTGCATGAAATAGCATGGAGAAACGCGGAAGTACAAGGTTGTCACGCAAAATCCCCAAAGCGATGAAAAGCAGCATCCTGAAGATAGGCCATGNGCATACGACCACAAAGAGCTCGCGATATGGTGTGGCAATTGAGAAAAGGCGACAACTGACAAGGGCTCTCGGCATCGTTTCGGGTCAGTGCAGTAATCCTTGGTAAACTAGCGGATCAGCATTCTCATTACGGGCAAATACAGGCAAGGGCGGAGAGACGACTGCACACACCTGTCTTCCTTTGACGTCCATCTGCTTGATCTCATATTTAGACTTCGGTGGATCCGCTGAAGAAGATGCATGACATCGACATCGTCAAAGTGCAAATTTATAAAAACGAAAAGAACGAGTGCAAGAGATGCTACTATTGTACTATACTCAGAGCACAATTTTTTCTTTTGTTTTACAGCATGCTAGATATATTTCGAAAAACGTACTGGTGCAGCTATTCTCTACAAACGATTCTGCAAAAATGCTTTCGCACGAAGCATGCAGCCAAAAGATCTGAGCATATAGAACCTTATCATTAANACTGCAGCATGCAAGACTGGCAGTGGAATTGAGCGCGCGCCACTGAAATTGACAAACAGGGTCGAATCCCGATCGAGTCACACCTAAGACTTGAAAAACATTGCTTATCTGTCCACTGTCGTGTTGGACGGGTGCAAGGGGATGAAGGTGCTGCCACTGGCTTGCCACCGATGCAATGCCACTACGCAGTCAGCGGAGACCACTCGCGACTCTCCGCAGGAAGGGAGGACAAAGCGAGTATAATGAAACCTTTCTGCAGCAAGTATTAATCATTTACCGACTAGTATTACTGTAAAGTTTCGTTGCGCAACTGACGGGCTTTCTGACAAAAAAATCGATTGCCTGGTTACGATTACGTTTAATAGTCAGCGTGTCCGGAGAGAGCGGAATGTGATGTTTTCCAGAGCAAAGCACAATGCATTTTAAAGTTGCAGCAAGGCAGTGGACAAACAAACAGATTCCCTGTAAAGCTCACCAGAGACAGGCGTGCTGATATCGGCAGACACAGGAACGTCGTATTGGAAGCGGCCGTTCGGCGATATTGGAGAAAAGACATCGTCGGTGATTCTGCACAAGGCAAGAAATTTATACAGTGACAAAACAACGCCCTTTCAAACAAGCTGCTACGATTCAATATGAAGGCAAACATCGACATTCCACGTTTTACTTGAAGCAGAAACAGGAAGGGTCACTTTCAAGCACGACATGTTAATGGTTCAACCAAGTACGGGTTTGCAGAAAGCAATCAGAAAAAAGGTGTTAAGTTAGGGCATTTATGAAAGCAACTGGAGCGGTTGCGCCCGACCTTCAGCGTAATTGCATTAAAGGGAAAAAACAAAATTCTAAAGAAGGGATGGGACTGACTCGTCTTTAAAAATCCAGCAACAGTTACTCTTGCTCGAAAACTGCAGCAAGTAAATTTTACCCAAGCAAGCCAAACCAGAAATGAAGAGTCCAATCACGCGGCCTACCTTCTCGGGGTGTTCATTGAGCTCGGGGTTCGTTGCGAGCTGGAACGCTGGCTCGGCGGCGACACTGCGGGCTCTTGATGCAACGCGTAGTCAGATTTCGTTCGCACAGGATGTTTCGGGCCGTCGGGTTGGAGGAAACTCGTACTTTTCGAGTTTGGAATACGCATTTTTCGCGAGTACGACAGCTCGTCCAGTTCCTGACGCGACAAGTCAGCTTCCAATTAATCAGCGAAATTTAAACCAGGGAAAAATTTTTTTTCACACATGTTTCGCTTAATTCCACACTTTTGCGCACGCCTATAAACACAGGCGAGCAAACGTCAATCAATGTAGACTGGTATGTCGCGCCTCAAAGCGACCAACAAGGTTGTGGAGAGGAGGCAACATACAGACTGAGGTAAGTAGAACAATAATCCTACCAGCACATGTTCAAACAACTAAAGCTGCATTTGCACCGATCTCACGGGAAGGACTCACTTGCGTTGACATCGGCCTGGGGAGGGACACAACACGATTATTGTGATATATCGGCGGGACGCTCATTATGCTTGATGCCACCTCTGTGGGGTCCATGTAGTCGTTGTAAGAACCGGGCTTGTAGCGTTTGCCACTGGACGGGGGGCTGTAGTGAACGCGGTGGCGCGTTCCGTGATGGGCTTGATAAAAATGTCTGTTGAAAATGTAATGCGTTCAAGCTCATGTCAGTCTTTTTGTTAGTTTTACAAGAATGTAGCCTTGGCTGCTGAACAGCCTATACTTTGGTGCAGGGACCAGCAACCTGAAATCCCCAAAAGGGCCATTCCGACCCGTTTTCCACGCAAAAGAAAACACCGAGAATCACAAAAATCATTTGACGTTTATGATGAAGATAACACCACGTTTTCCGCTTTTGCACCTGTATGCTGTGACGATCTTTTCGTAAACGCATGTTATCTAATGTCACTAGATAACCAGAATTTTGAAATGTACAATTACGTTAAAAAATGACCAGTCAAATCATGAATAAAATTAAGTTAAACACTGAATATTTTCCAGCGTCCTTAAAGGCGGATGGAACGGCCACATCAAGCTCTGTAGTTGCGGGTTGCTGACCTCGCTAAAGGAGCCAAGCTCGCGATAGTCAGTTATCAAAAAAATAACATTCCGGTCAGCACCACATTCTTTTTCAAAAAACACAGAAGAACTATACATAGCAAATGCGAAAAAAAACATATAAAACTGTGATGTTTTCTCCCAGAGTGGCTGGAGTAGTGTGAGATCAATCAAGCCGAACGCCAAACAAGCGTCACGCCACGAACGGCAGTAGCGTAAATGATTCACATGAACGCCGGTCACAACTCACCCGGGTCTGCGCTGTGCAGAGCTGACCGAGCTCAGTTCGCTCGCAGTGTCGGGATACCTGAACAAAAGCAACGCTATAACAACATACAATTGTGATTGAATCGAGAGCGCAGGTGCGCAGAACGATGGCGGTGCGTGGACTGGCGTGATGCACACAACTTGCAGGAGGCGGGTGAGTGCTCGTCGGTGAACAGCTGAGCATTTACGACGGAGCAATCACTTTCAACTTGATTGAAGTGTTGCCTTTGCATCGCGGCGAACTGATGATTAACTGACGTCAAACGGGTGCGCCGCGAAACAGCGACTCCTGGCAGATATTTCAAAACCAACTACNAGCACCAGTGACAGAATGAGAACCGATCGTTGGTGCACAACGTGAGATACGTCCGGCGGTGGAGAACATGATTTATGAGCAACTCCGGTGGTCTTATGAGCAAACGTTAGGTGAGACGCTGGTGGCAAGCGCGTTGGGTTTCATCTGCAAGCACACAGTGGCCGGCCTAGCCTAGACAGTGTTTCGCAACGTTTTTAGGCTCGCGGCACCCAGTGGCGAACTTACAACAGATCGCTTTAAGGTTTGATAACATTTTGAAAATGTATTCTTAACGATATACTGAAAAACGTATTAGCTCGCGGCAACCCTTGGTATTGTAAAAGGCACGCGGTTGGGAACCACTGGCCCAGAGCCACGAGAAACGCTAAGCTAATACCTTCGGCGTGAGTTGAGGGTGCTGTTGGATTGTTGCTTCTGCTTCATCACCCAGTCACCGAGCTTGGCCATCGAATTATTGCGTTGGACCTTTGACGAATGGCGCCGTCTTGAAATTTAAAAATAGCTATTTCAACCAATCGCTGATAACGAAAGCTCAGTTGGAGTTAACAGACGTCACCCAAAGCAATATAAAAGTCGTTGTTGAACCTAAGTACGAATTTCTGTTCTTATCAAGCAAGCAAGCAGCGTGGTCGAGTTGGTGGCATAGGCAGGCGCCAGTGTCAGGAAACTGCTCCGCGTTCCAGTGACGAGCAGGTTAACAGAGGAATTCATCGGTGTCTAAGCACACGGCATGCGCGCGCGCACACACACGCCAGCTCTTTCCGCATGGCTGCAGACGGTTTTACACACAGCGCAGCGCACCCGGGATATCGACCCGATCACCCTCAAGTACCGCAACGCAAGACTAGCTTTTGATGAGCAGAGTACCTTGCAATGCAGAATGCGATTAGCAAAGCACTTTCGCAGCAGACTCGGCATCTGATCGAAGCTGCTGGCACTTGATATTACGTCACGCCATGGAGCAATGGCGACGACGAGCGAGAGGGGATGGTCATACAACCGTCAGCAAGCTGACGCAAAGAAGTCAGGTCCACTCTCCATTCTACAAGTTCGAAAACGTTTAAGCGCAGCGTACCATACCCAATCCGCGAAAGTTAACCCGACGATGTATTTTAAGCAGTGGATGAAAAAGGGCAAACTGCACGTAATTAAATTTTAAAACGTTAAGCGGTTCTTTTACGAAACAGCTTCCACAAAGATCCAACAATAATCGGGGAGGTTTTACAACATTTAAAAACTGACGTCATTGAAGACAGGTTCAACTGCACGAACTATTTCATTAATGAACAACGAACATCGCGTGTACGTTTACCTGTCAGTACTGGAAGAGATATCCGAATAAGGATCGCTGTTCTGATGGCCATTGAAGACTGCGTCGCGTGGAGGGGGAAGTGCGCGAGGATTTGCAGAGGCGTGCAGGGGTGGTTCTGTGGACGAGCGGTAACGACTGCTCGGAGCAGTGTTCGAATTTTGCGTTCTACTCGAGGTCGATGATCTGGTGCGGTGGGAACTGCCACTTTGCTGCGAGTTCCTGCTCTGTTGCCGGGGCGACCGGCCGTCAGGGCTGCTAACTGATGACGAAGTAGACAGTTTTGGTCGGTTGTTATCGCCATTAGCAACTGGTTTCTGACCGACGGACGACGGCGTGGATGGGACTCTGCTTCTGGGCTTTTCGTGCCGGTTGGGCGAGTCGCGTGATTCGCCGAAGCCGAACTGCGCATCGTCGTCGGTTGGTTTCGCGTCGGCGATCTCTTTTGTTTTACTCGCTTTCTTTGATCCGCTTTTGCTGCAAACAAAAAGTTTGTGGAAATACGAGACATGTCAGGCATACTGCGCAAAGAAAACGGTTTAAAATCGCTCTGGCAAACGATGTTAAGTTCCACACGAATCATCGCAAAATTTTGATCAAAAGGTTTTAATCCATTTTTGTTAATTTTCACGCAATTTTATGATCATGTCACCTTATCCACTCGGAATTGCAAACTGAACAGTTAGTGACGTGTACAAAACCAATATTAAAGAAAAAGGAGGAGACGGGTATAAAACACGCAATGTTCTTACAAATTGACAATTACTTTAAAGCTGGCAATCGAGCAGAATGCAGTCTTTTCTAAGATAAATAAATTTTTAACTGAAAATATTGTTTGGTGATTGAAAATGCTGCGCCAAACATGCACTTTAACGGAACACGATCAGGTGACTGTTGACTTTTTTCCACTGTACTGTGTTAGCTTACTTTGAAACAGGCAAAAGAACCAAACAATGGCATTAATGCCCAAGAAAGAATAAAGAGCAGGCCCGACAGTAGGTCTTCGTTTCAAGCGCACCCATCTGTGTTACACACTTTTTAAGGGCAGACTTCACCCCTGAGGACAAAAGGCGTGTTTTCACAGTAGACTTTTCGACCATGCGCATTCTCGTTACATTACTATTTACGACTGGCGACAACGGGCCGCGCATGGCTGGACGGGTGATGTGCGGATATTGGTCATAACCACAGGTGCATCTAGTTTTGTCTTGGCCAGAAAACCAGTTAAGCCGAAAAACCTGGAATGCCCCATGCTCAGCATCAAGGCCGCGCGTCACGCTAACAATTAGCGGATCTGTGACTGGTGAGCGGATAAACACACAGTCATTACGAAAGTGTCTAGTACACGTCATTACCAGGACTGCTACATTGATTCCGCTACCGGTACGTTAGAAAATGCATCATAAGCACGCAAAAACGCCTCGCTGCTTCAGAAGACGCTGTACTATGTTTTGCAACCTGGACGAGATAACTGTTAATACTTTCGCTGATTTCAAAGATTAAGTTTGCTGCAACTTCAACACATTTTAAACGGCATCTCTTTGAATACACAGTAATTTTAAACCAGGATTTCTCAAACTGTGAGGCACGGAGGGATTTTTGACTGGTCACGACCCTGTATTGTTGAAAATGAATATGTTTAGCGAGATAACCCTCGAAAATAGCGCTCTTGATGCAATGAAAACAAAATCTGGAAGCAGGCTTGATCTCTGCATAATCACGTATTGAGCCTCGAATATCTTTGCTTTCTAACAACAAACAGGCTCAACCTTCGCATTGACAGTAGTACACGTTGCATTATTAAATGTTGATTTTTTTCTGCTGTATGTATGTGCAACAGTTGTCGCATTGGAGAAGTTGTACATTCGGTGGGCCATGGACTCTGCTTGTTCATTAACTGGGCCACATGGTTGAAAACGTTGAGAACCCCTATTTTAAAGAGTCGATTATGAAGTCGCGTGCAGCATACCGAGAGCATAACAAGCGCTCATTGAATGGCCGCACTGAAATACAATCTTTTCATCAACATGACCCCGAGTCCTTGAACACAAAGTAGGCGGATCAGGTGTTTCATAGCGTAGTGAATAAGCCGTTGAGTCCATTTCGCGAGGCACATGACATGCTGTGTACACTTAACCTTTAGAAGAAAACAATCACGAAGATCTACCCAAGCGCTTAAAATTCGGGCCACACAGTTTCTATCTACCCAGTGACGGGAGCGCCAAGCGACCGTCAAAAGCATAGGAAAAGGCGAAACACAAAAGGTTAAAAAACACTTGCCACAGATCGATGGTCCGTGACTAAACGGCTGTTCAAACTGTCCTGATGCTGGCAGGAAACTCCCGCCAAGACAATCAAATTGCCAATAGGTAAATACCACAAGTACGTTTTACTTGAGGCGACAAAACTATGGGGCAGGGCAGTTAGGGGTGTAGTGCTAACAGAAAGTTTTGAGGGCAAGTGTAATTTTTGAAGTGCAGTGCAAAAACAGCATCATCCAATTTTGTGCCCATGATTTTTGGACACCGGAAAACATCACAATAATTTTTGTTGAATAAAAATTAATTTGGTGATCCCGCCACCAACATACAAGTACGACCAGTGGCATATCAGGCGAGGGGGCGCAGCCGCCCCCCCCTCCCCCGGCTTGAAAATTTCAGGGCAAACTCTGTTTTCAGGGCAAGCTCAAGTTGCTCAAAAATCCTGAAAGATAAACAATATTTCAATACAGTGAAA
>JGI24159J19872_10004470_pt1 | contig 17825 bp, 7 predicted proteins | sample Ectturendosymbi4_FD_19872 | JGI IMG/M metagenome (IMG submission 19872) | reverse complement strand
GGATTGTTTTACTGTTGGTCTTTATTGTGTAACAATAACATGGCAACAAATCTTCTAATGTTCATTTCAAGTGACGATATTAGGCATTTTGCCGCGCCCGCATGTGACTGTTGAGCGCAGACATCTTGGCAGGTAATGCTTCGAGACAGTGACTGCTGGTAGCGGTAAGCAGGGATGCCGGAAAGCAGTGGCATTACCCCTGTCATTTCAAAAGTGGGACAACTGGGCACGGGCGGATCCAGCGAATAAGTTTAAGGGATGGGAAATTTCAGTAATATTTGGTAGTCAAGTATCATAACGGCTTCGCTACTGTAAGAAGGATAAAGTATACTTCACAACACTCCTGTGACAAAACAATGCGCGACACAATGGCCTTATATTGCGAATGCTGTTTTCCGAGTTGTAAAAGATCATGGTGAATAAAGTTACTTTCGTAGATTTTAGGGGGCGATCGCCCCAATCGCCCTCCCTGGATCCGCACCTGCAACTAGGGCAAAGGCGTCTTTTTCATAATAGCATCATCGGAATTTTATGGTTGATCACAATTGATTTGAAACAAATTTTCTATAGTTTACTTCATTATTTTTGAGGTCAACACTATTGTTGAACAGTAGCAACCATAATTGGTAACGATCCTTTTGCTTTACATGAATTTCCATTGTCCTCAACTTTTTACTGCCCCCCCCCAGACCAATAAACGTTCCGGCGTCACTGGCTGTAACTCTTCCCTTCACCAGTGCTTGATGCGAGAGAAATTTTTCAAAAATGAAATTAGTGAAAACATTTTCCAGCAATTCCATGACCAGTGAAAGATTGGGCAACATTGATATACTTTAAATTGAAAGGTATTAGCTGAAAAACAGATTTAGATGATTTCGTTGATGAATTTGACAGCCAACATGATAAACAAAGGATTAAGCTACATTGAGGTGGTGATGATATAAAATTTGAACGTAGCCTGTGCAGGGATCTGTGTGAGAATTATATTGCTCATTGTCTATTTGTCTGAATCTTTTTTGGTTTAGAGGTAGTGGGTGTTTCGCGTATGGTACGACAGTTATAAATCAACTCAGGTTGAAAAGTCAACTTTTGAGAATCAGTCAGAGGAAAATTCAGTGTGAATGTTAAAATGAACGACTTTGTTAGAGATATTCTGCAAAATAGGTTTTACGCTTGCTGTTACATCTTGCTAACAGGTACACGCCGATGCATGCCTATCTGCGGCGCTGCTATGCTACTTAGGTGCAAGTGGTGCCGAAACCTTGCTGCTGTTAACTACATTGAATAGTTCTCACCCTATCCACACTGCACATTCGTAATAGCAGTTGCATAACATTGTTATGGTTGCACCACAATCACAAAATGTCTATAAGCTAACAGAGATGAGCGGACTGTGAAATATTTCAGTCCGAGTCCAGTCCTGATCCGATAAATTTGATTCTGATCCAGTCCTGATCCGCAAAATTTTTGAAAATCATCACTCCGATCCAGTCCTGCTCCGCCCACGCAAAAAAAGATAGGCCTATTTTTATTTTGCCTCATGATTTTCCATCAGAGCCAAAAGTACTGCTGGTGTTATTTTGCAATTTGCAGAATCCGATTGGTTGGATTGGTCAATTGACAAGGGCGATACACTTGGATCAGCGTAAGGTCCATCTAACATGACCTAAAACCCTAAACCTAAAACCAAACCCAAAACTTAAACCCAAAACTCATACCCAATATTTAAACCCAGACCTAAATCCAAAACTTAAACCTAAACACAAAACCTAAAAGCTGAACCTGAAACCTAAACGCAAAACAATCCCTAAATCTAAACCCTGGTTTTCAACCTTTTTCAAGCAGCGACCCATTTTGCAATTCAATTTGAAACCTATTGACCCCCTTCTAAAATTTTCCAGTCAGAAATTTGAAATGCAGTTGTGTTTGCACAATAGAAAATCAAAATGACTAAAATATAACTGATGATATCACTACGCTTAAGAAAAACACATTTATTAAATTCATGCACATGGTAGTAATTGTGGAGACCGGTGCCGTATACAAATAACTCTACAGCACGACTCATTGTAAACAAGAATAACTCCCAAGTTACCTACTGCGATCAAATAGGCCTACCTAATTTACAAACACAGCACATTCTTACGTCACAAAGTTATTAGTGCTTAGCCGGACACAGCATTACTGTAATGGTGATAATCACATTTAAAACAATTTTGAATGATAAAGTAGGCTATCATTTGCCAGGTAACAGTGGCGCAGCCAGAATGAGACCGAAGAGGTGGCTTCCCTCGAAACAAACTTGCTCAGATTTTTGCTGGTGCTTTCTATCAATTTTCAGCTGTTATAAAATAAGCGAAAGTGACAGTAGTCGTTTAGACGACGTCATTGGCTGACTACGTCACCGACTGCCCTTCCCAAAGAAAATTATTGACTGTGCTACTGCCAGGTAATCCTATTATACACTCGTATAGCAGGTATAGACACTAACCATTCAAGTTGTTCACGTTGCTGCAAGAACTCAGCGTTATGTGTGGACAAACGTGGATACAGTTCAAAATAAAATTGCAAAATAGTCTCAGCAGAGCTTTTGCCTTTGATGGCAAGATATACACTTCCACTTAGCAAATCTGTAAACTCTAATGACAACGGAAAATTTTGTAATGTTCAAAATAATCACATTAAAACAAGAAAAATTTTCTCAGTCCGGTCCAGTCCTGATCCGCCAAATTTCAAAAAATTTCCTGTCCGATCCAGTCCTGATCCGGCCAAAATTGGCTTCAGTCCTGATCCAGTCCGATCCAGTCCTGATCCGTGCTCATCTCTGTAAGCTACCACAAAAACGAATTAGTTGCAAGATGGTTTATTTTTGTGTGCTCTGTAGTAAGAATACTGTATTTTGATGAAACTAGTTGACTATCAACAGCCTACTTGTCTCTATGTCATTCATGTGAGGCCGGCACAATTATACGGAAAATGGTGTTTCAATTTACATGTGCAGTGCTGTGGAAGTTGCATGGTTAGCACAAAATTTTCGATGTAGCAGTACGCGTGTGCGATTACATCTACAGTGGCATTTAGGTGTCTTTAGTGAATAATAACGCTAGTTCATGGTAATGATATTCACAAGCCTATGTTGGGTTTGATAGGGTTAACCATAGCAACTTAATCTTCAAAACAATGAAAATCACCGAGTAAGATAGACATTTATGCCCCCCCCTACTTTTTTACTTGGCCCCGCAGTGCCCCCCCACTTTTTTCATTCTAGAATCGCCACTGTCCACACCATTCAAAACACTGTGTGGAAATGTGGTGTTGTATTTTGAACGTCTCCTCCATGCGGAGGTAAGATGACTGAGAAGAGGACGATTTCTTTCGCGTCTTGTTGAGGTCATGTGANAAGCAAACCTGTCTTTAAGGAAAAGAAACTCTCCATTAGCAGACTTTCTTTTNAATGAAATGTGGATAAGTAAGCTTGCGTAATTGGGNAATGTATGTTGTCATTTGAACAAGCTTAATAGATCTCTGCAGGGTTTTGCACAATTATCGTTGTACTGAGAAACACGACAGACATATTCAAAAAGAAGCTGGAACTTTGAGATAGCTTTGTACAGTAGGGAGATACAGAGATGATTCCGACTTTAAATAATTGCTATTTGCTAATGCTAAAGAGTTACTAGACATCCTTTGTCAGCATTTGAATGAGTTAGCTAAAACTTTGACTATTATTTTTCTGAACATGAGAAGTCCTGGAAATGGAAACCTTTGAATCTTTGAATGAACAATCCTTTCACTGAAGATGTAGATACATGTGAACTTAATCTCTGTAAAATAGAAAGTCTGCTCGAAATATGCTGTGATTCCAGCCTACTTTGCTGCTCAGACATAAAAATGAATGGCTGTCTCAATTCTGGATATCTCATAAAAACAAATGTCCGTCTCTCAATCACAATGCAATAAAAATTTTAGTGATATTTTCAAGAACTTATGCGAGAAAACTCTTTCCGCATTAGCTCAGAGCCAGACAGAGAAATCTGTTTTGATGCTAATGTAGAACTTCGTCTTTCTGCAACTTCATTGCGGCCATATTTATTTCGCACACCATCAATGAAAGAGCAGAACATTTCACACTGAATTTGATAAATTACTTTGACTTTTGCATGTTTACAAAAGTAATGCCTTGCATTAAGTATACAGTAGCTTTGTTTAACAATATGATTGCGATAATCTGTTGCACTCATTATGATTGTATGTTAGTGGTCCGTACAAAATTTTTGTGCTATGTACCGGTCCGTTGATGTAAAAAGTTCGAGAACCACTGTTCTATTGTGATTTGCAGTGTCATCAGACCACCACTTTTACAGAACGTCTTCAGAATGTGACTTGTTTTTTGGGGTGTCACCAAAAATCGTGACTCGTGTCGAATCGAGTCATTTACTCCAGTCACGCTGTCACTGATGAAAAGACGTTATGAATCGCTTTTTTTACAATATTTTTAAGCTTGTCTTCTTTGGTAAAATGCGATGATAGTGTGTCGGGTGTGCTTTGTGCTTTAGATCTGGACCGAATTAAAAATATCTACAATGAAACTTGCATTCATTCAAGTTTTAGAAACATTAGCGGATTGCTGGAAATAATTGCCAATGATGAATTCTTCTAAGTGTACCAGACTTCGGTAAATTACATTGAACTGCTGTCAAAAATGTTGTGATCGAAAAAATATTGAAAAACTTCACAGCCCGTGGTTTTTAGTTTTGTGTGTTCGCATATCTATGGATATAAAGCGCGCGAATGGTATTGAGTAATGGGCGGTTCCTCTTCATGAGCAGAAAGCTGCAGCAATGCAGCTTACAAAAATCGCTTGTTGACAAGTTACGCTCTTTCAGTGCAATGTGTCATGCGTTGATTACGGCACGTGTCTATCAAATGTTTCGTTCATTCGAAGGATACAAAGGAACGCGTTGTGGAAGATTTACTTAGCGAAATTAGAGGTTTGCTCGTGGAGCGTCATTTTTTTTATTTTGTCATCTGATCAGTTCGTCGGAGTGATTGCTGATTTGCAGTAGCCTAGTAAGTGTTAGCCTACACGCAATAGTTTCGTTTAACCTTTGTGAAGCAGTCGAGCTGTTCCGCTGAAATACTTATGCAAAAAAGCATAGGCAGACTTTATATTGAGAGCTGTGGACACCCATACCAAAGATATAGTGCTGCAACAAACCGGCAGGCGTGGTGTTGAATGCGCGATGAGCGAACAGGGTGTGCGCTAAGAATAGCACCCATGTAAGTCGCGTGAACAAGCAATAATAAAGTGATCTCACTGGGTGATCTCTATTGTTGCTTCCTGCCACAGTGTGAAGCTTTGCATGCTTAACATGTCATTTGTGTGCTCGGGTTGCAACGCACTAGGACAGAGGTTCCCAACCTGGGGTACAACACATGTACCCCTAGGGTTACATTTGTCTATCTGAAAGGGGTACATTCACGGTTAGCAATAGAACAGAAATATATAGTACATCTCTTTTATTTCCAAAAATGTATACATAAAAGTAAACATTATTTTAAAAAGCTGTTATGTGCTTATTTTTATGTGGTTAATCATGATAAAATATTTTGTCATAAGAAATTTTAAGGGTACATGTTCGTCTGTCAAAATATTGTTGAAGGGGTATATGCTTAGCTTTTGTAATGTTGAAAGGTTACATGCTCATCTGTTGGATTGCTAAAGGGGTACATGGTTAGAGAAAGTTTGGGAACCCATGCACTAGTAGGAGGATCACTAGGATTTCTAATGATAAGATCACTAAATCTGTAAGACTATAATCACTAAGATTATTTTGATTGCTAAGATCTTTGTTTGAGATCGCATACTACAGTTTTTCAAATTTATGGTATGATTTGGTCTCTTGATTATGATAAGTATCATTTTCAAAAAACCTTCACCATTGAAATCATTTGTATTATGACTGTAATTGTCAACTGTTTCTGATGATTGTTGATGAAATGTTTTTAATCAGGCATCTCAAACGGATAACACTAAACAGAGGTCCAGCAGGTTGGAGGGTTGTGTTTCCAATTGAAAAACATGAATTTATAGCAGGCTGCACAACAGCAGCCGCCAGCGGGCTGCAGAAAAAAGTGGGCCCATGTTAATGTGCGGCCTACTGACCCGTCCTTTTTTTTGTACAGCCCGTCGGCCTGACAAAAATTGGCCTTTGTCAATTGGAAACACGGCCCTCCAGCCCACCCAATCTGCTGTTTAGTGTTATCTGTCTCAAACATGTGGCCTGTGAGGGTGTTTTGTGCAGCCCGTGATGCTTTTGGGAAATTTTCAAATAATTGACACTTATGTTATTTAGTTAATTCACTGGTGTTTTGAAGTTCTCAGCTGGCAAGTGAACGAGTTCGTTTTAAACCTGCTATGTCCAACCCGTACAATATCGACATCAGCAATATCGACAAAAAATTTCCTCATTGGTTGCAACAGAACATTATTGTAAATGGAATAGAAACATACTGGCCTCCACACGTTTCCTTTCTGGTATGACTGTGTAGCATGCATATCAAAACAACTCGTGTGACATCACAAAACTACTGACACCCCCTCCCCTTTTCACAAATCTGATGACCCCCGTTAGGGTGTGACGTTATTTGTGGAAGACCCCTAAATTTCATTGGACTAAACGTACCAATATTAGTCACTAATATCACAAATTACTTCCATCACCTAAAATCACTGTTCTGGTCCNGCCTAGGTGGAATGGTGCAGTTCGGCGACGCCGTTGTGGTGATAACTCAGTTAACAGGCAAAAGAACATTACAACCAGTGATCCAAAGCACAATTTTAGATAAAAGCGTACATTTATGCCAGCTGAGAACCAGCCTCAGTTTCAAAAAGTGTAAATATACCTATTGCAAGAACTAAAGTGTTATCAAAAAGTTGAAGAGTAGCCAAAAACTTGTCAGCAATCTTCATAGACTTTCTGTAAAATAGTGAAATGTTAAAGCGAAAAATACCAGTTTTAAGAACTTATGAGCTTTTACTTGCGGTGAAAAAGTATATATATGACCGTTGCTTTTTATGAATAAGTTATAAGTAAAGTTTATTGATATCTTATTCAAATGCTTCAACATCTGAAAAAATAATCCAATGTTCATGCATGTTTTCAATTTGCATCAAGCCAAACTATATTCTTTGCTGATCTCTTTTCTGGTTCAAGAGGTAAAATAAAATTACCAATTTTTGGTAAATTTTTAATTTGATGGTTTGTTGGCCAAAACTTTTGAACCAGGAATGCTAGAAACCTGATCAAAGCCTCAGAAGACTCAGATTTTAGCCTAGTTCCAATAAAAACTTGAGCGAAATACTTCTATCTAGCAGTTGGCCCAGGGCCAGGTAACCTGAGCCAAAATGGCCAAAAACCTGTCCCACTTACGATATCACCCACAAAAAAACCAAAACCAAAAGATTTCTTTCACTGCAAACTAGAAGACTTGCCAGACGCCGAGTTTTCTGAAAGTTTGAACAGCTCTCTAGCACAATTGACTGGTGAGTTATGGAGTTGCAAAACTTCGCCAATATGGGCAAATTATTCCTTTTAGCATAACTCGGCCAGCACCAACAGTGTTAAAGAACTACATTTGGGCTTAGACATTTTCAGTCATAATATGCTGGCTGATAAACCTAGACAGCTAATTAAGCCTAAAGATGCTGAAAGTCTTCCAGTTTCGACTTTAAATCATGGCACTATTAGGTTTTTGGAGCAGCTTGACATCACTGGGTGGTCTCCATGACATCAAACCCTGAAAAAAACTTCAAGTATCAATTTGCCTGTTTTTTCATGTAAAATAAACTAGGTGAAAATCTGCNTCTTTAGAGCCCTTGATTAGCCATCTAGAGGTATCNGTTGGCCAAAAATCTACATTTTGTGTTTGTACTCTTTAAAAATGTCTAATAAGACTACCAGCGTGAGTGGTGCAACGAAATTGTATGGAAGACTACCTTGCTAATATTGAAAGGTTGAAATTTGTGCCACATTTCTGGGATCTTATTTTGCCCAATGCTCTCTACCCCCATACAGACTGTGCTATGTACAGCAACAAATGCTGCACCCCATGAAAGGTTCTTCCTGTTCCCACATCGGTCAATGTTAGGTTCATCCCTCCTTAGTTGAATGATCACTCCAGGAACTGTCCTGCTGAAGAAGTTTGTCTGAAATAAGAGTGACTCTGTGTGAAGAAGTCAACCTGTTAGACGCTGATCTTTAAACTGTGTTTATTTGACTCCAGGATGGGTGAAAAATAAATAGTTGCCACATGAGATCTAGCCCCACTGGCAACCATGTTGACTGTTGAGCTGCCGCTGGACACACTAGTTCTTGCCAGTTGCTACATCCTCCTATTTGGTGCCTACATGATTGTAGGTGATCACAATGTGATTTACCTTAGTTTTAGTCTGTACAACATGTTAATACAGTGCTGCCCAAATTTTTTAAGAGGATGAATTGTGTAATTTTTGCATACTGATTGCAGTGATCGTGAAAAGATGAGCAGTTGCATTTTTGCGTGCCTTGAAATGCAGTCTAGCACAATCATGTCCATTGCACCCCTGTTAGCTTCTCTGCTTGTTTGCGACAGAAAGTGTTTGTCCACATAGTGTGTGCAGCTTGTCCAATCTGCTAAGTTGTGTGTTTAGTTTAAATCAAGGGTGGGAAACCTTTTTACTATCAGAGGCCACACTGCATGAATTATGCATTATCACTGGCAGGCCACAAAATCAATTAATAATTCTACCTTTGTCTGTCTATCTATGAGGAAGAGTGACTACTCTTAACATACTATCTACATACCTGCTTGTCATGGAGCTTCATTTTGACACGATGTTCTGCTCTCACATGGGTAACGAAAATTCTGATGCGAGACATATCAAATGTTCATGTGGGCCGCAGGTTTCCCACCACTGGTTTAAATTGTTTTGTCTTTTTCATCTTTCTGCATAACTATGCTTGTCTAAAGTTGTAGTGAATGAAATCCTTAGTTATTCTAAGAGAAAATGTGTTGTTGCTGTAGACAACAGCAACTATCACATTAATATACACAAGCTCACAATACAAACTTCCAAACCTTTATTTCTACTTAATATACACAACACAAGCTCACAATGACTTCAAGTAACTGATAGCTTTTGTAACTGTCATAACTAGTCTGCTCCACTGACAATAACATGGCTTACTAGAGGGGTGCTAAAATCGATAAAAGTAATGGAAATTGACAAAATAATGGGCCTATAAACATACTTTGTGACGCACAATGGGGCTACCCTACATTAACAAGGATAGTTAGGCAAAACAACTGTAGTTGAATCATAGCAGATTAATGGCTTGCAACATAATCACACTAGCATAGCTTTTCAGAGACCAATGACTTGGTCAAATTATTCCATTCATTGTTAGCAAAGGTGGTGGCAAGTTAGGCAAATAACTGAATTAGGAGAAGACCTAATAGGCTCTCAGCCTGAACTAAGCAATGTGCAGTGACCTAGAGTATGTGAACTGGTGACTTAGGTGAGTTCTACAGTAATTATTTTAGGTGACTTAGCATTTTTGAAGTCCAATCGCTACAAAATGAGAATAATAGTAAGTTGAGTTACATTTAAATGTAATAGGATGTCTCTGTAGTAAACATGTCATGTACTCCTCATAAATTAAAGTGCCTGCTTCAGTGCTCCAGAAGAAAATCTTACATAAGAGGATTTTGTTGAAAGTTAAAAGGTTCCTTAAAAACAGCTTTGATAAATATATAGTTTTTGTTCACATTTGTGTACTTCATAAAATGAACAGCTTTCATTCTACTGTGATGCACTTGTCCGCTTGAACTGTTATTTTAGAGTACACTTTTTTCTTTTATTGCCTATGTCCCTCATTTTGTTCTTAATTATTATTTGTTTGGTGGTATACCATGCCTAGTTATTCACCATCTGTCTGTTAAGTGTCAGTATAGGTTTGAATATAATAGTGTGTGGTTCAGTGAACTTGAAATTGGTTAACCAACATGCTAAGCTTTGATATATCTCGGTCAAGCCAGCCTTTAGCATCAATTTCAACACATCGTTTTGTCCCTCAACCAATAGAAGATAGAGATCATTTCATTCAAAACAGGATATATGTTGGAAATTTTCCTGCAGGTACGCGATTGTTGTTTTGAAATGGCTGATATGTGAGGTTCTATTTTGCAGAAATAACCTCTTTATTTTCAAAATGCGCAGCAACTTAGTCTGTTTTTGCATGAAGAGTTCCCTTATTGTGTTTGGCACCCAGATAGCAACTGCTCCTAATTAGTGAACTTGATTTATAAAGAAATCGTATATATTTTATGTGAATTTCTTAATTATTTTATTTTATGAAATGTATTATATTGCTACTCTTTCTGTATGCTTCAAATTTTGTTAAGATATTTGATGTGAATATGTGGTTTAATATAATTTTATTAGAAAAAGAGCTGAGTTGATTTTATTTGGCGATAATTAAAATTCAGCTAGAAAAAACACAAATCAGTGCAAGGACGCCAGGGCTTTGAAGGAACCGGAAGGTTGTTGAGTCGATGCCCCTAAGATACCCAGTCATGAAACAAAATACAGTATGTAGCCAAGTCTGTCTACACAACTCATTCAAGAATTCCTTCTGATTGACATTTATTTCATAGCCAGCCGTTATTTGGTATTTTGTTGTGGAAACTATTTTTCTAGGAACTACACAGAAAGACATAATCAAGGTGTTCAGTGCATTTGGGGAAATCCTGGAAACAAACATTGTGGAAACTGAAAGCAAACGCTTCGGATTTGTTACTTTCAAAGATATAGCCACTGCTGATGCTGTGCTCAGTTATTATTATCGAGGAGTCGATTTTTACATCAATGGATATGTGGCCAAGCTAAATCGAGCGCATTTCAAACCGAAGCATCGTATGCCAACCCGTGCGTTTAACTTGAGCTGGGAGAAAAATGGTTCGTCACGTATGTTGGCTGCCAAAACAACATGGCCACGAGTTAGGTATAGTTCTATCCAAACGAACCTTGTTAGTGCTAAGCAGCCAGTGACCCTAGCACCTAGATCTCGATCGCGCGTAAGCCAAAGTGCGTTGCAGCTCCATTGTGATCAAGTTTCTGCTCATTCCTGCTGTCCTCGCCAGTTCGGAACATCTCAGCGTCTGACAGAACAACACGGCGGTTGCAGGTATTTGCCACCTGTTCCGTTCATTGCTGGAATGCCCACAAAATCCCTTTCTCAGCCGGCACTGTCCGTTCAAACGCATACCGCCGTTCCAGTTGCTGCTGCTAGTTCTCTTGGCCACACATACCCGCTTCTGCCTGGATTATGGTGTTACAATTCTTCTTGCGAGCTGTCAGTACCGTAAAACTCTATTCCAAACATTTTGTGCTCACGGTGTATGTTTCCCTGGATTGCAAAAAGTCCGAAGAAAGTACCGGTGATTTTGATGCTACATCCAATTTTAATGAAAAACATGTTTGGGCGTATTTTGTACTGCCTGAAATTTCCCTCTACATACATTGTCAAATGACATTTTGTAAAGAAGCACACCACGTTTTTAACCAGTTCTTGACAACTTTCTATTTTGCCTACAAGAAAGTTTTGATACAGTGTTGGCAGTTGTGTAAACAGTCCACCACCAAGTATCCCTGGTAGTTACACCGGTGTCACTTTCAAGTGGTGCACCTTGACAAATCCTTTTCTGTTCATGTTTTTCTGTACAGCATTTTTTCAGATTTGTTTATGATAACGTGTGATTCCTTAAACCTGTTTTTCGTTTGCTTTCTTTTCATATTGATCAGCGAGTAAATTCATTTGTAACTTAATTACAAGCACAGCTTAAAATCATGTTGAGCTGCCGGTGTGCATCTGCCATTTGTCATTTTTTTGTATGTTTTTTAACTGTCGGTGCATCGTGTTGTTTTACAACTGTGGACCAAGAATTCATTCTCTACGCATCATGTCTTTGCTCGGGTCAATATTTCGCAGCAAGTGTTTGCGTCTCACTCTGCTTTCAAATTTCTTGAGTTTCTCTTCCACATTTGTTATATTTTCACATTTCTCATGATTGTCCGTGCGGTCTCAAAATCTTGGTTGTGGATTTTTTTTGTTCAATTCCCAGCGGGTTTGTCGTTTGTTTTCGTCCCAGTTCGTTGGAGTGGTTATGTTTGAACATGTTATCATTATTGCATTTTGTCTTGGTGATAAAGTTGAGGTTGTGTAATGGCTTTAGCTCTGGTATCATATTCACGGTCGTGCCAACTGAAAAGGATATGTTTTTTACTTTCATTCAAAGCCGTCCCGTCAACCGTCCTAGCCAACGTCTCTGTTCGCTTCAATGTGTCATGCTTTGGCACAGCCAAGATTTTTTGTCACGCCGTGTGCACCAACATACTCTGCAGTTTGTTGCATAATAGAAACATTTTCCAAACGAAATAGATCGCTTCATCTTACTTTGGAGATTACTAAATTTACGAGTCCAAGGCACAAAAGCTACTGAGCTGTTATCAATTTATTTTACTTAATTGGGATTTATGCTGTAAAAACGCTTAAAACGTTTCATAGACATAAAAATTCATTTTAACTTTAGCTCTTCGACAAGATTTGGACATGCTTTCTTCGAATAACAACTGATAAAGGTTTTCGCTGCAGAAAACTATGCACCAGCTCTTGAAACCTTCATTGGGACTGATTAACCAAACTGAAGATTTTGCCTGACAAATTAATCAAAGTCAAGTAACTCAAGAAGCATTTTTATACAGTATCTTCTTCGCTTTTCAACACGAAAGCAACATCCTACAAAGTATGAAGCGCAAATCACTTGTAAACAAAAAAAGGATAAGCTTTTCCTGGAGGATCCATGCGTCGCCATGTTAGTGGCTTGTTTTCCACACTTAGAAACTGAGACACGTAGTGAACCTTGATGTTCTTGCGTTGCGTTGAAAATAGCAATTGCAATCAAAATAACGTAAAACAAAGCTAACCAATCAAAAATGTCATCTGACGTGGTTGAACTGTGTCAATAAAACGAAGTTTTTTACAAATGGTGTGGTTTGGAATTAGCGTGCGATTGTTTTAGAAACAGGTCAGAAATGTTTATTTGAAGCCATTGACATTAGCAGGTACACTGGAACAGCAAGGGGAAGAGCGACATGCGAAAACTTGAGGGCGTAGGTAACGAATTGCCTTCGATGGGTGATTTACGCCATAGGTGTAGGAGCGAGCAATTTTGAGGAGTTGGGAGTGCAAAGGATATATTGCTCATATTTGCCAGAAATGTTTTTACGACATACATTCTCCATACAAATTTTCTGCAGCTGTTGGTACATAATATTTCCTCTACCATGCTGCCATAAACTTCAAAATAGAAAACTTGGTACTTGAAGTTTGGTTCTTCAACCCACCTGAAAAAAGTACGCCAGGCTCATAGCATAGGCTGTGCAGGAATGTTTTCAGAAGTCAGCAGGCTCAGTATTCTTGAGCATCTGCTTCACACGTCTTAAGATTTGGTGTTCCATTCCCATTCCAGCTGTTGCTGGAATTCAGCAAAGAATCTTACATCCAGAACCGTATCAGCCGCACACCGTACCCCCTAATTGGGGGAGGCACGCTGTCACAGGGGTTAAAAATTCAGTCCCGTCACCACCTAGCTTCCCAAAGAAAGCTTCGACCCCAAATTGAAATATGAAGCACTAGCAATCAGTGAAGTAAGGTCGCCATTTGAAAGAAAAGTGCTTATACAATACAGTTACTTTGGGCCCCTTTGAAAGTAAGGTATTTACACATTACAACTGCTGTTGGGGGCCCCCATGAAAGTAAAATAGCTTACTTATATACATTACAGTTGCTGTTGGGCCCCTTTGAAAGCGTAATGAGCCTACTTACACATTACAGTTGCCATTGTGGTCCCTTTGAAAGCAAGGTACTTACACAGTGCTGTTGGGCTCCCTTGTGAAGCAGAGTACCTGCACATTACAGTTGTTGTTGGGAGCCCCTTTGAAAGCAGACTTGCCTACTTACATATTGCAGTTGCTCTTGGGGTCCCCTTTGAAGTTTGAAGGTAGAGTACTGAATTATGATGTGGTTCGGAAAATATTATATGAGCGGATAATAACTTTTTCACCAAAAATGAAGAATATTTACGCGCGAAATACCTTCAAGGGGCCTCTAAAAAGTGGGGCCCAAGGCAAGTGCCTCGCTTGCCTTCCCTCAAACACACCACTGTATATAACTCTGACAATGATCTTATATGAGAAAATGAAACCGATTGAACACGTTCTGCTTAATCCGATATGCGTGCTTTAACACCTGATGTGCGCATGTAAACACTAACGCAAAATTATCTTTATATCATTGAACACAGTCAAGTTGCTGATGAATTTATCACTTCAAAAAACAGATTTAACGCGATTTTTCATAAATAAACCTAGACACGCAGATCGACTAAAAAATCTGGGTGGAAAAACCCTCAATGTGAGCCCTGGTCACATGCGGCAAAACGCCTACTGCCGCAACTTGAAATGAAGATTTGAAGATTTATTGCCGTGTTATTCATAGGAGTAGCCAGGTGGGGCAAAGGGGCCATGCCCCCCAAAATTTTTAGAAAATATAGTCATTTTGTGCTTTGAGAGGCATTTTTATAAACAAAATAGTGTTATTCCCCTGAAATCAAACATTATGCTCTCCCCAATTTTGGGCTGGCTACGCCACTGGTGCTTTGTTACGCATAAAGACCAAGAGTACAACACTCCGCTAGCAAGTTTCGCAACCTGCTTCTGCAGGCAAAGGATCGGACATGTGCGAACTGCGCAGTTGCGCTAAGTGTTTCGGGGGCCTCGCGGTCACGACTTTGCCCTGATGCAGGCGGGTAGCCAGGGGGGCAATTGCCCTCCCCAGTTGCAAAAGTTGCGCCAAAAAAATTCAGGTTAATAATTTGATGTATATGCCAAAGAAATACTTCGGTGCAAATCAACGCAACTGCTTAAGGAACCTAACCTACTTCAGCTTCTAGTCAAACCTGATCAAACAAGTACGGTTTACTAACTGTCCATGATTCATCAAATGTTGTGTACAGTGTAAATGCTGGAGAACTCAAATCATGGCTGATCTTTACCTGAGGTTTGCTCCTTGTGGAAGTTAACGATCATGAAATACATTCGTGCATCTCAGCGCTTGTTGCAATAACTAACTGAAGGGAAAACAATTAACGAGCAACGCATTTCACAGCTGTTTCTGAAGCACCAGTTTGCTGTATCGCACCTAATGTTGATGTAAACTTCATTTCAAGACCACCGCAAAATTCCTCCTCTGACAACGCTGACGTGCTGTAAACGCTGTATAACTTGCCCTTGTTTGCAGCATCAGCCGCAGCCTTAAATCAGTGCTCGGCAAACTTTAGTTATGGTGGCCCAAAACGTCTTTCTCTTTTCAGTCGCAACTAAAGGCCCATGCTTACTTTTGATGGCCCGATTTCAGACTTATGCTGTATTCAGTTACCTGTTATATAACAGTGCTATGTTAATGTCTTGAGCTGTATAATGACAAAAACAGTGTTTAACTAACGGCAAAAAAACAATGTTCCATAGTTGTTACAATAGCATACGTTTTAGCGAGTGGCGTGCAGAGGGGGGGCGACGGCCCCGGGCATCCAAGGCCAGGGGGGCATCCATAGAGTGAAATTACAAAAATTAAAATGCTGTAACTAGATAATTTTTACCACTGTAAGTCTATTAATACACGCTGTATGGGTTTGATTTTACAAAACTTGTATTTTTATCAATACTAATTTTTACGTATTCAAATGCCAGTAATTCTCAGCTTCTTCAATACCACGGACCTATACTTTTAAGTGTGCGGCGCACACCCAATCAAACCGATAGTGATTTGACTTGTTCCAGATCGTGCGATCAAGGGAAAATCACAAAAAAGGATCAAAAGACAATCAGGATTGAAAAAGCCCTAGTTTAAAAAAAATAATTCACATGTTTTTTTAATCCGTTTTTTTTTAAAGAAACGATTTTTGTTCTTTTTTTAGAAAAAACTACAAAAATCTATTCTGAATTGTTTTTATTGCATCATACAATATCACCATATCAGAATTAGACAATAATAACTTGCCTATTATGGCATTCCACTTTGAGGGTAAAGATGTTTACCCATCTTCGTTTTCGCAAAGTGTTGTTGGTCAATTCACTCCAAAGTGGTAAAGTTCGGCAAGCATGCACACCACAGACAGAGCAAAGCCACTTCCACACAAACTCTGCAGTTTCACGTCAAGTTTGTGCATGCCCTGCTAGTTCAGCATCTATAGCATATTTTTTCAACACATGGTTTGGCATGGTTTAGTCCAACATCAGAAACAGTCATAGGCGTAGCCAGGGGGGGCAAATTGTAGAAAATATAGTCATTTTGTGCTTTGAGAGGCGTTTTTCTAAACAAAATAGTGTTATTCGCCTAAAATCAAACATTTTGGCCCCCCAAATTTTTGGAACAGTTTGGATGCAGAGAAGGCAGAAAAATTGTTTAAAATATACCGATTTTACAGAGCTGACGAAGATAACCAGTAGATCTTACCCAAACTATTCGAATATTCTTCTTTTTTTTCAAGTCCTTCAAATTTCGTTGCTGTTCGTTTTGTTTCTTTAAAAAAATGTACAGTTAACTAGTACAAGTGTGCTTCTTATTTTACTTTTAACTTCATAGTACATTTTTCAAAGTAAAAGAGTGGGATTTTTGGTGGGTTTTGTTAGTTTGTATTAAGTGGACTTTTTAAAAACACCCGGGTGGTTTTTTTGCTTGGGTACAATTACATCAACCCTGAACATGATAAGAAATTATGGACCTTTAATTGATATTCTGAGTCATATTTCAAAACTGTCCTATTTCATCGTGCTTGGTTTAGCTCATTTCATTATGTATCACTAGTTCCCGTTTCGTTTTTTGTGCTAATACCGTCGCACACCTGTGTTTACAATATATGCTTAGTTTCGAGCTTTGTCATTAGTTGGGAGTTCAAGCGGATTGATCATACCGGCACACACAAGCCCGTATCTGTTCTGGTCCCCAATAGTTGTACATATAACAGTCACATAAAAAACGAAGATTTTTTGCGTACTTTATGCGCATTCTCAATTACGGTGTAGTTTACAAATTTTAAACTGTTAACCCTGGCCTGGATGTCCGCCATCCCAGTGTAATGGCGCTAGGCCATTACATGCGAGAAAAATCAACTGAGTCCAAGGGTGATTCCCCGGCGGAAAGCACTCAGACAGCGGAAACAATAGAAAGTGGCAGTGCGGGAAAGACGCGGAAGGGTGGACAGAAGCAGGGGAAGAAGCCGAAGGGCGAAAGTCGAAACAAATTCCAGTCGGTAAGGCGTTGGCAATTTGGCTAAAGATTAGTTCTCTCCCTGGGAATCATGATAGTTCGATTCCCGGCTTGAATTGGCACAGGCGGGCAAAAGTGCCTCTTCACCAGCCGCATACCTTCTGATCGACTGCTGTTCGACGAGACATTCGCGCAGCCTTGTGTTTTTGCAGTTGTGAACTGCGCTGACGTAGCACTGAGTGTGTTCTACTCCCCTGTTACGCGTTGCCGGATATTTTTGAAGTTATGAACTCCACTGTCTCAGGAGACCGCTGATAATTTGTTCATTACGACAGCTGATAATTTGTTCATTTTGTTCAGATTCTATTTGAATAAGAACTGAGGATGCGTAATTTTACGTGAAATCGATTTCCTATTAAAAATTTGCTGATCGATTCCTTGCTTACACCCATCGTG
>JGI24159J19872_10004469_pt1 | contig 17827 bp, 12 predicted proteins | sample Ectturendosymbi4_FD_19872 | JGI IMG/M metagenome (IMG submission 19872) | reverse complement strand
CCGAAGCGGCGCCGACGCAAGAAACGGGCCGCGGACGCCGATTCGCACGAGTCGGCCGGCGGGAGCAGCTCGCGACGCGCGGCGTCGTGCAGCAGCGATTCGGAATGCGAACGGCCTTCGCGGGCCACGAGTTCCAGGCAGGGCCTCGTCTGGCAGAAAAGGACGCAACCGCGGGGCCCGACGCCGCCCGAAACGCAGGCGTTGCTGGCCGACGCCTGTCCCCTCGTCCCGAGCGACGCATCCCAGCACTGCTCGCCGCAAACGCGACGCGCCTCCTCCCAACGCAGCCTCAACGCGCAAGCGACGTCGCGCGATTTACGGCGTTCCGCGAGCGCGTGTTCGCAGCGCGACGCAACGTCATCGCCTCTCGCTCCACCCCCGTCTGTGACGAACGCAGCCTGTGACGCACAGCCTGGGTGATTCTTCGGAGAAAGCGGGTCTCGGCGTTACAGGACGTAGATTGCAGGCCCGGATCCGGGGTGGTCACTTAAAAGGGGGTCAGCAGAATAATTTTTAAAGAGATCTGGAAATATTTTTAAGCAGATATTTGTCGGTCGCAGCCATTTTACCTGAAAGCATGAATTTGGGGGGTGGCGGTCCCACCCGCACGTAATCGCAACGCTTCCTAGATCCGGGCCTGCGACGGTTGCGACTGCGTGAGGGGGTAATCGTCGTTCTCTTTCGACGCCGACTCGCGCTTTACCTCGGTTTCGATTGTCGCCCGTCGTCCCGCCTCCTCCTCCCTCCTGTCCATCTTCTGTCCGCGCCTCGACATCAGACGAGAACACCTCAACGACGCACTTGAGATTCACCGCAGGGCAGGGGGTGCAGCAGACCCCCCTGCGCCACCGTATGTCGATGCCACGCGCGACCCGCGCGGGACTTATCCCGTCCGACCGGCCGGACTGGAAAGCTGGAGCCTCAGAAACGTGACCGGCGAAAGTTTCAGAAACAACTTGCGCGTTTTGTGCGAGAACCTAAACCTTATGGATGGATGGGAGAATGTTCCACTTTTCAGACCGTTTCCCAAAGCATCGCAAGAAGCAATCCAACTGAACAGATACCTATGCATGTATCAGTAAAGCTTTAGGATTTGCCGCGGTAAGAAAAATCGTGATCCAGCCTTTGGCCTGTCGAGCCCCACGTCCCAAACCGCTCCTTTAAATCGTTTTGTTTCGAGATCGACTCAAAGTTTTTCATCCTCACAAGCGACCTCTATCGCCTTTTTCGTTCTAAAGTGATTATTGTTGTTTACTTTTAAACTATAGTCTTCATAGCATGTGTTTTCGTTCGAAGTCGATGTTCGTTCGTTTCATATCTTTCTTTTGTTGTTTCATCGCGAAGTACTCGTTCGTTTCATTCGCAATTCGTCATTGCTCGTCACCCCCCTTTTTTTCTACTCATTTGAAATAAAGTTTATAAATTACTTTTGTTGCGTCTTCTCGCCGCGCTGTCCGCTGGAAACGTGAGAGATCGAAAGCCGGAAACGGGCCAAAGGTGCAAAGAGGAAACGTTTCATAAAAGATTCTTGTTTCAGTTTCAGCGAAAGAACACTAATTGCCAGGGTTGCAGAGTCGGAGCTTTTTGGGTGGAGTCGGATTCCTAAGAACACTGGGAGTCTGACGTTATGTCAGATTCCCGATGTCCAATTGAATCAGTTTTTGAATCACACTCCTAAGTTGGGAATTCGTTGAATTGATACAATTTCTTACGAAGCTTTTGTTGAAACAGATCATAATTCTTGCTGTGCACCACGATTTCCACTGATTTGCTGTTAAGGAGTCGGACATTTTACCTCCGTCCCCGCAACCCTGCTAGTTTCTTTGTCAGTATGTTGTTTCACAGGCGCACGCCTCACTGGTAAAAGGTATCAGGGGTGGCAAAAGGGGGTAGACCCTACATGTGGCTGCTGACGAAGGCTCCAAGTGTGTTTGAATTGCGGCTCCCGCGCTCGTCAACGTCACATCCTGTCCGGAACCCATCCAACAGGTGCAGGCCAGACCTGGTCTGGCACTTGAAGCTCCTTATTTAGTCCGTTGCTGTTGAGGATACCGTAGTCGCGAGTTCGATTCCACGCAGCAGCATGTTGCTCTTGTTTGGCTGAACGTACCGCGAATGAAGACGACATTTTTAACACGGAAAACAAACAAAGTCGTTGAATAGCTTTATCTTACGACGTCCAAACATTCCGAAGTTGTCCTTGCGACTGAACGGACAGCACCATGTGCTGCGGGCGCTGCACTGTGACTAGCATCGGCTGATGAGGTGAAACCAAGACCGTAACTAGGGGAGGCCGAAGACCTCCCTGCAAAAATTTTCGCCCCCCTGGAAAAATGTGTTGGACGGGGTTTGGAAGTATTGGACACAGTTAAGAAATTTTTGGCCTCCCTCAGAAAACTCTTCGCCACCCCTGATATCCCAAGCTGGTAACACGCCTGGGTGAAGCAGCTAAAAATTTGCCCCGATTTCTTATGCCAGCATTTTTCCTTCACTGTGCATCTCTGCATGTCGTCTCAAGTTAAACCGAATTTCCGTAAATTTTCCTACAAAATGCAATGAAGAGCAAGAAAAGGTTGCCCATTTTTCCGAATCGGAATATTGCGCATCACTGTTTTCCATGAAAAGCTACCTTTATTTTTTTCGGAAAACATTTCTTTCGCAGACTTTACGATGTTAGCAGTGGATCGCCCTCCCGGAACCGTGTCTCGTAACTACAGGTGTTCGAGAAGACGAGGTGTAAAACGGCCCACAGTTTGTCGACCACGAGCTAAGACTTATGCGCTCATTTCCCTAAACACCGCTGAACCCACAGCTAGGTGTGACGGACTAGCAAGGCTGCGGGAAACTTGGGTTGAAACGACTTTCTATTCTTGTAAAACATTTTGATCGACATGATCAAAATCGTTTTTTGTCATTGACAGTGAGTGTCGTTTTGACAATTGACCTTGGAGTAAACTGCGCTTTCCCTTTTCTTGGCTTCCGCAAAGGCCTTCGGCATGGGTTACATTTTCAGAGTGTACTCATAGAGAAGGTTATGTTAAATCATGATACTTAATCCGCCACTAAACAAGGTTGCCACGTTTCTGGTTTTAACATTTGGCAGCACGCTTACCTGCCAGCCGGCACCACACCACCAATTGTACTGTAATTTGTGCCCATAATGGAAATGAATTATGACCTTTTTTAGTCTTTCGCTGATAGTGAACCCCGTTGTTTTGCTGGGACTATGTGGCAGCAGCACATCGATGGCGTTTACATACATACGAGAAATGGGTTGTTGTTCTGCTTCGGAAACGTTTTGCGGAAAAACTGTTTGTTACAGCCGTTTAGGTAAGTAGCACAAAGGAGCTGTGAGTTTAGAGCAGGTTTGCTCGAAAGTTGATTTTAAAGTGCCATTGTACAAGTAGGAAAATGTCCAATACAAACAAATCAGCTTTGACAAAAACAACTGAGAGGGAATCTATTAGAAATGTTGAGTACCAATGCTTTATCCTGTAGGCTCATTTTTATTTCAAAGTACATCAACCCAATACATTTATTGTTAAATGTAATGTTTGGTATTAAAGCACATACTGCTCTTGCTCAAAAAAAGACCATAAAGAAAGATATCTCTTTCCATGTAGAAAGTACTTTTACCTGAACAATGTCGAAAAGATGGAACGTTCAGATTATTTAATCTCGGTTATCCACTTTTCAAGAAAAAAGCTCCCTGAAACGTGGTGCACAAAATACCAGTCCACTGTATGAATAATCTTGATGTTGCTGTTGACTTGCAACGAGGAAATGTTTGCCCTCAGTTCCCCGGATGTGCGAAAAGATTGAATGAGATTTCCGAAACACCGTCTTGAACACCAATATTTCATCATGGGCTGGTCGTTGTCAGTAAATTGTGAGTGTTTGGTTGAAAGTGTTCAGTATTACTAATGTGAGACCGGGAAACGCTTTGAGACAAGGAAAGCCACTGTATTGGCGCAGAACTATACTTTATGATCATAATCCACGAGGCATTTGCAAATTGCAGTAGAGAGACAACCACCCTTGGATTGTTTGATATACTTCCTATCAAAATAATATTATATATGTATGTGAGTTTAAACTTTTTATAAAAATGCATTTATCTGTTTCTTTGTTCGTTTATTTTAGCCAGTTTCTGGCGGTTTTATAACATTTGGTAGCCCGTTTACGTGCATTTATTTTGAAAATGTCATTTTGTTTCGTAAAACTTTCAAGTAGCCCAACTAACCCAAAACAAACAAAATTATTCATCGAAATGTTTGGGAGAAATTAGTTTGTTTTGCCCTTGAGTCCCGGTGAGATATCATAGTGGCTCACCCATCACTTTTTTGGCAATAACTCACGAACTGTTGGCGGTAAAGAAACAACCAAGACATTTTTGAACAGATATTTTGGTGTAATTTCTAGCTTTTATGAAAAAATGTATGTATATTTGTATTTTACATTTTTGAGAAAAACATACTTTTTTATATCTTTTTTTGTGGATTTTAGCCAGTAGGTTGTAAAAATTTTAACAACTTTTTTCCTCTTGATATTTTCACTTTAAATTTGGCAGCAAGGCGAAAGATACACGTTTGAACCTATTCTGAGATTTTCAGCTGGTTGTTCTTTGTGGATCTGGTGTAATGGAGCTGCTTCAAAAACGAAGAACAAAAGAATGCTCCCACTTTGTGGACATTTTACCTCCCTAGACATGAAAAAAGAGAGAGGTGAAACCAAACAAACTGTTTTTGCAAAGATGTATCCATTTGTGAGATGTCTTGTGAAGATTCAAATTTTCTGCATACTTTCAGATCCACAGCCCTTTAAAAGAAAATCTGCAGACGTGAGCGTCGGAAGGGGGAGGGAAGGGAGGCTTTGCCCCCCCTGGATTTTGAAATGTTCAGAAAAAAGGTTGTTTTCTTAGGTTCGAGTGGGAAAAATCAGATTTCATCACTTTTGACCCCCTAGAAAAATTTAGGAAAAATTCCCTAGTGCCCTCTCCTGGAAAAAATCGTTCCAACGCCCATGTCTACAGATCAGTGGCAGATCCATACTAAGCGTTTGGGGGGGACAATCAAATAGAGGAGCGCCAAAAAGGCATTGTTTAAATGCCCAGGGTTTCCCGCGACAATCGTTGGGTATCACACAAAAGTGGTTACCTTTTGTAAGCCAAGAAAGTTGCTATTTTAGTTGGTCGAACTAGCGACCTTTCAGGAAATAACCACAGCGTGAAAGCTCTTTATTTAATTCAGAATATAGCTTGAAGCGGGCCCCGAAAGATAGGCCTCGTATTTTACAAGGCACACATAACCATAGTGTTATAAATGTCCCGTTTGGATGATCGTCAAGTGATTTTAAAGACCGCAATTTTTCAGAGCATAAGCGTTTATGTTGCGACATTTTAAATGAAATAACACACAAACTATAACATATAACCACATAGCGGTGTCACTATACTTGTATTCTTGCAAGTACGTTGTATCACTGACGGATATTGTGGCCTCCTGTACTGTTACTGTACTTTTGTTTGTTAAATCACTGTACATTTAATAGTTTGTTTTGCTTAGGTATTCCTTCTGTGGCCTTTTCCTTTTTTATGTAAAGTGGGCAACTGGGGTTATCATCTTTCAAGTTAGATTCAGGGCTCCATGTGCTGGGTTTTTCGATCCAAACCTTTTTTCGATTTCACCTGGGCGCCCAGGTTTAATTACGAAAAATCCCGTTAAATCTGTTTTTTGAAGATATAAATTCAGCAATAAATATCTACAATAACTTTAATAATGTAAACAGGGGCGGATTCAGTGGGAGGCGATCGCCTCAGTCGCCCCCCCCCTAAAACCCAACTAAGTAGCTTTATTCACCATGATTTTGCACAATTCGGTAAACAGCATTCACGATCTAAGACCATTTTGCTGTCCATTGCTTTGTCTCAGCAGTGTTGTGAAGTGTACTTCATCTCTCTTACAAGTAGTAAACCCGTAATGAGACTTGAATGCCAAATATTACTAAAATTACCCCGGTAACCTTACTGGCTGGATCCGCCGCTGAATGTAAACACATCTTCCAGTTATTACAGTGTTCACATGCGCTCATCAGGCCACAATAGTACGCATTCCGGATGAAACAAACCATTATCAATCGGTTTCATACTGTCATACCAATATAAACATCAAATAGGTTGCATGCGAAGCGGTGTAGTCAGTCATGCAGCTACGAGCGATTAGCCTATGCCGCGCGTACAATAAACAGTNGCACAAATAAATTACAAACATTTACGTAAACAATTGAAAGATTTGCATTGGATGAAAGATGTATTACAGTAGGTTACTGTCCCGACGCCAACTGAAGAAATTTATGNAACTGGGTATAAAACTGTTTGTTTACATTTCTTGGTTGCCCTATCCATGCAAATTAAAAAATGATTTTCATTATAGGAAGGTGTTGCTGCCAGCTTGGGATTTTAGATCCTGCTCCAGCTAAAGATCTCACAAGTTATCACAATTCAGTAAAAAATGTGGCCCCACATTTCCCCATCTTCTGCCTGAACATCAACTGGTTTTTTGGACGATGAACAACAGTGGCTATTCCGGCAGTTTAAAGATTTCTCGTTGTCCATTCCTGCTCAGGAATCGTGGGTGGCGTTTTGCTTTTGTCGATTTCATACACTTAGAAAAATGTTAGAAACCTGTGCTTCCATGACTTTTCCTGATTTTCAGAGACAAATGGAACAGTGCTAGAGTTATTTTACAAAAATGTCCCTGAAAGCCTATATACAGGAAGTATGGGTACTAAAATACCCGTGGTTACTTGATGTGTAACAAATTTTGGACACCTTATTAAGTTAACATTTCAATGCAATTTTAAGTGCAAAACCTGTTTGGCCAGATATGACCACCAATACCTTATATGTGAACAGTCTTCCAACACCATGACTTAATCTGAAAATAACGGATCTAACACGTGCATGACTTTTTCTACGCACAAACGAAAAATCCCCACTAAAAAATCCCCTTTTTGGTGGTACCCTGTATAAAAATTAATGATATGAACGTTTCGCTGGGCAGATACAGTTTTGTTGCAAAAGTGATTGACAATGGACATATGAAAGTAAAAAATAGTATGGTCTGGAAATAACGGATGTCACCTGTCCCAGGAAGACGTATGCAAATTGTGGGTAGCATTATACCCTACTTTTCCTGACCCATAAAGTAAAATAACGATTCCTGCGGTCGGTATCTATTCCTGCATTCTGGTCTTGTGTAATATCAAAGACGGCTTAGATAACTCGAATTTTGGAATACTTCCTGATTTTGTGACCGAACTCACGGTTTTGCCACACTCTTCTGCATCACTAGAAAGAATATATTCACTTGTTAATCATATTAAAACAAAAACAAATTCGCTAAAACAGTCATTGCTAAGGAAAGCTTGCTGGCAAAACAAGCATTGTTGAGGTTGTAGGAAAACTGTTATAAATGGATACTCCACCTAAACCTAAATTAGTAGAAGATATCATCAATGGAGTATGTCACCAGCGTTATGAAAAACGTCTTGAGCAACAAAAACGTGATCGAAATGTTCACACTGCAGAAGAAAATTTAGAAGAACAACTACTCTATAATTAAATTCGAATTTTAATCATCATTTCAACTCATGCACCAATACGTCTTTTTACAAAGTAAAATTTGTACAAAAGTGTTTCTTGTAAGAAAATGTGTTATCATGTACAATCTGGGTTTATTAGAAATCACTGGCAGCCCTGATTAGATTCTCTTAGTTTGGCAGCTTTGCTGTTTGTAGGTTTTGTTCATATCTATTTTACACTTCATGCATTTCGCAGAGCTGATGATGCCTACCTAGTAGGCAAATTATATATTCTGTTAAGATATTAGTGCTCGATTCTTAGCTGCGAAGGACTACAACGCATAATTTAGAAAACATCTGTAACTTTTATTTCAAAAATGTATTTTTCTACGTTACCATATGCAGCAATGAAAGTGAGGGTTTTTGCATTCCACAGAATTTTCAAAATCCGTCTAGGCAAGCTTTAAACCAGGATAATATAGACTAGCAAATACTGTTGCTTGGTTGGAACTTTAATCCCTGAAGCACTAAAGTAGCTAAACTACTACATAGACTGACAGTGATTGAAAGGAGTTTATGCACGTTTAGATACAAGACCGAAAAATGTGTTAAAACAAATTAGGTCCAGAAACTCATTAGCTGGCTTGTCTAGCCTACACTAACAGGGCTCAGGCCAGCGTAATGGCCAGTCAGTGTCTGATGTTTGGGTTTCCTACAGCACATTGCTCTTGATTTTTTACGAACGTATTGTGTGGCGTAAAAGTCGAAACCTGTCCAACTCGAAATGACCGGCGTCGGAAGAATTTTTCCAAGGAGGCGCCAATAGTGGGTTTTCCAGGGGTAGCAAAAATATTTTTGCAGGGGGGACAAAAGTGGCATAATTTCATTTTAACCCCATGAAACTAAGAAAACAACCTTTTTTGCAAAAAGTTTGATGAGAAAATGTCAAATTTTAAATCCAGGGGGACTTGGCCCCGCCTGCACCCCCTTCCGACGCCCATGCTCAAAATCAGACTTCGCCACACGCACTGAAGCAGGAAGTAACACATCATGAAAACAGACCTACCAGGTTGAAAAACTCAGTACTAGACGCAATCCGTCTGCAGTACGCTACAAAGGCTACCCAGTTTCTGATGTAGAAGCATGTTTTGAGAGACCATTGGAGAAATTTGAGAGACCGTTTTGGTCCCTCGAAACGCCTTAAAAAACATTGCACATAACTGAGACCACTGTTGGTGTCCCAAATAATTTCTTATATATACAGAAACTATTTAAAAGATATGCCCTAAAGCAGGCCTGCGCAACTCAGAAAGCTCGAAGGGCCAAATTGACCAACATAACATAAATTTGCCGTGGGCCGCAAAGCGATTTCATTTTGTTGTAGTGTGAAAGAAATTCTGGAACGACAATTAATTAATTATATATCCGAAGTCGGCCTGTTGGAACCTTTTTCTGCAATTGCGAAAGCTCTCGCGGGCCGTATGTTGTGCAGGCCTGCCCTAAAGCATGCTGCGCGCTGGTGTTTGACATCCGTAGAAAAAGTAAAAAAAACGACTGACACGTATTCCCGACCAGGTTAGAAGTAGAACGCTTCTTTTTACACTTGGAAGTGACAACTCAAGATCCACGATAGGAGTCTGATAAACAGCTAAACGATGATCACGTTTCGAGACGAAACTTGTGCAGTATGCACATGGAAAACGTACTGTATTGCTGAAGCGACAATTAAAAAACAAAACATGGAGGGAAGGCATTTGCTATGACATTGAGGGAAGGCATTTGCTATGACATTACTCCCAGTTTAGGTAGATCTGTTGGCTATTGTTTGAAAACGATCCCATGGCCACATGATAGATTCACACTGGGCCAAAAAGCATATTGCCATAAAAACATTTAACACCACTAACAAAGGTAGAAATTCAATCAAGTCTTTAATACTGTTTTTTATTTTGACCATTCGCCTGCTGCTGTGAAAAAAACAACATAATCCCACCAGCCCAGGTTATAAAAAAGCTTGTGACACCATTCAAAAGAACGGGGAGCTGGCTCGCTGAGCCCCAAATTCACAATCAATACCTCGAAACTCAAGCTCTTGTCTCGCCGATAAATATCATTTTCCAATTCATCACATGCAGTACTACGACGAAGCCCCCCAAACTAGTTTATAGCCAACCCCAATGCTGTTGATCTGGCGATGGATCTGCTTCTGTCAAGGCCAGAAAACACAGGTGAGAATCAGCCTGTAACCAATTTGAAATCAGGAATATCCACCAAAACCACAGTCACCAGTAAAAAAGTTAAAATTTGCAGCAGCAGATGTCTTTTCAGCTCAAATTTATGTGATTATAAGCGGAGTGATCTAACCATAATCTACGCATTTTGATGTCGGTTGCAGATTTCGATAACCATGCCAAATTTGTCTTTACCTGGCCGGCGTGAGCTGTCTACGTGTTGCCACTTGCAACGAAAAGATCGAAGACAAAACACCATACCCATAAGTCACTGTTGCCAGGCGCGTAGCCACGTGAGTGAGAAAGGGGCCATTGCCCCACAAATTTTGGACTGCTAATATTGAACTTTTGAGCAAACACTGTCGTGACTGCGCAGAGCCAATTATTCATTCCGCCATGCTGTACATAGTTGATATTTTGCCAAAATTTCTGCGTTAGAGCTGAGTGTCATGGTTTGCTGAGGCGTGTCGTGCTACCACGTGGTAATTGAATGCTACACTGAGTTGTTCCTGGTGGCAAAGAGAGATGTTACACAATTGCATGATTAGGTCATAATTCCCTGAGCTAATGGAGCACGCTCAATTCATTTTTGCCAGATAGCGACAAGTGTTTGCTAACGTACATCCAAAGGTGGTGGGTGGTTGGCTCTTTTGGTAAACAGCTGGCCTCACAACCGCAGGACAGGAGTTCGAGGAACCTAGCACTCAGCTCATGGGCCAATGCTGCTACCGCCCGCAGTGGCCCAAAAATTGCGACTGCGCTTTGTGCAATTACGTGCTGTATCACACAGTTGCCATCGCTTCACTATGCTTCGTCTGCAGTGATTCTTGTGTCGTGATTGTGCGCGCCTTTCCGCAATAAACAAAGCATGCTCGGAGGGAAACCTCCACACGCAAGAAGAAAAAGAAGAATCTAAAGCTTATTACACGCTGCACTATTGTTCAATCAGGGGCATTAGTTCCGACAACAAACTCATACACTCACTTTTATGTTGCAAAACGTCGATGCAGACATATTGGGGGCTCACCGACTGCACTGGCGCAACAGTGCAACTGGTTTTTCGCTTTGGAAGTTTCTAAAATCTTGACTCAGTTATACGTTTTCCACCTTCCATTCTTATTTTCACTACTGCCGTTCCTTTCAAGGTTGCCATCAGGTGATTTTGAAAAATTGTAACAAAACAGACCAATTTTGCACAGGTCCAGGGCAAGTTGAGAACTGTGCTAGCGAAAACGACCGCGTTTGTGATTACCTATTCTGAATAAAGCTGGGTAGTTCTCACGCGGAAAAGAAATAACGGAGCAGTAGTATCAGGGCCGGATTAAGGGAAGGGCAAAGTGGGTACCTGCCCAGGGGCCTCCAGAGTAATGAGCCGTGATCACATATTTACAGCTAACTAATAATAGTATTTAATTATAATTACATATTTACAACGAAATGATAATAGTATTTCCTTGACCTTGAATAATATTTCCTTGAGGTAATGAGTGCCTCCGCTGCCCTGGGGCCTCCACATGTCTAAATCAGACCTTGTATAGTATTATTACGAAACAAAGCATCGTTGGTACTATTCGATACTAGAGGCTGGGTAACAGCCCTGCATGTAAAGGCTGAAGTTCAACGAAGTGTAAAGCATTGTTTAGTTTAGAGTATTTTTGAGATCTGTTTCTACTTCGATAGGCACCAAAAAGGGGCGCATTTATATCAAAGGGGCACTATTTACCAGTGCGCCACATAGGATTGTGGGGGGCAGATGCCCCAAACTGCTCCCCCCTGGATCCGCCATTGCTAAAGATGTTGCAGGGTTTAAAAATCATTTTACTCTGCAGTTAGTCACAGTGATGTACTTGTGCGCAAAATAACGTCATGAGGGCGCCCTTTCCAACAACGTCTGAGAGTTGATGCAGCCCCACCGGTCAGTGGGGTCCAACCAAAAACGTGATTCTGAGGAGGCAGTTGAGGGAGCTTTCCCCCAAACAACTATCACACAATTAACATTGCGCCTTTTTGGCAAATGATAGAGCTTTCCCTGGTTTCGTTGCCGATTTCTAACTTCCTCCCGAAATACCAATTTTGATTATCCGCTGTGCACTGCAGTGTCAAAGTATTTTTTGCTTCAAACTGTTAGTGTGATAGCAACACTGCTTCAGTTGAGATTAAATTGTTGGTCAGTTTCGGGAGTTGTACTGCAACAAAGAATAAAAAATGCATCGTCATGCAACGCTCAAGCTCCAAAATCTTTGTAAAAATTGTAGAACCGTCTATTTCGTGATACGTGCTAGTTCAAATTCAGCTGTGTCCAACCCGCGGCACAGTCCAAGGGGCTTTGTGCGGGCCAGTTGAAGCTTTTCGTTGTTGTGCGTGTACCGCATATTACGTATAGTGGCAAGGCAACCTGCCTTTATTTTAATAAAAATCTGACATTCTTGATGCAGTGGTCCTCAGTGCCACTCCGCCACGTCTGCTTTGCGTACTGGCAGATTTCCATGTGTCAAACGACACTTCGGTGCAAAATCGATTTATGTTTTTCTGCTTTCTCCCGCTGTTGGTACATTGGCACAAAACTGATTTCTACCATTGTTGCATTGGCCTTAATCTTGTCTATGACGCCACAATTAGCAAGTGATTATTTCAAGCTGTGCAAAACAATCGTTATCATTGCATTTAGGATTCGAACGCTTTTAGTACGTGGAGTTAAATTTAGTTTGCTGAGAACACAGAAACTCATTGAAAGCGCAGCCCTCATTAGCATGTTATTCAGCGTAAGGCCCTTACTAAGATAGCATAAATTTTGTCCCACTAAGGCCTATCGGTTAGTTTTGATTAATTCGTTAAAACTTTTTATGCATAATCAGCCAGATTTTACAGGCTACTTCATATGGGTTTTTGCATCAGTTGGCTTTGATGCAGACAATCACAGTGGAAGTCAACTCCAATGTGTAAAATTTGCGGGTTCTGTGAGACGCTCACTGTGGCGAAACCTTGCGGTTAAGCATCAAAGCGGTAGTTCAGCGAAATATATCACTGTGTACGATATGTAGCATGGACAAAGTGTGCAGGGTTTGTATAACATTTTGTTGGCAATTTGTTCAAAGTGGTGTTTTTAAAAGCCACTGTCTGCAAAACTTGCAGTATCCGCTGCAAACCTTCCAGTTATCCTACAAGCAGGGGTGCAGTGGTGCGGGAACGCGTGGGAACGGCGTTCCCACATATTTTTTAGAATCGCTTGACTTGAAGACGTGTATTTTTACTCAGATTTCCTCTGTGTATAGCTCCAGACGTCGCATAAATGAACAAGTGACAAGCTACAGTATCTCTTGCGTGACACCTTAACATAATTGTGTAATTACTAGGGCAACCACAAGTCAAAAAGTTAATGTTTTTCTGCCTTTTTCAAAGTTTATGAAACGTCCACAAACCAAATTTCACGCTGAAACCATGAGCGACTCCAAAGTTATTAGGTAAAAAAGTCAAAATTTATCATTAAGCCAAAATTTGTCGTTAGGTCAAAATTCCTTGCAGCACAGTTTATTTTCATTATATCAAAGCTACAACAGCAGATATTGAAGTGCTTTTGCAAGTTTAGTTGAACTTCTGACATAAAACTGGATTTTGCGACTTCTGACGTAATAATGTTATTTTTCCCGCTACTGGATGATTTAAAGTACGCCAGGCGTGATAGTACTTGATGTTGAAGTACAACAATGCAGAACCTTCTCAGTGACTTCAGGAGATTTATTGACACTGGATATTCCTCTTGTGTATTTGGATTGAATTTCGTCTGCCGTTTATTACCTCTAGCTTCGTTGGGTCTGTCACACTTTTTATTTTTGTTTCATTTCAACAGAAAAACGACATTTAATTTATCGGTTTGATTTCTGATATATGCTTTGTATTCCGCGTTTCAACTGCAAATGCAGGAAACTGATAGATAAAAATAAACTCAAAATTTGTAAATTATAAGGTAAAAATTTTACGTTTGTAGGTCAAAAATTGGTTGCCTAGTAACTACTGATAATGGCGAGTTTTTAGGTGCGTTCCGACACTTCTTTTATCGCATTCCCACACTTGTTTTACTTGAAAAAGGCTAGTTTTGGTGGGCCTTCCCACACTTCATTCTTTAGTACTACACCTCTGCCTACAAGCCCTGCGTACAGTCATTTAAGAAGGGTGGATTCGCCTGTGTGCCGCTAATAATCTTGTATATCTTACAGATCGTACACATCTTAGAACCCTTCTCCAGAGCCTGTATCTTACATGATCCATTCGGTGTCTGGTCAGTTTTGTCTCGCGGGAAGAAGGCTTATTTAAAAGAATTTCAAAAGACAGATGCTGTCCCTATTTGATCTTGCATGATGTACAGAAGAAGCAACTAAAGATATGATATACAAAGTTCTTTCGACTAGGAGCTTGAGCTGCGAATGCGATTCACTTTTCAAGTGCGTTCGTGCGTTCTGAAACGAATAAATGTTTTCCACTCAGCATCGATTGCCAAGTATCGCACAAAATGAACATGTGAAACAAGTATTCGAGCGAAGAACCTTTTTAGAAACAGGAAAGACCATTTCAAAATGTTAATTGCGTGTTCCTTCACCACAAAGTATATACCGGCCATGTGTACTAAATCTGCTAAGCAACACCCAAGTCGCGAAGTCTACGAAACTGGATCAGAGTATAGTTGGAGGTAAGCTTTCGATAAGCTAAACTAAAAGCGAGCCAAACCAAACAAAGCACTTATGGATTTGGTGCTAGAGCAATCAGCACGCTAACCGCAAAACCTAAAATCTGATTCCTTTAACGAGGCACTATTATATCCTCTCCGCACCTGCGGTTTCTTTATCCTGAAACCGGACACGAAGAGCAATTACCTTTGAATACCTAGATTTCAGCGAAAGGCGTGTTTTTGGTGATACACAGGGAGGTTTTGCGCTGTCTCACGCCGAAATCTAAATCATGCGTATAGGCAGATGTGGATAAGATAAGCACAGGTCAAGTTTGAAGCTTCATACAGGTTAGCATAGCAACGAATCTGTGTGAGAACAAGTTGAATGTTTTCTACGGGGTCAGGCCTTGCCTGCCGTACGGATTATATACGCTTGCCTGCCGTACGGATTATATACGCTTGCCTGCCGTACGGATTATATACGAGCTACGCCATTGATACAGCGACATCATAAATCACAACAACCAAACTTGTCCACTACAGGTCGTACGTGGTAACAGGTATAATACATTTTATAAGTTACAAGGCAACAAGGAGTAGTATAATGTGGTTTGAAAACCTCTCAAAGATTCAGGAACATTAGCAGTTTTTCAAAAATAAAAAGAAAAGGCAAGCAAAAGAAACGAGACTGGAAATTTTTAGAAAAATGTCTTGTCGAGAATTTATGACATTTCAAAAATTTATGCATATGGCGGGATGCATTACAAACATATTTCTTGTATCTGCTTCCGAACAAGACAAACTTAAAGCCTAAATTTGTTTGCAAACTTGGCTGCGTTGCGTAAAAAATCAGCGCCTAGGAAATGTGCTGTGTCAAAAAGAACTACTTGCTATCAACGGAAGCTTAGCATATTTTTCGGGGGTGTATTATCAGAGTTTAATGAAGAACGCGTTGTCTAAACCAGTTGGTTCTTAATCTTTTCTCTAACACGCCCCCCTTAAGTAATTGTCCTTTGTTTCAAGCACCCCTGACATTAAATAGGTTGTAAAAACAAACGTATTTATTGGTAAATTTATTGACCAAACGTTCCATGTTATAGAGCGTGTAAGGCTCGTGCCCCCTGGAAATGTATTGACGCCCCCTGGAAAGGCTCCCACGGTTAACAAACACTGGTTTAAACAGATGGATTGAGGTCTTCTTGACAGTGTGAAGTGTTGATTAACTTTCACATTGTAAGAGGGTGCGAGACTGCTTGACGTTAACAGTCCTGAAACTCACTTGCACTTTCCTTTAGTTCAGTTGAATTTGTTCTAAGCACGGGAGCAGTGGCGTAGCAGGTGAGACCATGCAGCCGAAACAAACTTTCATCACTCCGATAACGTCATCGTGCTCTTGTGCAGTCAACCGTGGTACAACCTTTTGACACACACACCACTACCACCCCCTTTACTAACAGCGAAGTCCCGCAAATGGTGGCGAAGCCGGCGTTGTCACCCATGAATAAAGCAACGATGGCAGCTTGGTTACTACTACGTTTTTTAATATTATTTTAGAAGTACGTATTGTACTGTGCGTGAAGGTTGTATTACACAAAGATTGTTATTTCCCTTTGCCGAGCCGGCTCATAGGTTAAGAATAATCGCTTTGGATTGATGAAACGCAGAAACGACTCAAGGCGTTGCATCCAGTAATGGCAGGTCGACACACTTGAACTCGAAAGCTTGCATTGCGCAAGGATTATTTTAAACTGAAACTGGATCGCAGCACGATCCACACGGACCTACATGAAAATAGTCCGCGCTATCGCGTCAGTTTCTGCGGTAGGCGTGCTGTGGTGACGTAAGACTGTGTAAACTTTGCAGCTAAGAACACAGCACACTCCACAGTTCTTAAAATGAAAAAAGATGAAAAAATATTACAACTATTCAATTCAACTGTGGGTTCATGTCTCAAGCGGCCTCTTTTGGCTACGCCCCTCTATGTAGGTCGTCTGACATCTTGCTGCAACTGAAGTTGTCTTCAGGCATAGGCTGCCATGAAAATATCGTTGGCAATGCAAGGTTAAGTTAGCAGCTATGTTGTTTTGGGGGCTTCGAGTGGCATTTGGGTATAACCACGGCCTCAACCAACCGATATTTTCGGGTGGGGGCAAAATTATGGCAACTTGTTTTACCTAACACTAAAAGAGTTTTTGGTAATTGTCCGGTTACCCCCGCCAAGTTGCGGTCCTGGGTAAGTCGGTACAACCATCAGCACAAAATGTCTTTTCCTGCTTGTTCAAGATGCTAAGGTGTGTTGAAAAATATTTAATTTTGGTTTCGTCCTTCAGCTGGTCTGACCAGCTGGGCGTTCGATATTCGGCTCGTTTTTTTGGTACAGCCTACCACTCAAAATGTTTGTCTCTTCATTGTAAATTCTAGGATTGAGAAGAATGATCTGTTATTGATTTCATCCTTCAACTGCCGAAGATCATCAACCCCATGTTTGACCCTGTTGTTTGACCTCCTAGCCAAAATAGACCGTGTTGACCCGGCAGCTGGCCAACTTTCGGGATTTACCTACGCGATATTGGAACATCACTGATANGAGTTANAAATGGTAACATCTCCAACTGGGCAAACGTTTCTCGGTTTTCAGATCTAGAGCGCAACAACAATCCCATTTGTTGGATGTTAGCGAACGGTGTGTGTGACCAGAAGACCGTTTTCCGGATACGTCCAAAATTTTAAAAATTTTGGGAGCTTCCGGTGTGAATGGAATTCGGATTGAGAAGTTCAATTTTGACAGCAGAAAAGTTTTTGAGCAGATCGTAAAGTTCGGCGCTTCGTTCAGTCAAATCATTGCTGGAAACATCTCCGTGTTGCCCGAACGAAAGTTGACAGGTGTGCAGTGCCACTAGCGTAGCTAGCCCAAAAATTGTGGGGGTGAAAAATGTTTGATTTTACGCGAATAACGCTATTTTGTTGGGATACCGCCTCTCAAAGCACAAAATGACTGTATTTTCTAAAAATTTGGGGGGCCATAGCCCCTTTGGCTCCCCCTGGCTACGCCTATGTACAGTGCATGGTGAATCGCCATTGGTGATGGTGCAGATTTTTCAGAGTAACTCACATTACGGTGAATGAAGAACCGTATCGTCTGCGGCGAGGAAAATGCACAAGGCTGAATAATTTACTGGATAACCCAGATCTTAAATCAGGGGTGTCAAACTCGTTTCAGTTCCAGGGCCACTTCAGGCATATTTAATCTGAAGCGGGCCGGACCAGTGAAATCATTGCATAACATTCTGTTATAAGTATTGCCAACTTCCAGCTGTTTTTATAACTTTAATGCAAAAATTTCAAGCTTATC
>JGI24159J19872_10004468_pt1 | contig 17835 bp, 8 predicted proteins | sample Ectturendosymbi4_FD_19872 | JGI IMG/M metagenome (IMG submission 19872) | reverse complement strand
TTATGCACAGTCCCATGGGTTCTGAACTTGTTGACCCATCTGTAGATCATCGAGTGGACAGGAAATTCACGACATCCGAACCGTTCTTTGAATTGCACTTGAGCTGTGTGGATACACTTCTGCCGAAAATATGTCTCAACTATAAATATCTTTTGCTCTGTAGTCCATGGCATATCGAAGGTCAAATTTGGTAAAGTCTTAAAACATTAATTCCAGTTCGTAAATCTTAAAAATAAAAAGAATTGATTAATTATTTCAAAAGTTATTCAAGTTTAGGTGATGACCGTTTTTTTGTGTCACCGTGTAGAAAAAAACTTCACTCACTATTAACATACATTGATTTACATTTTATAACAAAAATGTCGTTTTGAAAATGAGTTACGCTTGGATAGTTCACTGCAGAGTCGTTGTAGACAGTCCACGTCACATCCGGTTCTATCGGAATTTATATGGTTGGAGGACTAATGGGGTTTAGATTGTTTGACTAAGACGGCTGCATAACGTAGAAGCCCTCTTTGGCTGCTACCATTGAAACATACCTGAATCAATGAGATTCAAGCAAATTTTCACGATGGTCGGCGTAACGTTATTTTCGGTTTCAAATATAGTCCAGTGGCGGGGCTCGAAAATCGTCGCCAGTGCAAGTTTATCTGGATGCGCTTGCTGATCCCATTTTATAATGTTGAAACTGGGCAGTCATCTTTTACATTTAAAATAACAATTTTCCATTCATTTGAACGGTTTAGGTTTTGGTTTCATTTTTTTCAGAACTTGGAGCATCAAAGGTTATTCACAAGGATTCGCCCAAGCATGTTGCAGGAAACCGTACTACTTCTTTCCAAATTTACCGAGCAAAACTTGCTGTTAAACACGGAAAGAAAGGAAACAAATTGAAGGGCAATGAATGGATCATTTGCAGATTAACGCAAAACCTTATCAAAGATATCAGTCCATTTTCCCCCACAAACAACAGCGGAATTTGTTACATCTACCTTGGGAATTGGACTGGCGAGCGTGAACTAAATCTTGACTGTGTGTGGCCTAATACCGGTATGCACATCTTCAAAAATTATTGCATGCACTACTCTTTCAGGAGGTTGCATTAATGTAGTGATGAGATACGAGAGTTTTTACCTAAATTTACTTCTTGGTTTAAAGTTCATTTTATCTGCAAGACTCACTGTGGAGAATAAGGACTAAATTTGTTTCCGATAGCAGCTTTTTTCGTTTTTGCGTATTAGCATTTTCAGTAAAACTTTTAGCAAGTAGAACAAATGAATGAAATGCATGATACATGAGTTAACACGCTAATTACAGAATCATAGCATTCTGTTTATGAATGTGCTTATCTGTTTCAGTATCTTACTAAACGCCAAGTTTTGTTTAGATTTGGAAGTTGAACTACCACGTCGTAAATCCGAAAAACAAAAGCACGAGTGGATTTATGTGGTCGCAGTTTTTGGTGGAATTCTGATAGCAGTTGTTTTTATTTGTGCAATTATCGTCGTAAACAGAAAAACCAAGGCATTTTTTCTTTCAACAAAATTAATTCACCCGACCTTGGTGAGTTCACTTTTACTTTGTGCAAAAATATTGGTAATCGTATGCTACTGTGATCGCGCAAGTACATTTTAAATTTAACTTTGCACGCTAAGAACGTGAAAATTAGAAATACGAAGTGCATGTCAATTTTGTGGTGTGCGCGCTACCTTGTAAAACGGACACTACCGCATCAAAAAGCTGACAATGGAAATCTTTGTGCTGTTTGACAACTGCCATTGATGTAAAAAATGTTTGGGCAGTACTGCATTGTTTGCGAAGCTCATCCAAACGAAGTGAATTTTTGTAAACAAGCGTGATATTTCGAGACGTGATATTTCGAGACGCGTTTTCGGACTGGGATCGCACCTCCGGACCTACTTTTGTGAATCATGGTCTCGAAATTCTAAAATACGATCTCGGCCCCGGCCTGGCTGTGTGCTTTGTTTTCAATGAGGAAAAAAACCTTTTCTTGGTATTTGTGTGGAACAAATAGCGCAGACTGTGCAGATTTATTCTTAATATTGAAATACTGTTTGGAACTCACTATTATTCATGTTGCGTAAAGTGGTGTGTCGCAGGTGCTCAACACTGCGACGCATATTGAAGCAGGTTGCAGGAAACCCAAAACATCTTTGTTGCTAAGAGCCATACCTGTATATCCAATGCGCTTATTTGACAGTCACAGCAAAAAGCATATTATGTTTTATATGGAGTCAAACTTCATTTTCTTTTCATGTTACTTCCTTCAACGCAACGTCTCTCACCGCTAGGCGCGTAGTGCTAGAAAAGAGGTGTAAGAACGCTGTTTCCACCCCACTACACCCCTGATTTAGGTTAAAGCGGAACTCTAACATCAAATATCGTTCAGATGCCCTCACACGCAAAAAGCTCCTTTAGTTCTCGCAATCCACTCAGGCAAGCTGTAACCTACTCCGCAACTGCCAGAAAACTTCATGACTAATTATTGCTCTGAAACGAAGGTAGCAGAGTAACGATAAATGCAAACAATCTTAAAAAATGATGTATTCACGAAACTTTTTCCTTTGAAGGTAGAAACCATGAAATCTTCTGAGAAAATGAACGATCTTTTCCCGAACGCATGCGACAAGGAAAAAGTGGATGTACCATTACCAGAGGATTTAGTTTCTTGTAAGGGTTTCATAATCTGAAAAGATAGCTTTTGCAAACTATATGCTCTAGGTTACATATAGCATGCTATTGTTTTGATGGTGTACAGACTTTTTATCACGCGAAAAATAATCACTGACGTTTTATCACTATAGACAGTTAATCACGCACACAATTAAACACCCAGACATTCAATCCCTTAGACTCTTTATCACTAGACAGATCAACACTCGCATTTGTACACAATACATATTTTTGCAATTGTGCACAATACATTTCGAACTCGCTCGTGGCATAAATCCTGGCACCATTTCCTGCCTTGTACAGAACAAGTTTCAAGTTGTGTATGATCGCATGTTGAATAAAGTAAAAAGAATTATTATTTTGGCATCTCCTGAGACAATACTGCTAGATTTTGAGAGTGCAGCTATAAATGCTTTTAGATCAGCATTTCCAAGCACAACAGTTACGGGTTGTTATTTTCATTTGACACGAAGTGTTATGCGAAACGTTCACGAAATTGATGTGAAAGCAAACTAAGAAAAGAATAACAGTTTACGATTGGCTCTTCGTTGGTTACCTGCTTTAGCTATGATGGCTTCATCCGACGTTACTGAAGTTTTTTTGATACTAGCTGGCAACATGCACTTTTTCAATGTCATCACCCTACGTTATGGACTTTTATGAAAGGGCTTGAAAAATATATGCAGATGCAACTAACACCATTTTAACAAACTATCCAGTGACTGAATGTCAGTGATTAATTGTCACGCGAATAAATGTCACCAAATCAGGTAAGTGATTAATTGTCTGCGTGATTAACTATCTCGTGATTAAATAGCAGTGATTAATTGTCGCGTGATGAAAAGTCACCAAACCTGTTTTATTGTTATTTTGGTACATACCGGTTTATCTTTACCTCGTTGAATTCGCTTTGAAACAGAAAAGTGGGGAAATGTTGGTTTTGTTTAAGACATATGCCAATTTGTTAAAAGCAAAGCTTTTGGAAACTTTGAGCAATTTTTGCAATCCGTGTACCAAATGAAGCAGTGCAAAAAACAACTTGATATTACTTACAATGAAATTCCAAACTTATGCAAAGTCAGTATTGTGTTTTTCATGGTATTGACTTTTGTACATGATAGCAACATATCAACGAATAATAAGTATCAATTTCACATTTTTTATTTTTATCTGTGTTTTCACAATAGTTTTTTGTATGCTTTGTATGTCTTTAATTCTTTGTGATTGAAAAAATTCTGAAGAATTTATGTCATAATTTATTATCATGTTTATACATTATTTTGCCAATCAAAAGATTGAGCAATAATAGCAAAGCCACAGCAGTGACCACACATCAAGCGAATCAGTCGAAATTTGTTTGCACAAGGAAACTAGTTTCGTGTTCGACACATCTTCAGTCCTTATTCAAATAGAATCTCAAAAGATTGAGCTAATATGCTTTATTAATTTCTGAAACCGTTTAGACAAGGCACAACTTAGAAAAAAGTTTAAAATGTCGGAATGTTCAAGGAAACCTTCGTAAAGTCCTCCGAACTAAAAACTAATGTAAATATCTACCAACTACGGGATAAGAGTTTTTTGCACTAAAGGGTTTTCATACAGTAAGAAGTTCATTATGAACTTGAGCACGAAACAATGGCTGTAGTTAGAATTTACAGCCTGATTCCAACTGATATACATGTAAAAGCCCGCTAATAAACCTCGAGCTCTTTACAAACCATCGCACAGGCTGGCTTGGTTCACGTTTCAGTGAAAACAATTCCAAGAGGTGGAATTTGGATTCTTGCGGAGTGCACCGGTTAAAGCCACGAAGTTTAAGCATTAAACAACTCTTGTGAAACCTCTTCTAAATTTTTTGTAAATTATATTTGAAAGTTTGGTTTTTGTTGAAGTTTAAAATAATGCATTGTTAAGTTACTTGTACTTTTTGCAAGCAATACGCAGCAAATTGTTTTAGAAAAGCATTCGGATATTCTCAAGTTCCTTGGCTAAGATCGTTACGATCGCAAAATCTGCTATTGTCTTATTCCCTCCAGTGGCGCATGCGCAAATGCTGATGTTTTAAGATTTCGATACTGATTTGTTTCAACTCCCCGTTTTCGTTCTGTCGCGAGTTTCATTTATCACGATTTTGCAGTATGGCGAACTTACAATTTAACATGAGTTTACACTGATGATGAAAAATGTGAATAGAAGCGATTACTTGCAAAAAAAACAACATTCACACACGCGAAAAACAAAGTGCCAGAATTTGGCTCAGATTGAAAGCTTTCCCATTATTGTTCCACAGGGTTGGCTGGTCTTTCATAGACGAGTAGTCTAGAAGCGAACGACTCGGTCAAAGGGTGTGGTCGTTATTGGCAAGCTCATTCGCGTGAATTGTTTTTTCAATACGTTCAATGACGGAAAAATTGCATTTGACTGTAAAAGCAATTCCAAGTAGGAATGAAATTTTTAGCTCAGCAAACCCTAAATCAACGAGTGTGATGGGTTAAATCTGTTGCAATTTCCTTGTTCGAGCGCACGGCGTCTGTCCTCCTGTATTATGGAGAAACGTACGACATTTTACAAGACACCATACAGCCATGCCATGTGGTTTTATAGTTTCACTGAAAAGTGACGAATGTTCAAGAAAATGCATAATATTTCGCTCATGGAAATCTCAATTCGTCACAAAAATTTTACGGATTAAATCTTGGCGCAAGCAATTTACAGTAACATGAAAGCACAAATATAGCAAATGTAGCATGTACTGTGGCAGGGTAAGCGGGTCATGCTGGCTTTCGTTCGCGAACTTGCAAAGTTCCTTCGAGTGCAGAAATAAAAACGCGATACAACACCAAAATTAGATTGTGTACAGGCATAACGCGAGGTCACAAGGCAGAATATGACACGTAAACTGCTTAAACTACGGATTAACTCCATATGTTAACACAGACGCTGTGTGTTGCACTGCACATAAAATCCAGCAATGCAACAAACTGCAGCTGTTATTTGCGTCAGAAGGTCGATCAGTCAAAACCCACTTACCAAGATCAATAGTCATGCATTCAGAATCAGAATCTGAGTCTGGCTCGGAACTTTCAGTTGCATCGCTAGAGAATTTAAGCCTTAATGAAACTTGTTCAGTCCGTTTCGGTCGGATTTTGTAAAATGTCGAAGTCGGCTGCAGCCAAAGACGTGATCCAACAGTCAAGTTTCTGAATTCGAAAGTGTTCTCATTAATTGTGAACAGTCAAATGCTTTAAATGCAGTTATTTTCTGTTCACTAGAAAGGTAGCAAATTCCCAAATTGCTCTGTTTGTTTCAGCATATTTTGAGATTGCTAAATGCAAAAGACTGAAGTGTTTGCAAAGGAAAAAATTTGACGAAGATATCAAAATTGAAAGTTTCTATTAAACGTTGTTTCAGCAAAGAAATTTTGCACTTTTGTGTCCCTTTTGAAACAAACTGCATTGCCTTCTCACAGTTGTTCAAAGTATGGAAATTTTATACAATAAGGGAAAAAGTATCAGTCGGAAAAGTAATTATATTTACGGATAGACTTAAAACAATAAGCCAACAACTGAGCTAATAATGGAAAAATAATCACGTTGTTCAAGGAAAAAATAGATTAAGTAGAATATGCTAAATTTGTTACCATGTCCTTGCAAAATATATACTCGTTTGATAGAATGTTGATTGTTTATGAGTGAAAAATTTTTCTACCTTTAGAAACAACTAAACGTTTGGTGATGCGTTTTTTTTTCTAAATACAAAGTACTGCAAATTTTAATTTGGTGTGTAAAGATGGGAAGTTGTTTCATTTTTACCAAAAAAATTAAGTATTCGCCTATGGCCTTCATCTTCATAAAATTGAGGATTGACCAATGGCCCAAGATATTGACCCGCAGATGTTGTCACAGTTGGAAAAATGTTAAGATCCTTATGAGGTCTATGTCATGAATGATTTTAGGTTTAGGAATAGCCTTTCACATAGGGAAACCAGAAATTTTGGATTACCTTCTTTTCTAACATTAAGTTATGAATATCTTCTTAGTTTCTCTTTATTTACAGAGTAATTATTTTATGATGTCTTTTGCAGTGGAACACATTAAAGGCACAACTTCCTGCAGTGCTGAAAGCAAAGAATCGGATCGCTTTCTTGATGGACCTGACTGTAAGCATTGCATAGGAATTATTACCTTCAGTTATTACCCCACAGATGTTGCAGGAAATCACATGAAAACATAAATTGCTGCATATGATGTTTTCACTTTTTTCATTATGGTTGATTTTGTTCAAAAAATGTATTATTATGCTTGTTTTGCGTAAAGCAATGTTTCCATGAAGTGCTTGTACAACAGTCTCTCTTATTCAAAGGAGCAAGAAATATAATTGTAGGTTTGCCAAACACAATCCTGGCAAACGACTTTCACCTATTTCAAACTCTTTATCTTAATTTTTTATTCCTTTGCATTGTAACACGCAGTATTTGAAGTAACTCGATACAAAAAGGGAGTAAAACGCCTCTCAAGGCATATTGTTTTGTAATTTGATTTTCAGCTTTTAGAAAAGTTTAAACTTAGGTTGTTGATATAGGAGATTCTCACAATATTGATTCGCAATAAGGCAACGTTAGTTACCATTTATCGTTTGTGATTAAACGCCCTAATGTATCTGCAACATAGCACCAATTACAAGTGTGTTGCTCATACTTTTTCGTGACAAATGTGAATGCTATATCTTTGATAAAGCTTTTGTACACATGCGTATATGTTAGATAAAAGTGACATATCAATACTACTGTCAGGAGTTTAACTTGGTTCGAAACAATCCGGTAAAAACTTAATGCACGGTTTATGAGGGTGAAAAGAACAAGATTAATAATCGTTTATAAATTTTTTGGTACCATTCATTTTTGTTTAATGAAAAGTTTTCAAACCACGTAGACCCAGGAGTATCTGAAGCTGATTAGAAGTTCTTTGTTCTTCGTGGGCCCAATCTTCCGAAAATTCGTATGCTGCATTTCTGGGATATTATGTGGGCAAAAAAGAAAAAAATATGATCTAACTTTTTTGAGCAGTTTCATATTCGCACCACCTAAAAGAACGTGTGCATCTCGGTGATCTGTCATTTGCGCTAACCTTTTCGGTGACCCTTTATTTGCGCGCAAGAGAGCGTTACAAGAACCGAAAAAGTCGAAGAGGTCGATAAGGGGGCAATGAAAACAAAAGGGGTCAAAATCTAAAAAATCGTTTGATTAACTACAGACTCCAACTCTAATACACACACTCAACCTCTTTGTTTCTTACAACCTTCAGTATATTTTCTTAATTACAGGTGATTGTTAAAATTTTCGACAAAGCTGTCACTTTTTACTGCGGATGGTCCACACATCTGGCTTTCTGGGTTTAATTTCATTATGCCACAATGACTCCAAATCCTAAGATTTGCAATGCAATTGTTGGGCCCGACTGTACAGTGACGTTACAGGCCGAACTTAGGGCAACCTCTCTTTCAGAGAAGCCTTGTGAAAAGTATGGAAGAGTCATCCTTCTTTGACTACTTAACCTTATATAACACAAATGGAAAGTTAACCGAAATGTTAGTGAAGTAACTGCGTTGTGAAGTAAGTTGTATTGCTACGAAGACTCAATGCGTTATCTAAATTCCTTAAACGTTGTTGGAGTTTCTGAGACAGAAATTTGGATTGAAATTCCCGCAACAAAGTGGTTTTGACGGATAGCATAATACAACATAGCAAAAGCTAGCAAACTTGTACAAGTGCTATTGTATTGCTCGTATCAACAATGGAACTTTACAGCGGCAAACCNGGNTCGTCCGCTCTTCTTCCCAAGTATTATAATACGTACCTCGAAATAGAGTTTTTAGATGTAGCACACATTACCTACTGTAAGNTTTTGCAAAAGATTTCNCAATTCATTTCAAATTTAAGCGATCCCGTTTCGTTACATCTTTTTCCAATTAATCTTTTTAAATTCATTTTTCGTAACTTATTTGTGTGCGCATCATCGCAAAATACTGGGGTGTGCGCGCAATTGGCAGTACGCACAAATGTCAACGCACCATTTTCCGCGCTGCATGCGCGCAACTGTACTGAGCGCAAATGATCCCCGACAGTCTCTTCACACACGCACAAACATGTAATCACATGCAGGCACGCCCTTTGGCAAACACATGCAATCAATCTTGACTGCGACAGCGTGTGATGAAAGGGTCATGTTTTCGTAGAGGTAAACGTTTCCTCATCCAGTCAAGATATGAAAACTTACCGAATCATTCTCGTCACGAGTATGATTTTTACCTGCTGTATTCTTGCCAATGACCAATTTATATCTTTTATATGTTTCCTCTTCTTACTTCAGACCCAACAGTTTAAAATGAATGTTGTTACACGCACTTCATTGCTTGGATATAAAGCAGCAGAACAAGAAGTTTTATGGAAGTCTGCCATACACAATGACTGCACGTTGTTAATATTTTCCAACTCATGCTTTTCAATTTTCAATTTCAAAGGGTTTGTGTCTCTGCACATGTAGTGCATATTGTTGTCGATTTACTCTGAAGCGACATATCACAAAAATGTTTAATCGCTATATGTTATTTTACGGATACAACAGAGCTGCGAACCAAGCTTATGCTGTTGAATTTGTTAAAAACTGTGAACATTTTCAGGCCACTGCAATGAACACTTTTGCAGCTGTTTGCACCTGAAGTGGCTTGTTCACATTTTAGAGCACTGTGAAACGGAATATTTACAGATTGGCCCAAAGCGTAGGTCGTTTAATCCGTATAGTAACTGGTTTCGCCCACAGAGCAGACTCTACTCGCCACTGACGAATCCAAAAAGAGGAAACAGTCCTAACGAAAGATTGAATTAAATTTAAGTCTTTTTACCGCATTACGATAATTTGCAAATGTGCATCTCACGAATCGATGTTAATTTTTCTCTACACCGAGAATGAACTACAACAATTGTGCAGAGTCAGTCTTATAAGAGTTTGCTTCATCAAAAACTATGTTGTAAATTATTTAAATATTTACATGCATCTCCTTTCGAGAAATGTTGTATATATGAGTTCTAAAGTTCCTGTTTTTTGACAAGTGCTTTCAGGAGGGTTGAATCTTTGATGTTATATTTTTTTATGAAGAAACGTTTCTTGCAACCATATGCGTGGGATATTCACCGTGTTTCACNTTTTTGAAATGACATCATTTTTATCTGGAGTGGCACGCGATGCAGTTTACGGTTTTTAATTTTCTTTCACTGGCTTCTTACGCACTTGTGTTGCGTTAATCTATAATCTCTAAAGTTTTTCACTGGTATTGCTTTCAAGACACCAACAACTCAATATGCTTTTTTATATGCAATTTTCGTCAAGCGTTTTCCCACCAAAAATATTTTAAGGCAGAAAGAGTTTCACTACATTTCATCCATTATGTTGTTTCTCATAGTGCATGTTTTTCAAAGCCATAGCCGCTTTTTTATAGTAATGAACCGAAAGACTTTCTCAGAAATGCTCTTTATTTTTGAACGTATTTAAGCTACGGAATAAAATCAATAGTTTGAAAATATCCGTTTCTTCACAATAATATTTAGTGGTAATGCAGCATACTGTAGGCAAAGGCTGTGTCGCAGTCCCACTTATTCATTACCTTACTGTCGTCTCGCATTCGGAAAGCCCCAGGGTGGCAGTTCTAGGAAATTTCGAATCACTTCACGATTATCAGCAACCTCTAATAATTCTGCTGCCTCCGCACAAAAATGCAGCACGTCAGATCAAATACGTAATCGCGTCACCTGGTCGTTGGCCGGCCCTTGTGTCGTTTTCCTGTGGGTGTAGTCAGACGAATATTCATCGCTAACCTTTCTTGGTAAATTCCGCTCACACGAAATTACCAATGAAGACGAAATCTCGTTGTTTGCGAGATAATGCTAGACTGAATTTCACAGCAGCACATCTTGCCGCATATAATCACGTCTACCTTACTTGTAAAAATCCCATCTCTGCCACTTGTACTTGTGTTCGGTCATTACACAAGATTAATGACCATAGGAGAGAGGATTGGAACATAGACCAATTTCAAAACTGAAAGCTTACTTTGAGGCTTTTAAAATCTCCCGTTCATAAGCACGAATATTTGAAGTTCACATATTACGAACTTTGCCTTGCCAACAGGGCTGAAATATGTTTCGTATTCCAGTATTTCTTTAATCATTATCTTGTACAGCCATTCGCTTGCCTACATAGAGTCGAATTTAGGACATTGGTTTTAGCTTAATGGTGGCTAAAGGGTGTTTGAGTTGGAAATCAACTTAAAAGTAATCATCATCCAACACAAAATAATCATTTTGGATCTGACCATCAGCGAAGAGGAATCCACAGTAGTGATAAAACTTGCAGTATATTGTGTGACAAAACGTGGGAAGCGAACCGAAAAACGGTGCATCTCATTGCAAACAAGAGGCGCAATTTCAAGAAACGCAATTATCATTTGAGGGCAACTGCCCAATTTTTCCCAGAGGTCCAGCATAATGCATAAAGTCATCCCAGGTGCTATGCACGAAAGCATTCCAAACAGCAGTAATATTGATGTGATAAAATGAATTTGAAACTTTTCTCCAAACAATCGTATAGTTGGTAGGGCTTTGCATGTGATGACAGAGCCAAACGGATTCAAATAGTACTGTACAAGTTGCGTGATTCACTGCTTTCAGTAAACATTATTAATGTAACAAAAACGTTGGATGGAAAGTATTACAACCTTTGGAATATTAAAGTATAAGGTGAATTAGTCTGCAATAAATTTGTTCATATAACATGTCATTGCTAAACAACTAACACGTATAGCAGGTTTGTTAATTATTGTCAAACGAATACCTATTCTACAGCATTTTTCTTAGTCCTTGACTTACCGCTATCTATTACCTGTTTTCTGCAGGGATGCTAAAGAAAGTTGCCTTCTTTTTAAGTAGAATCTGTTTTGAATGGCGGAAAATGTAACAATGATTGGAAACATGCTTTATATTCTTCTTGAAGTGTTACTTATATTTAATTACCTTGAGAATTGCAACTCCTACGTCACAGGAAACGTGATTAGGCTACTACTTTAGGCTAAACACTTTGGTTATTGTGTGTGTTCTTTCTTTCATGTTTCTTTGCTATAGTTTTCATAGATGGTCTAACAAAACTCTTGGTATTTGTAAAATTTGATAAATGCACATGTATCAACCCATTGCCGTCGCCACGCAAGAATCCTAGGTGTGATTTTTAGTTTTGCTTGTAGAATGTGGGGTTCATATTACACTTTATTCAAACTTATTTTACATATGTTTTTCATAAATACGATGGTTTTTGGACTTTGCTTGTGAGGTTTATCCAGATTAGTTCTACCATCAAGATTAGCTCTAGGAAAGTCGAAGGTTGATATTAAAACTTTATAGGAATCGGCGCTTTAAAAAACGCCTGTCAGTCTGAAACGCTAGAAACAAAATCACTTTCGTGGAAACCAGATTCCTGTTGCACAAAATTATCGGAAAAAAGCTTGAAATGCTTAAACCCTTAGGTGCATAATTTTGTTACAGCAAATAATGACAAAACGGCGAATTCTACCGTCTTGTGTCCCCGAGTTGAAAGCTCCAACAAGCTCGTGAGCAGTGCCTGTTTGTTTCATACAGCAAAGATTCGTCACAACCGTGGTGCACACAAACCCCAAACCCAGTTTGTTGTCAAAGCAAATAAAAACACCTTACTAAATTGTGTAATCTAATATTTTAAAATGGTGGAATTTTTTGTTTTTGTTAACGCAACAAGAACACCCAGTGAATGAAGTGCCTTTTGAAAAATGAGGAGACTTTTCTTATACACAACAGAGCCACGTAGACGTATGTTGAACTTCCACATGAGTACTCGCAACAATCATAATATTGACCAGTAAAGCAAATGATTTAGGACTAGAATATGACATTTTTACTAATCAAAAATGAAGTAGAAAGCTGAGTGTGTGATCTAATGTTGGATTCAATTTGACAAGTTTGAAACATAAGGCGAAATTAAACGAAAATGTTTAAGAACGTTTCTACCATGACTGTTTTCTTGTTTTTTGAGCTGTGCTTGTCTGCAAGTATTAACTCACTCAAGCAGAAAAGAGTTGATCAAGTCGCAAATCTAATCTAGAACTGCTATTTAAAGACGTTAGTGACTGTTTCTTTTAACTGAAGTTTCAATCTATGCCACGTATTTCGCATTTTTTTTCTATCGCAAACAAAAGAGTGGCGCTCTGACTTTTTGAAAACCTTTTAAGGTAAAATTATTCTTATCACCATCATTGAGACGTTTTACGACTTCACCAGCTCACAAACATCGGCTTGGTCGTGCCAGTGGCTGGTTAACCGTGGATGAAAGAACTTCAGCCTGAATCTCCTGCTCAACTCTCTTATAAAAATACCTGCAGAATATAATTTCTCTCTTGTGAAATACAAGAAAAACAACATTCCAGGAGATTAGTGGTAAACTGTTTAAGACGTACACTAAAGATAACCCATAAAATCACCAAATGAACGCAGTTCTTAATGTTCGAGTAGACTCAGTCGAGATCGCGAGCAAATACTGATGCACACGTTGGCAATCCTGGTGGCAATTGGCCTTGCGGTGTACCTATTTGGTTTTATGGGGTTTCGAATTACCTGTTTGTGTTGTAACGTTCATTCACTTCAGTGGAGGTACGCACGATCATAACCGCAATTTCGTGAAAACAAAACCTTTTCTGTTTCTGGATGATAAATCAGACGAACTGTTCAAAATTGCTACCAAAAGATTTTTCTACATGTTGCGCTTGTAAGTATGTTTTCACGGCACTTACCTTGACATGCCTTGTGCATAGCCTTCGCCCACATGCAAAGGAGTCAGGTTAAGTTGATTACTTTTCTGAGCGTTGTATTCAAGTAAATCGGTTTCAAAANTTGTGATTTACACGTACTGCTCCCACTCATTGACTGTAGTTTCGCTATCTTCACCTCTTTAGGTGCGCGATTGAAATGTTTTCGNAATCAATACTTCCCTTCTGCTTAGTAATATTCCNATCAAGCCTTCCTGGTTATGGACTGCCGAATTTCTCCAAATGGCCTTTGAAAACCACACGTTTATATTTTTTACAACAGCAGAAACGGTACGAACGCTGTGCTTTTGTTGGTACTGATGCTTTGCCATTAAACTCGATTGGCCTGTTGATAAACGCAAATTACTAAACCAGGTTATACAATTGAAAAGATCTCATTGACAAGATTCACTCACTACATTATTTAGCATTTCTTAGTAGAAATGCACAATCGTCTTATATAGGGTAGGAAGGGTGGCCGGAGGATTGAACACTACATTCATTCGTTGCAGCTCAACTATTTTATACGGATTTCGAGAATATTGTGCCGTGCAGTAACCTCAATGAAACGTATGCATGCATTTTATTTCCACATTTGATCGCATCTTTGAACATGCAAGAGGAACATTCGTTTGTGCGTTGACTTCTAAGGAGAACATTGTTAACTGAACTGTAGCATTTTGGTACCACATGACACATGTATGAAAAAACGTTTGGTTGCGTAGCCATGGCGTTTACAAAACTTTAACCATATCTAAGAAATGATGTCAATTTTGTTGTTGTGACTAAGGAAATCTCGACATACGCTTAAGACAAGTGTTCATTTTTTCAGCTTCTGCTGACGTATTCCACGACGTTTCTTACCGCTTACGGCCTGAAGTAGAACTGGAAGACATATCAAGCGACAGTTGCCGTGGTCGAGTAGACTCCGGCGCTCATTCAGGCAGTTCCAAATCGTCAAACGTATGTTCATCTTCCGCTGGAACGGTGTCAAGCTCACCCGACTCTGGTGAAAAAGTCGACTGCACAGATAGTTCTTCTGTATTCCACGATGATTGCGCAGTGGTAACATACCAAACAAATCCCGAGCCACAAAGGAAGTACACCGAAAGTTCGTCAATTCGCAGTCGCATTGACTCAGGGATTTTTTTTGGCAGTCGGCATCCAAGTCGATTGTCAAATATTGAAGACGAAACACGGCCCAATGGAATAAACGACAACAATATCAGTAACTTCCAAATGTTTTTTTCGCGAATAACGGGTCAGGAACAGCTTGAATCAGTACCTGCCAACTGACTTTCATCTCTTCGAAGAGTATTTTACTTTCTGTTTCGCATGTAATGCTACTATTACTTTTTAAACATTGGAATGAGAGACATGTGTGTCAGTATGGGAGTTGTACAAATGACTATCGTCCAAAATATTAAGATGATTGTCTTTTCATCACAGCCCTAACAGGTTTATTTTTATTTTCAGCTTTTTCAAACACGCAAAGAAGCAGGTCCTTTTGGCAAGTCAGAGGCCAAAATGATTGGCAGATTTTTTTTAAGTTCTTTCAGTTGTAAGCAGGATTGGCAAATCGTGTTTGGTTCTAAGATTTGTGCTTCATTTGAAGGCAAATGTTTTAGAAAACATCATTTTGCGCATATCTAAGAAAATAGCCTATTTATAAATGTGTGCTATCTTTTAGTTGTGGTGTCATAGCAACGCTTCACTGCTTTTAAATATTCTCAAAAAGTTTCCTTTACAAAAATAAACTATCAAACCGAAATTGAAAAGATCTGTCGTTGAAATATAACTATGGCTCCCATATACCAAATGTATTATTGATTTCTGCTTTGGACGCCTAGTTATTGTGATTTATTTGAATATGAGCTTTAGGTGTCTGTTCATAAGGTGAAGTATATATTCTGTTAACATTCACTGTCTGATTCGTGTCTGTGACAGGTTTTATTTTATTAGAACCTTTTATGTAGATACAGTTATGGTCCCTAGCTTCATTGTGACACCGCACAAATTCATTCTCACACACATTATCTGTTGCATACCCTAACTGCCGTTTCTACTAGAGTCGTATTTGATTGCTGAATCATGTGCTTTTTTAAGTCCAAGAAGGTGGTAAACCTCAAATATAGGCCTCTGTTTTTGAGATTATGTCCTCATTTACATTATTCTTCCAGTTTGATCTCGCGTTGTCGGTATTGATTTGATATGAATACAAGGCGCAAACACTTCTTTCAAAATTGTTTGAGAAAACAAAAGAAAATGCGACTAATTTTCTGCTTTGCAAAAGATATTTTCGATGGATTGATGAGTTGCAATTCGCATGCTACGTGTTTTGAATTATGCTTGCAACACCCGTACCAACGAACTAATGCCCCGGATGAAATAATTTTTTTTGTAATTGTTTAGATTTATCACGGAAAGCAAAAATGATGCCTTTTCGAGCACCGTGCTTGACAATTTAAACCGTGACCCAGCCGTTAGTAGGAAACAAGGCAAATTATTATAAATAATTTTTCCAAAACAGACTCTTTGCCTACTTTTCCTCTGCCTTGTGACACCATTTTATGCAATGTCCTTAATTGTTTTAGCTTACAATTTTTGAATCATGTCACTGAATGTAGACCGGAATTGTACTTTTAATTAGAAAGGAGAGGTTCTTGTTTGTGAAACTTTCTTTATCATACTGAAAGCAGAGGAACGTGCACAAGAAGGTCAATTCAAGATTGTTTTTGTTTCTATCCCTAGGCCCCAAAAGAAAAACCATTTTCCAGATCCTCTTCCCAACCGACATTCCCTTTGCGTCACACTGTTATTTCTTGCGTCACAGAGTCTTTTGGTTTTGAATTGCCAGCATTGTCAAGTGTTGCTTTATCTTTTGACTGAAGATGGATTAAGAATAATCCGAAACGTCTCAAAATAAAATATGGACAGTTTTTTAAGGCTTTTTTAGTGTTGATGAAACTGTTAAGTCTATTCCAATTTTATGCTTCAAGTTCTGTTATTCACATTAGAAAGGTATTTGAACCTTGAACCTTTTTGTTTGAGCTGTTCAGCGACTCACGTCGATACACGTTTTATTCATCGGTTTTGCAGTTAATGTGTCGCTTGCACTGCATATAATTGCGTTTGGGTTCTTTGCTAACTACGCTGCAAAATGTGCTAAGTGTACATTTCCGTTAGCAGGAAAACATTTTTCTGGTTTAATTGTCGCCTTTTTTAAATATAATGCTATGTTATTGCGGCTGGCTTTGGTCGACCTTTGGCGTGAGTGGGTCTGTAAAGTAAGGATTTTAAGAAAAAAACGTGTAATTATTTTCAATCGCTGGTTTAGCACTGTTTTATCTGAAAGAGTTTTGACAAATACGGATAGTTGTTCCTGCATGTAGAGTCAATGCATATGGTTTACGACAATAGTTGCGGATTGTGATCTCTAAAACAAAACAGAATTTCATCTCCTGAAAAAACTCAGGAAGTATAGTTAGTCACGACATTGTGTGCCTTACGTTTCCAATTGTAATCGAGAGTTGACTTTGTTGAAAATAAACACAAAGCATGCATTTTATTTACTGAAATATGCCAATTAAAGTTTTGGTCCTAAGCACGAAACCACGTTATGAATTTATTTTTAGAACTGCAATTTTTCCGTTCCATGAGTGACCATAAAATAATCACAGTTCACTCATTTCTGTAATTTTAATAAGCAAATATTTTAATTACTTCAACTGCATATACTTTTGTATATGTAACTGTTAGTATGGTTGTCACCACAAACATGCGTGCGTAAATTGGATTTCGCTTCTTCATTTTCTTTAAATTTTCTTTAAAAAAGACTTAACACTTGAAAGATGGAGTAGTCAGGTCACTCTATAAAAAACAACACATAAAATTGGCTTTCTAAGGATTATAAGTGCTACCATCATGGTGAACGTTATTGATCGGACGAGACCAATATTTCATTACCAGCTGCCTGATGAAGTGTAGTTGCGCAGCACATAGCGTCTTCTTTTTGCGACTAGAGATTACTACCCCTCAGCTAAAAGAACAAACATTGTGCAGCGTGGCCGTAACAGTGCTTTCCCTTGTTAATCCTTTGTTCGGCAACATTAGCTGCCTCGACCCGACCGGATGACTTACAATACAACTTGGGCGGTTATATATGTAACGGGTTTCTAGACCATATAAAATCTAGATTGCCGCATTTAGCTACGTCCGTATATTACACGTGAGTTCGTTCATAGACGTAACAAGGACGAC
>JGI24159J19872_10004467_pt1 | contig 17835 bp, 12 predicted proteins | sample Ectturendosymbi4_FD_19872 | JGI IMG/M metagenome (IMG submission 19872) | reverse complement strand
GTGTTATTCCACCCTGGTTACCTTTTTTAGGGATAGGATTTTTGACTACTTTTTGGTTTTTGTGGCATAATTTTTCATCCAGATATGCTAGAAAGCCAATCAAGAGCTCTAAAGACTCGTGAGATAGCCTAGTTTCATAAAAATATTTGGGCCAAAACGTGGGCCCATTCGATGGGCGTCCAGGGCCTTGCAAAGTAGGCCATAAAAATGCGAAAACACTCACACTTGTGACGCCCCCCAAGAGAACCCCACACCCAAAACTGAAATTTTTTTTTTTTGACTCGGAACTACTAGACTTGCTGAATCCGTAGAGGGTTTGAACACCTCTCTACCTATAGCGGCTGGCGAGTTATAACCAAACAACCTCGAGCCAATTTATTGGTTCGCGCGGTCGTTAAAGGGATATTAGTTTTCTTCTATCACATCACGGTTTTGAGATAACCACATGTCCCAATTTTCTCTGATTCTATACAGCGCACATAGTCACGATCTACCATTTCGCACTAAACGGACGACTGCAACAGACAACAAATGCATTTTATTTCGCAATATGTCGTGAGAAACGGCTTTAGAAATATTTAATGCATTTGGCTTTTCTTTTATATGACGAGGCCTTGCTGTCACGTTGTAGGTACCAGCAGGAATCTCCCATCATATTGGTATCGAAACGACCCTGGTACCGCCCTTCTAATGACGGATATACCTTGGTGGAATCTCTCTCCTTGTTCATCACTTACTTCGCCAAGATTACGGGGAAAGAAATCCAAGTGGGAATGCGGAAAGTGCATTTTTAAAGCCATACGAACTCCTAATTGCTCATATGCTTTCAGCATGCGATCAACAATATCACCATCTTGATCATGACGGTGACTTCCCAAGAAGTTAGCAACGACTGATTTCAAAGCATTCCAAGCAGCCAGTTCTAACGGATTAAGTCGCGAATCAAACTCCTGATTTAGCATCAGTTTCCTAATTTCAGGATCCACAAAAACTCCAGCTTTCAAGTTTGCATCACTTTTATCAGCTCGAAAGAAATCTTTGAGAAATTGGAAGCCATCGCCATCCCGGTCAATCGCTTTTACAAAATTTTTCATTAAACCAAACTTGATATGAAGAGGCGATAAAAAGACATTTGCAGAGCTAACCAAAAGCTGGTGTTGAACTACCGTATGTCTTCCGATTTGGGTGCTTTGCCGAGGAGGCCATACTTTTGCGGCATAGTGACTGCTGTCTTGCCGACTGTTCCATAGACATAAAAAGCACATATGCTTTGTTTACCCTAACTGCAGCCCGAGGAAGAGAGAAACAACTTCCAGATCTTTACAAATTTTCCAGTTATACTTGGAATATTTCAAGAGATCGAGAAGTATCTTCATTGTATGATAGTTTTCTTTTCTGAGGATGCTGTAGCCGACGGGGATTGATAGTTTGATATTACCATTGTGCAACAACACGGCTATGCTGGAGTCACTGAACAACCTCCAATGAACAGGATTATGTCCACACCCCAGTTCGGTCATCAACCCATCTATATCTTTGCAATAGCATATATTTTCTGCACTTGCATAATAACGAGCAAGCCTTTCATTGCAGCTACGAAAGGACGAAATGGTTGTTCCTGGTTCCAGTAGTTTCCACTGATGGATCCTGGACCCCAAAACTTCTGCTTTCTCTTTGGATAGATACAGATCACGCACCAGGTCATTCAGGCGTTGCTGATTGATGAGTAGTGGCGCAGACTCATGCTGAAAGGAGGGGTCTGATTCAATAAGAACCTCCTCACTTTCAGTGCCGGTACTCGCACGTTCATCAACAGCCAAGGTATCTTCCTTTTCACTTGGAGGCTGAGGTACAGGCAGATCTGGGTCGTGGGGAATTGGTTTAATGGCTTACTTGCACACGGGGTAGGAAATTTTGAACTTAATTATTCGAGAAAATCTTCTGATGTTTGTCATGCAGAAGTAGCAGTCAGTAACGTGATCGCTCTGCTCACGCCACACCATGGGAACAACAAAAGGCATTTGCTTCCGTTTACCATCCAGCTAAAACAGAAGACTTGTTCTGCAACGGTTGCAGCAAATGTGTGGGGTCCATTTTTTATCCTGGTCTCCTATTTGGCATGCAAAATAGTGGTTTTATGCATATCTTTTTCTGCTGTTCAGCTTTACACGGTGAGCAAGAGGAGTATACTCGCCGCAGACATAACAAAAGTTGTCAGGGTGATTGACGCAACCACGTTTGGGGGTTGAAAGCATCATTGTAATAAGTTGTTTTAAATCAGTAATTTCAATGCTTAAAATAGCAAATCTGTGCACGAAATACAACTAAACTTAAACACCTTCTCTAAAATTCCTAACTGCCACGAATTTCACTTAAACCCGGTAGCCAAAAGTATCTTGCTAAGTTAAACACACTTTTGGCACTGACTAGTGTTGCCATTGGGGTCAGTCTTGTCAACATCAGATTGTTGCCCTTTTCAATATCAGATAACATCAGATTTTCACATTGCAGTTTCATATAAGCTAAATTCTTCTTCTCATCATGAAAACTATGTGTACATAGACATCTAGGCTACTCATCTGTAAATATCATGTGTCATTGTTTTTTACCACCTCGTCTTTTCTTTTTAGTGACTACTTATGATAGTACTGAAAGTTGTATTGCAGGGTTAGTAGACTAGATGACCTCATCGTATTTCACCAATTCTTTGTGACAAAGGAACCACTAAATATTCATTACTTGTGTAGAAATTTTCTTTAAATTATGCTATAGCTTCTGCATTAGCCTATATTCTATGCAATGCTGTATGAACTACCGACTGTGTCAGCCATTATTTTGTTGCAAAAAAATACATTTACTAATAAATTTAACATAGGCGTAGCCAAGGGGCCAAAGAGGTCATGGCTCCACCAAATTTCTAGTAGATGTTGTTTACTTGTGCTTCGAGAGGCAGTGTCCCAAACCAAATATGGTTGCTGGCAGAGTTGTAAACCGGCCTCATTTTGAAACCCGGCCCGAGCCCGAAATCACAAGCCCAACTCCGGCCCGAGCCGGACATTGATTTTTGAAGCCCGATTTAGGCTCGAAAGTCAAATTTACCAAGTGAGTCAAGGTATGCGCAACTGCGGGGTATAAAAAAATGGAGTGTACTGATATAGCTGCAGGTACACGGTTTTATCACACACAAAATTGCAACCACCTTGACCAAAACATTGGCTTAAACAAGCACAAACTTAGCTTGTTAGTCCACGATAATATCACGGAATGTAATATTTCTCAATAAAAAAAGAAACTATCACGAAACTATCACGAAACTATCCACGATGGTGCGAGAGCCATACAAAACCATCCCTAGGATAGCGCTATAGCCTATTTGTAGGCCATCGTTTCATAAAGAAGCCAAGAATCGCGAAGTGATTGATCTTTTCGAAGCAACGCCATTGCGTGCTAATTTTCTCTCCGCGGTCACCTTCTCAAAAAGAGTGTGAGACTAATCCGAGCGGAGAACAAAAGAACGCAGCTGTGTTTGCAAATAGGATTAGCTGAAGAAACATCACAATCACTTCACTCACACTGTGAGTCACAGAAGTCACTGTGGTGAGCACAAAAATCTACGTCACGAAAGAAAAAATCATCTGAATACTATAAAAAAGTTTTGTATGCAGGCCCGAAATCGGCCCGACACATTTTGACAAACTTAAGCCCGAACCCGGCTTGACCCGAAAAGTCCGGCCCGATTTCACTCTGTGTTGCTCGCTTAATCTCAAAGTATTTGACTCTTCCCAAAATTTCGGGCTGGCTACGCTGCTGAACGTGTTAAAGTAGCGCGACGAACCTTTGAAACAGGGCAAAGTATTAACATTAAATGGAGAAGTCGGTCATGCGTAATGTATATGTATTCTCAACTCAACACTTCTTCAGTTTCGAACGATAACCAAATACACATTAGGGTGGAAAATTGATGAAAGAAACTTAAAAATCATGAATCTAACTTATTTTCATCCTCAAAAGAGAGGAAATGTGGAAAACATATACAACAACCCAGTCAACATCAGATTTGTCGCCAAAACATCAGACATCGGAAATTTCTCCGAAAACATCAGATCTGATGTTAAAACATCAGAAGTGGCAACACTGACACTAATACCATTTAAGCATCTTGCTATGAAGCATTACATCAACATCACAAAGAGAGTAGTGTGAAGCAATAAGTTTCAATTGTTCATCAGTGATGGATCTCATTGTTGCAACTGGATTTTAAAGTAGATCCGGATTGGAATGGAAGTGAAATAGAATGCAGGTATCTTAATTTCTAGGCGTGATAAAAAAAATCTGACTGCAGATTTGGGCTCAGCACACGTGAAGCATTGGAAAATGATTGTTTTTCTGCGGCGTAACATTTTGTTGTTGACCAAAACCAAAGAGCCATCAAAGGCTTGCAGATCCGATCCATTGTTGCAGTATGGTGTCGTAACTCGCACCAATCACGTTCAGGGTGCTATAAAGAGCACTGTTTTAGGTAAAGTGAGTCTGTTTGACAAAACCGTTGGTATCCAGGAAGCGACCCGATTCCGGAGCTACCTCTCAAATGGCCATAGCTCTGGCTCCGGTCCTAAATTTTAAACTGAGCTCCGGCTCCTGATTTTTAATTTTAGCTCCGGCTCCAGGCAAAATGCTCAGCCCCGGCTCCGGGCTCCGCAGCCCTACGGAAAAGTGCTACCTAGAACATATTGAATTCTCTATACGTTTATTGCCATTAAAGCCATTTGAACTTCACAAGGTGCTGCTTTTATGTCAAAAAATTGAAAATCACAAATGCATATAATGAAAGTTTCATTGTACTCTGACCACTTTAAAGAACCTTCACTTTAACTTGATAGTTTTTGTTGGAGAATGTCGTATCGATATCATTCTACCTTCATAACATTCTTAAATCAGTGCAAACTTTTATTTTTTATGAGTCTTTTTATTTTTCACAACACAATTCTCTCACGCACATTATTTCATTGTTATCACCCCATGCACTCATCACACCCGTTTACTTCTGTTCATTTTAAGTTCTGTACATTGCCTTACCTTAGCCTTTATTTGCGAGTTACATGGGAACAATAGCAATGTTGCAAGTCACTTTTACTGCACTATGTTGAAGCCAGGCGCGCAGCCAGAAATTTTGATTGCTGGTGCAAACAACAACCTAATCTCAACATTTAAATATATTTAATGCCACTTGTTTTTAAAGCATTATCAACAAAATGTGCACTTTCCGGCGCTTTTTTCTGAATAGTTATGTGCAGATTTAGCCAGCAAATATTCATTTCATTGAATTGACAAGTTTTAAAGGTTTGTTTTTGATAAAGTTCCAAGATTCTGCTGTACTATGAGTGAAAGCAACCATCTGCTCGTGAGACTCCCCTGCTAAAGCGCTAGTGAAAACCTCGATGCCGTGTGTGCAAGATCTGCAATGTGCTTTTTGTAGCCAATAATGCAGATGAGCAAGAAGTCATCGTGGCCGCCATTATAATTGTGCTTTTCATAATTAAACGCTTCTGATGTACACCAACGCACGTTCAATTGAAACCGAGTAGCGACTTTAGACACCGACTCCCGAACAGGCCCGTAGCCTGGGGAGCTTCGCCCTCCCTGGAAAATGTGTTGGGCATAGTTGACACTTATTGGACATAGTTTAAAAACTTGGGCCCCTCTCAGAAAACTCTTCGCCATCCCTGGTGTCCCAAAGTGGTTACGGGCCTGCTCCCGAAGTAGGTCTGCAAAACGTCTGCTCATAAGACGTGGATCTTGTCCATATCTTGAGCGGCTGGTTGACGTATGCAGGTGATAACGTAAACGCTAGCGTCCCTCAACGTGTTTGAAAATTTTTTGATTTTAGCCATTAAACGTTATGAAATGCGACTGCTGTTCCAATTTTGTGCACTGCTTTCACTAAGCTTGCTCCCTTCAAACGATTAGGTCTAGCTGTTGAGAGTTATAATCCGCAAATATAATAGACAATTTTATAAACTGGAGAAAGTTTACACATGGCCTTTAAAGAAACGTGCACATGTTTGACCCATTCAGTCTACACAAAATGTGAAAATAGTTGTGTACAGTGGACCTCGGTTAATCCGCATTCCGTATCTTCGCCAAAACCGGATAAAACTGGTGGTACGAATGATTTCTAACGTTATTCTTCATACAAATCTTCGGTTTATCCGGATTTTTTAATTCGGATCTTCGCCAATACCGAATGAAATCTGCTCTTTTCACATCTCGTAATCCGGATTTTCCTGCACTTTCACGCTGTTGTGTTCTCAAGTTCACTGACTGGTCTCTAGTAAAGATTCGGCAGCTTTCAAACGCAACACAAGCGTGCTCACGATCACCGACGAGCGTATGTAGAATTATCATAACAGCCGCAATCGTAGATGATTATTACGTCACACAGGCCATAGCATATTGCGTTGAACGTTAATTATTCCAAGTGGCATTTATCCGAGTGATAATTGTCCTAGGTGGCATTGTCCTGTGGCAGTTGTCCTAGGTGGCGGTTGTCCTGGGTGGTGATTGTTCTAGGTAGCAGTTGTCTGTGTGGAAGTTATCTGTGTGGTTCTGGTAGCAGTGGTTACTGAAAAGTCTATGACAGTGGTTCCCAACTAGGGTGATAGCATCTCCTGGAGGCGTGAGAAGCGTCCGTCCTAATGACAAGAAATTGATCTATTTATTACTCTCCTGCGGCTTTTTGTTTTCTTTTGTAATGGACAGTGGCGTACGGTGGCCATTTTGGTAGGGTGTTCACCAGGCTAGCAACCAGCCTAAAACTGTGAAGGTTCAGCAGCCGTGGTGGTTGTCGCCTATACCACAAGCCATTCGAACGCTTGAACAGATTGGCAGTTGATCATAATCATCAAACCACGTGCAGCACGTACGCTAGAACGTCGACAGCATGGGACACAAACTAAAGTTAATTAATTTCATTTTGACAAAATCTTTTCAGTTGAACTCACTGATGAGAAATAAATAGCATTTTTGACGTAGAATCATCAATCTACTGGCTTACGTGTTACGAAGTATATCCGTTTTTCGACTGCTATCAACATTCCACATTTTGGCGTTAGGCTACTTTGCACGTGAGCCTAGGCTCACCACTACCAAAGTCAGTAATATTCAGCTTCATGCATTCTCATTTTAAAAATCGTCCAAACTGTTACAGTAGGCCTAATCATCAAACAGACAAACCACATCACCTACCTAGCCAAACTAGGTTATTTCAACCTGAACCAAACCCATCTGTACAAGTTCACTACAAGCAATCCAGCCTACTGCACAGCTTGCTTCTACTGTACAGCGAAAATGCTAGTAAAACAACGCATGCCGTAACGAAGTTGTTCACCAGGCAAGGTGAACAACCTGGCTGCTATAGTTTGGCTCCAATGGCTTTTTTCTTTTCTCTGTATATTTATTTAACTTCTGGTGTTCTCGAACAACCTGCAGTCATGCTTGAGCAGACAAGCACAAATCGTTCGGCCGTGTTAAGAGATATATCCCCCGCATGAGAAAGCAATACAAATAAAGGCAATTCCTGGCATTAGTCGCTAACGAATGCCCTAAAACCAATTATCTAAATTTTTTCTTCATTTCCTGGTGTTCACTGAACACCTTGAACACCCTGAATATCCGCCACTGGTAATGGATTATAGACAAAAACGCGAGATTCGTTTAAAACAGCTATGTGTCACGATATTAATTATACATTCGCGTAAACATTAACTGCAATCTACTAAATGCAACAAGCTGTTCTGAAGTTATGCAACGCTGAGTGCCAAGCGTATTGCAAGTTCCAGTTTAAAAAAAAAAGTTGCTGTTCACCTGAGTTTGCGCAGGTGTAACGTACTTCCCTTCATCCCGCCAGTCTTTATGTTCAGGCAATGGTTGGTTGGATATCACGTGCTTGCCTGAAGTCGCACTGCAATTTTGCAATTGCATCAAATATCGACTTTGGAATTCCTCGAACGTCATATCAGAGAATTTATTCAATTCCACTGGAAAAAGAAGGTGAAATTCCATGCAAATGCATCCATGTACAATGCAACATAACAAAACTTTGCTAAATACGCCGAACCAGAATTTAAAACCTTCCTGCATTTTTCAAAATTTAAATTGATCACCAATGATTAAAAAACAAACAAGTGCTTATGACCATGTGGAGGGGGAAGAGTATCTAAAATTTCAGCTATTTCATAAAGTATATACTGTTGAAACCAATACCCTGAATCAGACCCGTGACTAGGGGGGAATCCCTTCTTGGAAAATTTTTCGGCCTCCTTGTAAAAATGTGTTGGACATAGTTTAAAACTTCTGGACATAGTTTAAAAAATTTGGGTTCCTCTCAAAAAACCCTTCAGCCCCTGCAATGTCCCAAGCTGGTTACGGGCTTGCCCTGAATAATTCTATAGTGGTTTTTGAGTAATATATTTCTAAACGCAGTTGGCTTGAAACAAGCTAAAAAGAAATTTTGATTTTCCATATTGTCACAAGTGATTCTCAGTGTCAGGCTTAAGATTCTACAACGGAACGAATATACAACCTTGATTATAACACATCTAGAAAATATTCAAATCCTATACACGTAATTTAATGGGTTAGCTGCATCGATTTTGCTTCACAAAAACAACTGTTGTTTCAACGCAAGGAAACTTTGCAGAATGTCATGCACTGAAAAATTTTTTGAAAATAGAACCAAGTTTCATAGAGTGTACTCAGGGCCCCGACATGGGGAAGTGCCGCCCACCCACCACGACTACCACCACCAGGTGGTGGTAAAGACCATTTGCTATTCCTTCTTTTCACCAAAAGTGCCGCCCCCAGAAAAGTTCCGCCCCGGGGAATTGCTCCCCCCGCCCCCCTGTCGGGACTCTGATTGCACTATAGAAATGAATCCTTTCCCAGCAAAGAATCCGACAATACGACCTTGCAGAATATATATTTCGTCTATCAAGTATATCAGCTCTTATTCAAATAGAATCTTCAAATAGAAGTTTCATAGATTTTATTTCACATCTGATCTGGTTTTGATAATGTTGTATGCGGTGACCCAACATAAAGGTGTCAACCACAAACTAGCAACTATTCTAAATTTGTGGTGTATGAAAAAGTGGTCCAACTGCACATAATTCTAACTCTGTACGCTGACTTACTATTCCAAGTTCGTTGCTGATTTCGATTATGAGCATGCATGGTATGAAGATTGCTAGCAAAGTTTCTCAGTCTGAGCTGTTCCTCTTTAACGCTTCTGTAACTTTGGTTGTGAATGATCATCCATTTATTGAACTCCGCAACGTCTGAAAAGCAAGCCAAGTGAAGAAACGTTACGCTGAAGCTGTCGTTTGCTAAGTAAATCCAACAATGCACGTGGACGAAATCGAATCCTTTATGGAATGTTTGCTGCAGGGGTCGGGAACCTATGGCTCGCGAGCCAGATGTGGCTCTTTTCCTTCCCAAGTGGAATGCTATGAACATTACTGAAACACTGAAACATTTCCGTGTTTTCCCCACTCAAGTACATGCGACAGAGCTGGAAATTTTGTAACACTTCGACAAACCCTACAGGCGAAATGTTAGCAGTGACTGGTTTGTGAGGCTCTAGGAAGGTCAGCCTTTTAACTTTACAACTTTAGTGCTCATTTTAACTAGCCACAGCTCGTGTGTGTTTCTATACTTGTTTTTAAGAGCCAACATTTCGCCAGTAAGGTTTGTCGTACGGTTTACAGGACTGACGATGCGTTGAAAAACGCGAAACTAGTTTCCCTGTGAAATAAACTGTGATTGATTTACTTGCCGCCACCTTTCTGGCTTATAACTATGGAAAATAGATACGCTTGCAAGTTTTATTCATCGCAGAAGTATGAAAGCAGAAAGCAGGCAGATTCTTCAGACACTTGCCGCTAGGCTAAAGTTTCTTTTGTTGCCATATCAGTGAAACATACACTGGACAGCAGGGTCCCCAACGCGGTGCTCGCGGGCACCAGGTCGCCCGCAAGGACCTGCCTTGAAATAGCATAAAGAGGATGAGTATCGTCACATAGATTAACATCATTAATGAAAAGTTGACAACATAATTAAAGGTAAATTGAACTAAATTTTTATTTCAGAAGTGTGTAATAACAAAAATTTAGTTTTTATTATCAAACTAGTAGCCCTTAGCGCTAATCGGTACCCAAGAAGTAGCTCTCAGTTACATATGGGTTGGTGACCCCTGCTGTACAGTAACCTCTTGAATTTTAGCTGAGGCAGTGGCGAAATGTCCCAAACGTAGGCCTGTTGTGTTGTGCAAGTCAGAGTTGTATCAATTAGAATTTCTAATTGAGTTGAATATGATTGATCACACGTTTTTACGTATTTTCACTTACAGCTGAACTGAAACCTTCTGTTTTTTTGTAATTGCAATACAATTGAAATGTTGGAGTAATTTCAATTAAATTAAGAGGTCATGCCATTTTTACATCTCTGGAGGACAGACAGCTATTTTCGTATAACCTAGTGTAGTCTAGTGCGCTACTCTACATTCTGGTATATTAACACACTGTATCAGCTTAACTGATCCTAGGATAGTGTTATAAGCCTATAGCTAAATTGTTTGAAACTATAGCGGTTTCCTAAACTGTTGCTTTTAACCTGTAAGAGATGAAGGATTAGGTTGCGATCCTCTTAGTAGTGTCAAAAAGCCATATCGTAGCGACAACAGGCAACCACATTCTACCTTTTGCAACAAAATATCAGAATATAAACAGTTTTTTTAAGGAAAATGTTAGGTACCCGATATGGATCTTTAGGGGCTCGATTTCTCTGATTCTAGGGACCCGATTTTCTCTGATTCTAGGGACCCGGTGATAATTTTATCTGATCCTAGGGACCCCATTTTCAATTTTAGGGACCCGAATCGGGTCCCTAAAACACCTTTAAAAAAACCCTGATATAAATATACCGAGTTACTCTATAAACTTTTTTTCTCAGTCATTTGAAAATTGCCGCCGTTAGCTCAACATTTGATATTTAAACGATCAACATCTGAACCAAACTCACCCACGCCATTGATATCTTCATTGAATATCACGACTGCCTGATCATGAGCGAAGCATGAAACAATTAATACACTAAAATGAACAGGGAACCACATTTTTCTGTTGAAGCAAATGATCATCCAACTAGTTGTTTCTATATTTGAGGGTTAAATATACCAATCATCTAAAACAAATAACAGATATCGCTTAATGAAGCATGTGTGGGTTGAAGTATTTCAAACATACAGTTGCGGCACTTTCTCATAGCTGTAGAACAGGGGTGGGGAACCTGCGGCCCGCGCGAACATTTGATATGACCCTCATCATCGTTAACCAAGTTACAGTACAACATCGCGTCAAAACGAAGCTCCATGATACGCACGCACTTGGAAAGTAAGTCAAGAGAAGTCACTTCGCCTCATTGTTTGATAATAGTAGAGTTTTAGGATAAAACTAATTTTACTTTGCGGCCCGCCAGCGATAATGCACAATTCATGAGGCCCGTGATAAGTAGGTTCCTACCCCTGCTGTAGATAGTCGCTACCGGCCTGGCTAGAATTTTGCAGCCTGAACAATTATGGAGCGGAGAGAATTCAAGACAATCACTGTACCTGTTTCCTTTTGGTATTTGCTATGTATATCATTTCTACATTTTACATGCAACTACCACGAAAGCGAATTTGTGCTACAGTAGCTTATAATTAGATTTAGCTATCTACAGTATAATTAGACTTACAAATAGAGATTCTTTTCTCGTCCTCGGGTTATATTCCTTTTTATTAAATGACGTCCGCGAAGGTTAAAGGAAAGTAAAAATCGTTTCTGGGACGATTCTTACGTTCAGGTTGGCTTCACAAACGTCATTGGTTGTGATGAACTTGACAATTGGGTAATGATTCCTTGAAACCTTCGAAGTTGAACAGGTACAAAGAACTGAAGCGTAAAGAGAATACAGACTCAGTGAAATGTTCAAAGCAAAAAGAAATCGTTAAATTATGAGGGGTACGGAAAGCTCCCTGTGTTAGGCTTCTGCCTAATTTCCAAACTACTTCTGCGCGCTTGCTATGAAGTTTCTTTGATCATAACAAAAGCACCTCACACTGCTGGTGAGAAACTCGAAAAGCCATGCAAGGTAAAAAAGGGCGTACATTTTACTTAACCGAAACGAGGTCAAACTAACAGACGCAGTTCCCTTGTCGGTTGATATAGGAAATAACAAGATTGCAGACACAGCAAACGACACTTTAAGTTAGCTTATTGCTGTAAACTAAGAGAGTCCATGTAGAAAAATTATTCAATTTGGTGAAACAGCGGATATCAAATGAATGAGCCAATCAGTGGCATACGTGAGATTTGTCAAAGGGAATGCCATTGCGGACGAGTTTTAATTTGCCAAGAGATCAAGGAGAGAACTAGAGCTAAAGACGTCTTTGATCTTGTCAATGCATTTCTTCGTGAAGATTCAATACCGTGAATAAAGTGGGATCTGTGTTCATTCAGACTGAAGATGTCTGCCAAATAAAAGACATTAAATTGGATTCCATTGTCATAAAATAATGTGGCTAGTTCCATTTACTCGTGCTCACAAAGGAACATGACAACTTCAGTGACAAGTTCTTCAACACAGGCTAACACTTATCCCAGTGATAACTATCGCACTTCAGTGTGGAAAAGAAGGTAGGCTGCTAATGCTCGTTTCCAATATCGTCGCAAAATGCTTTGATTTATATCATGAATTCACCGCCCTGCCACGAATAAAATTTATAGGTTTGACTGCAGAATCAATGGCACTGCAATTCAAGGGGGTGTGTCTTGCAAGCCATTTCCAACGACACACATGTGAAGCTGTCGTCATGGGCGTCCACAGAAATTTTTCCAGGGGGGCAAAGCCGACATTTTGCTTATATATCTCAAGTTGCTAATGCTATGCTAACGATCAGGTCCGCAACCAGGCGGGGGGAACCGGGCAGTTTCCCCCACGAAATTTTCAAAATCATATTTAATTGTTAGGTACAATAACAAGTTGCAATCATTTCCCACCGAAAATAGAAAAAGTAATGATGACGAAGGTAGCGGCAAGCAGAAAAAGCAAGTCTCATATAATAATCGATAATGAAAACCACACATTTCAGTTTGTGACTGTTTGATTGTGGTCTTCAAGATGCTTTGTTCATCCTTATACCTTGAAATAGACACGAAACATGATCTGTCATTGAAAATTCTTGTAAGCACGTTTGTGGGGTGGAAAGGGCGGCACTTTCATGGTCGGCCCCGGGCAGCACTTGGCCTTGCTACGCCACTGTACTGCTTTCAACAGTCACATGCGGCAAAACGCCTTCTTCGGTAACTTCAACTGAACACTTGAAGATTCGTTGCCATGTAATTGTTACGCAATTAGACTAATAGCAGAACAATCTGCTCGCAAGTTTTGCAACCTGCTTCTGCAGGCTATTGGAGCGGACATGAGTGAACTGCAAGTTCATCACTCCATGACTTCAGAACAGTGAACCTAGCTCTTGTGCAGTGTGAGTGTTATACTGGCAAATAAACTGTCGTTGCAAGAATGAAATCAATTAGTCCTAATCGAAATTAAACTGCTGTATTCAGGTTTTTCAGAAATTTTGATTCTTAGACCCAATTTCCAGGAGGATAAATGCCCATTTTGCCACCACCTGCGGACGCCCATGGCTGTCGTGTCTGCTCTAATTATCAAAACTATGTACGGAAATCACCTTAGATTTGCAAATAACATGAAAATTGCTCTCAGAAATATTGACCCTATTATTGTTGAGCTTGTTTCTAAGAGGTAAGAAGAGAGGTCACACTGACTATAATCAATTTATTGTGCTTTTCAAGGTAAATTGTTGTGGTATTCCGCTCAAAGGCGTAGACAAGGGGTCACAGGGAGGCACAGTTCCCCAAAATGTTTAGCATGTCTAGTCATTTTGTGCTTTGAGAGGCGACATCTCAAACAAAATACTGTTGCTCGCCTATAATCAAACATTTTGGCCGCCCAAAAGTTTGGGCTGGCTGCGCCACTGATTCACCAACCACTTGTGTTTCGCTTTCATAAATAAAGGTTAGGTTTCTTATAATTTATTGGAGTTCCAGTAGTAAACAACTTGTCTGCCTAATCACAATAGTGTTTGATCTTTCATTATTCACCTCCTTTGTAGGTTGCGCAGAGGATGGGTCCCCAAGCCAGTACCTTTAAGAAGGAGTTCCTGAGGTTGGAAAGGTTAAGAACCACTGACCTGCTGGAAGGTGCCACGAGCACCATGCAAACCTTTTAAACGTATTGCTAGGGTCTGTCTATAATGAAATGGTAACTACTGTACCTTGAAATTCTGTAAGTAGGCCCGTAACCAGGGGGCGCTTGGGGGGCGAAGCCCCCCTAAAATTTTTTTCGCCTCCCCATAAAAATGTGCTGGACATAGTTTAAACAATGTGGGCCTTCTTAGAAAACTCTTCGCCCCACCTGGTGTCCCAAGCTAGTTACGGGCCTGTCTGTAAGTACGACTATAATTTCCTTGCCTGATGATGACTAGGACCAACTTGCAGACACAGACCAAGTAAACCTGCTATGAAGCAAACAGCTAAGGTCAATCCTCGCAGCTGGTCAGAACAACAGGAAGAAGTCAGGACGCCTTCGTGGCATAAACTGCACTGTGTTGCAATCAGACTGGAACGGCATAAGCTGCATTGTGCTAGTCAGACAAAAATGAAATCCCCACATGCAAAGGACTCACACTCGAGAGAAACTATCACGCATCGTAAAAGCAATCACTACACGAAAATTCCATACAAACTCATCTACGAGATGCAACAACCAAGCAGGGTCTCTCACAGTAATCAGGCGATCTTGCCACAACACCCTAAAGCCGTGGTGGTTCTTAACCTTTGCTCTACCACGCCTCCCTTATGTAATTGTTCTTTGTTTCAAGACCCTCCGACATTAAATAAGCTACAAAAACAAATGTATTTATTGGTGGATTTATTGATCAGACTTGCATGTTGTAGAGCGCGTAAGGGCTCACGCCCACCTAGAAATTTATTGACGCCCTCCTGGGGAGGCCTTCCCCCGGTTAAGAACCACTGCAAATTGTAGAAGCAATTACAAAATGTAGAAAAACCGAACAAAGTTAACAATCGTTTGTCGCTGGACAGTTCACAAACTTGGGAGATTTTACAATGCTTATGCGGTGGGTTTTAAAACAGGTTTGAAACGTATGTGGCAGTAAGAAATAACAAGCGCCACTGTTGGTAATTGCATTTTTTGTCACAGCTTTGCATTTTTTAATCATTTTTGCGCGAAGTTGTCTTCACTGTAGAGCTGGTGCCTGGAAATTAGCGGGTTCACACTAACTCAGAGAAATACTGTTTAGCGAGCCTCAGGTTAGGTTTGTTTTCAGCTCTTATGCCCATCTGCCAACTGTCTGCCACACAGGTCTCTCTTCTGGTCTATTCCAGGCGTCGGCAACCTTCGGCACGGATGCCACGCGAAGTGATTGTTCATAGCACGAGTTGTGATACCAATCAAATGAATTTGTATTGAATTGATTCCTAAAGCTATACAAATCTGCTGCGAGTTTGATTCGCCTTATGGATTACGCATTTCCTTCAGCTAGACCTGAATAAAATTTAATCGTATCTTAAGATGTGGATCGCCTCTATCATATGGTTAGCCTGAGGTCTGTGGATCATGAGCTAAATTTGAGACTAGCTAATTATGGCACCAACCATGCTCAGCAGATACAGCAGGGGCGTCTTAGTTGCGCTGTAGAAAGCAACGTTGCAAATCCAGCTAGTTTTTACCATCGAGTTTCGTCTAGTAACTAGTTACTGTAATCTCCATAGAATTTCATTTTGTTTGTGAGGTTCCTACAATCACTTAGTCCCCGCACTGGTGTGGAGAGGATTTTTACTTGAAATTTTGCAAGTAGTTTTTAGTTTGTCAGGAATTTTAGTAAGGGTGACACTGTCCTGTACACAAAAGATGTTTGGCACACAAAGCCATTAACGTTTTTACATAATTCGGAAGCTGTCACACTGCTTTCAAAAGGTTGTTGATTTGCAGCGCCTAATAAAGTAAGCTTGTTTTTCAAATTATGCAGATAATTTTACGACAAAAAACAGCTATCTGATAAACTGCAAACTTTATTAACAACGCAAGAATCAAACCAATCTATATAAATTTTCAGCGATTTTAATAATTCACGCGATGAATGAAGTCACCATGAAAATCATAAGTTGATGAGAAGGCAAACATTCCTCTGAAGTTTTAGTTTAGCTTTAACAACGGTTATGACCAAACAAATACTCTGCAAGGCGGAATAGGCAACGTGAACTGACTGATTACATCTGACCCAAAGTCAGCGGAAACAATGAGTTTTATACCAAACGCTTGGGCTTGTTCAAGCAAACTGTTCGTAAACAAGACGCGTCAAATTTGCGTTTGCGACAGAATTCCGTTAAAGAAATAAGGTGTTTTGCGGACAGTCATATGCAAGCGTGGCACAAATCAAAGCAGTTCGCTTCTTGATCGCGGTGACGCAGTACACAATTCTTTCAATTTACTATTTACAGCTCACCCGCGGTGACCGTGTCGAGCGACTTCTCCACGTTGACCACGATAAGCAAAAAAGTTAAGCAGAGGGCTAATGACCTGCGGTATTGCAAGAAATCAACATTACGACAACGCGCCATGTGATGTGAGCGGATAACGTTACTTCAATGAGCTGTGGCCGCTTGCTGGCTCGTGCTGCATGTTGGCTTTTCTTCATACGCGGCAGGGACTGTGGAGACTCGTTGCAGTTAAAATTCATGTTGAAACAGTCACCACACGTTGGTTCCATTTAGGAGTAGCCAATTTCGCCATTGTGACTGTGTGTGATAGTACCCAATCTGTCTGCAATAATGCATAGCTCTGCAATTATCTGAAACTTTCCATGTAAAAATACTCTGCGGGAGTCTGGTCCACTAGATTTTGACCAATAATGTAGCACTAAGCAGCAGTGACGTATCTAGCAAATGGCAGGCATGGCATGTGCCATGGGCGCCACTTTGATGGGTGCGCAAAAATTGCTTGGCAAATATAAAACCTTAATTTTACAGCAGGGATGGGAACCTATTCACTATCACGAGCCGCATGAAATGTGCATTATCGCTGACGGGCCACAAAATCAGTTAATTTGTCCTAAAATTCTACCTTTTCTAACTACAAGGAAGAGTGACTTCTTTTGACTTACTATCAGGCCCGTATAAAGCTTGGGACACCAGGGGGGCGAAGAGTTTTTGATAGGAGCCCAAATTTTTCAAACTACGTCCAATTGTTTTAAACCAGTGGTTCCCAAAGCAGGCGATACCGCCCCCCTGGCAGTGGCGCAGCTAGAGTGTGCGCTGCCCGGGGCGGCCTTTGAGTTTGACGCCCCCGAAGCTCATAAAAATACATATTGCACAGTGACGGGCTCTTAAAGCTTTGTATATATATTAACTAGTTTGTGCACCATTATAATATTACAGTACTTTGACATTCTCAAATATGGTATGTTTTAAATGTACACCAAAAAACTCAAACATTGTAAGTAACAGTTAAATAAATTTAAGCAAAAATGACATATAGGGAAAAATAGTAAAAAAAGTGTAAAAAATTTAGGACCATCTTTATTTTTGAAATGAACACTACAATTTTCTACACAGTAACTTTTCTTGCCTTTTTGTTGACAAATTCTTCAATGGCAATGTCAAAATTTATATTGTCTGTCAATTGTTGCTCTATAGA
>JGI24159J19872_10004466_pt1 | contig 17837 bp, 11 predicted proteins | sample Ectturendosymbi4_FD_19872 | JGI IMG/M metagenome (IMG submission 19872) | reverse complement strand
TTCCATAAACTGAATAATGTGTGGTTGTAATTTGAAATAAATAGCTTTTTAATCAAAGTCACAATTGAAATTTTCATGGGTACACATCTTTTTGGGCCACCACCTGTTTTTAATGACAGACCAATGATAAAGCAAAGCACCAGAAATTCAAAAGCAAATCACAAGAAATTCATTACTTTCAGTTGCAACAAGAGAGTGGGTGTAGTTTTTCCATTTGAAAAGAATAAACAGTCTGCAACATCAGTTGTTTCCTTAAAATGGTGTCAGTGTGAAATTTTCTGAACAAGTGAAACATCTTGATGAACTACTTCATGCCTCATTGAAGGATGATATTGACACCAGGAAGCAAGTGAAATAACTTTATTGCGCAGCAAACAGCTCAGCGGCAGAGGTTTTCGGACTCTAAAAAGTTTTACTTAATTTTACGAACCAAACGTTAACCATATTTTAGTTGCAGTTCAAACCCATTTGAAAAAGTAGCCTGTCAAGACCCAAGAACAAAACCGTCTGCCAAGGTATACTGTAATTTATTAACTCATTAACTCGCATGGTTCTATGTTAGTTTGTTGGCAACTAAATGTTGACTATACACTGCACATGTGGGCCCAATGTAAACACTTTTTCCTGTGTATAATTTGTGGACTGATTCGCTCTGTAGCGTTGAATGTGGCCTGCAACATTGCGTACCTTGGGAGAAACCTATGTCGAAGAAGCATTTGCAACAAGTGTTGAAGTTGCATTCCGGTTTGCCAGACTTAGTTTGCAAAGACACAAAATTTGAGTTCATTTCGTTTTGGCTGAAATTTCTCAGCCGTCGGCCTTTTTCTGGTTTGTTTCACATTTGCTTTTAAACTTTGGTATTAATTATCTTTTTATTTGTGCTGCCAGTTTGAAGCTATAAATCTGTAAGTTGTCACCAAGTAATTTAAGATAAAAAAGTACAATATTCCATCAATGGCTTTTATTCGACAAATCATAACAACAGGTTAAAAATTGAAGCCACGAGAGTTCTCAAATGAAATAAAATCATATAACTTTATACGAAAACAAACTTATTTACGCGAATACTGAGAGTTTTCAGCGTTTTTCGTTTAGTTACAGTTTTTATTCTGAACTTTGCAGCGTTTTTGTCGGTAGCAAACAAACAACCAAGCCTTACTTAGCAAAGTCGCTTTTTTGTGCAGAGTGGCGGTCTCTGTAGAGGGGAAGAGACGGAAATGTTTAAGAGGCAGCTGCATATCTACGACATGTTCTCCTTTACACAACCTACGCCACAGCAAGCTTTATCCAAGGCAATTCAAATTTAGCGGGAAATGTCAGACCGTAAGCTTTGAAAAAATTGCGATTTTTATCAACAACGGTTTGATCCAGCAAGTGAGGACCACCACTTTAAAAAAAACAAACTTTTTTACAATTTTCTCCACATTTTGTAGTTATGGGTCAGCTCAACATCCTGAGCTAAGCGTTCGCTTACTGTAGCTACAGTATATGTAAGCACCGAAGTGATGCAATGAGGACTAAAAATTAAACGCTAGCTATTTAAAGCATACGGGCCTCTTGCTGTTGTCAGGTGCATGTTTGCACTGCCTCGTGTTCTCTTGACCTAAACATCATAATGCGAAGTTAAACCTAGTAGTTGGATGTGATTCTTCCGTTTATTCGCAATGGGTGTTACATGAAACGTTCTCCGATTGCATGGATATCTCAAGTTTTAAGCGTGGTTAAGCTTGGGGTGTATCCAAGGCCCTTGAACAATTTGGATAACAAGCGCATAAGAATGACACTATTGTCATAAATGCTGTTAACGACAACCACGACACGGGGGCACAGTCGTTTTAAACGGTAACATATGGGACCCTCAACGCATTCAACTTGACCTCAATATTGCCATTTGTATCGCTCGCTTTTGCTAGAGCGCAGGAACCAAAATTATTATAAGCGTGTTTTGCATTCGCGAAAAAAGCAACGCCTTCGTCGTTTCTACGGAAGCAAGGAGGAAATTTTTACGACCTCTGCGAGTGATTGCGGTGTTTCCAGCGCACACGTTGGCGCTTTGTGCACATTGTTTAGACGAGAAGCTTGCAAAGGGCATGCGCATTCCTTACGCATTTGCCTCAGAGCTGTTTTAGCTACTTGAAGGCTGCTTCCCAAAGGTTTGCAAGGCTTCCACAGAGAAGGTGAAACAACTGATGCCGGCATGATGACTTGTTGCTTGATGGGAATTTGAAGTTGCTGTTTTCCTGAATGCGATTTACTATCCAAGGAGTGTTTTCTTGAGGCTCTAGATGACGGCCTTGCAGTGCTGCACAGAAAATGATGAAAATGAATTATGAAATGAATACTTGGTATATGGGTTGAGTGCCATAAAAGTGTCAATTGCAAAGGCTGCGCTGAACCCTGCAAATTCAAAGAAACCTTTGAGAGCTTTTTGTGAACTTTTACTGATACAAAGCTCCTGCATCAACATTCTTTACCAGTAACACAGGGATCAAGTAAATTGTGTTAAGTGCTCTCTGTTACATGTGGTCTCGCTTTAGCAAAAGTAAAACAGAAACGAATTACTTAAGCATGAAAGTCAATGCACTGAGCTTGCTCTGTGGAAACCAGGGAAGTCAAGGAGCAAAATCTAGAATTAATCAAATGGTATCATTTTAGCGTTCAATCCTAATAAGACCACGAAATTTTCAATGCAATGAAAACCGTTACGCGCAATGTAAATGCACAACAATTAAATTAACGTGAATGTGAGCTTTTGCATGCTACGACATTATACCATTTTATTTGCATCCTACGACACTACAGCGTTATATTTTCGAAAAAAGCAAATGTTGAAAAAAAGTTCNTTGATTTTTTTTCTTGANACCAAAAGAGAAGGAAAAACGTTCCGAAGAATTACGAAGNTGAAATCCATTATTATAGTTTGCTTGTTATACATTGACTAGATACAAAATGAAAAATCACTTCCTATTTCAAAATATCGACGCGTACAAAGTTTGTGAGTAAATGACACAGTTTGTACGGCTGATGCGTAGTGTTTCCAATTCGGGACAAAATTAAAAACGTCGGATTGTGGCTACTTGAGAGACAGACCCGGGTTTTCAGGTTTTGAGAAAAACGCGATTGTGAGCCATACAGTAGAATAAGCATATTATTTATTTGAAATTCCTACATTTACTTTATTGATTGAAATTAGCACGAAACGCTTCACAAAGATTAGAGGAAATGACCATAAGATCTTCAAGATAAACCGCCAATCGTCACCAGACCAATACAGAGGACTATGTGGGTAACTCCTAAGCAGGGATGCAGTGCTAACAAAAAAGGTGTGGGAACGCACCCAAAAAACTAGTCATTATGAAACAGCTTCAAACTCACTTTAAAGCAACACATGAAAAAGGTTTGGGAAGGCCATTCCCATGCGTTCCCACCCCACTACACCCCTGCTCCTAAATATTGTTAAGTATGAATAACCGAATGTGCAAACAAGCTGATGTTTGCAAAATAACAAAACTGCACACAAAGCAATAAAACAACAAAACCCAGAAATTCAGTGCAGCAAAAGTTTACAAAATCAATGAAAAAACACAAGTTAGTTAAGGTTTTGCTGCTAAAGCACGGTTTCTCAACATATCCTAGAGTACTGGCGCATGAAAATCAAAGCGTGACTTTTCGAAAAGTATTTTCAGAACACGCTGATGTGATAAAATGGAACGATACTGTTGAAAACGTGAGTGAATAGTATGATTCGCATACAGCCAGGCCAAATCATTTGATCTTTCATAAAGCAACGTTTTCCAGATTTTTCCAATATATCCGTGTTTGTGGAGTTGAAAATAGAAAAAATACGGGTTTAGGGTTCGAGGGAATCCCGGGTTGGAGACACTACAGATGCATCTCCTTTTTCTAAATCAACAAAATAAAATATTGGGTAAGTTGCTAATTTTCCAGAGGCTGCGCGAGCCTCGCGATTACTTTTCCTTTGGTAACATTGCGAGAACAACGTCATTCCTGGTCCAAACATTATGCTGCGAGTTGCAACCGCCGAAATCATTTGAACCTACTCTAGGCTCGGTCATGATATAAGAGAAAAAACGTTTGGTTCAAATTAAGCAGCAAGGTCTGACCCGACTAAGCAATGCTAAATGTTTTTGATAATGATAGAAAATTCCTTAAAAGTGAAACCAAAAATATTGATCAAACTACACTCACAGACACATAGAAATCAGGATGTTCATTAGTAGAAGTAACAATACACTAACTTTTTTAGATTTGTCAAATCTAAGTTGGGAACGTGAAAGATAATATTTTTGTTTTCTTTCATGGCAAGTAGAAATATGCATGTCACGGCATTGGCGGTATATAATATGGGACGTGTTTTAATGGCAAGGAGATCTTCGTATTTTCCTAAAATATTTGCAAAACTTATTGAATTGCAAATGCAGTGACAGTTGTTTTTCCAGTTTTTTTTATCAGACGTGTATGGCTCCTCTGCAATGTTTTCCTAAAACCCATGTGCATCTACAGGTTTCGTGTCGGCATCATGATTTGCATTTCGTCGATAATGCTGCCCATGTCCAAAGGTATTGAGCAACATGCATCGGAGTTATTTTTTGTGTATTTTGACATGAGTAAAAATGATTATCAGTATAAGCAATTTAAAAAAATGCATATAAAATATCTTTGCATTTTTTCGCAACTAACCCATTGAAATTTTTTAAAATTTCGCTACACTAATGAGACACAAAATTTTTTTTTTTAACCTGTCTGCAATTTAGGCAAAACACAATATTTCAAGAATATCAAAGCGCATCAGGAAGTTCTCTTATCGAATTGGGTTTTCATAAAAATTCCCGATTTGAAATTGCTTTCAAGTTTCATTATTTTGCCATACTGTACAAAAACACGCTTGTATAAATCAGGAGTTAGCAAACACACCTGAAAACCTTTTTGCAACTCTGCACTTACGTCGGACGAATTGACTGCGGCTGCGATGAAGAACTATCCCTTCGCAGCTTTCTCACGTGTTCCCTGCAAGTAGGACATGAACTTGTTTGGGCGAAGTGACCTGAAGACGAATTACTTCGATTTTTTTCATCTTTCGTCCTTTCACTCCATTCGTAAACGTACAGAGACGGAAATGACGTTGATGGACGGTGCCTCTTGAACCGTTTCTCAGCCAGCGCTGAAAGGTCCGTGCTGGGCTTGCTGGTATCCGAGAGTCTTTTTGCGCCAATAGGAGTACGGCAAAACTTTCTGCAGCACGCTAACCAGTTCCTGTGGAGTATCGTCAAGTCACCGTCTTCACAAGCTCGCTTCAACAGGCTTTCTTCGCCCTGAAGCGTCTCAGTGGCCCACGCCATTCTCATGCTCATGCGCGAGGAACTGTTTCGCCGTCTTGCGCCGCTGGTTGGGCGGCCGCTTGTAGGTGGTGAGGTTGAGTTGGTGACGTCCTTTACCTCNTTGCGTTCCAGTGAGCCTGTTTTGCTTTTGTTCGCCACAGACTTACTTCTTAACAAGCTTTGCCTNCTGTGCATGCTGTGATATCGACGCAAGGCTTCTTGTTGGATGGCGGCGGTTTGGAGCTTTTCCATGACCAACAAGCGATCGATTACCGTCTCGAAGACCATTCGCGTCTGGCAAGTCGTTCCATGCTGTCTTGCTTTGCAAGGCGCTCTTGTATTTCTACGACAAGTTACTTGGTGGCGCGGACCGGGGAACAGTTTTGACATCTGAATCACCGAACGCCAATCTACGTCTTGAGGAAGTGCCGACAATTCGTACAGGTTGTACTGGCATAGAGCAGGTGGAAAGAAATCGGCGAACGCATATGACTGCTCATCTGTTTCAGAGCTATCGTCACTTTTTTCTACAGAGTCACATTTATCAACGTCAAACTCAGTGAAAGATACATCCGAAATGTCCTTGTCGGGCGAAAGATTGTGGCAACCTTCACTTTCGCTGATGCGGGAATTGTTTTCCATTTCGTAAAGTCTTTTGCACCTTTCCATGTCCCGCTGACCGCTCCCCTCATAGGTCAAGTTCTCATCGTCGCTGGACCACTCGTTTTCAGATAAGTCTGATTGCTCCAGCTCGTCCAGCACTGATTCCGAGTCGACAGATCGCTGGTCGTCAGCAAAACAATCGTCGTTTTCATCATCAAGGAAACTTGCGGAACAGCCTTTCACTGAGACAATAAAACCGTCTTGAAAAAAAGTTTTGTGGAAAGAAGGGTCATTGGAGTAAAAACTTTCAGATTTATCCGAAATATCGTTGCGGTTTAAACACGAGTTTGCAGTAATTTCCTGCTGTTCATTGCGATCGTCTTCTGTCGAGCGCAGATTTCCATTCGTTACTTCTCTGCTGCTACCGCACAGTTTGTGGTCTTGGTTGCTCTGTTTATAGTCTGCTATGTCGTTGTCTTCTTCGCAAGACATAAAATCTATTTGACCCAACTGCTGAGATAAGTCGCGTTGAACCAACAGTTTTTCCGAAGCGTCCGCTGTGTCCTGTTGGATAAAATTCGATATACTTGAGCAGCGGGACCTGGCCATGCTACGGGCGCTCTCTGGACGCACTTGCACAGGCGGAGATTTACCTTCCAGGCAGATATTGGCCAGGATGTTGTTCGGTTGGCTCACCATGCGGTAGCCTGTAGCAGATGTCACGTTTGACCATGAGTGCTGTTTAGCAAGTATCTGCGAATGGTTTGTCCGGCAACGAAGATCAGACAAAGTGTTCTCTTCCGCTTCTGCGGAGTCTGCGTTTGGAGAGTTTGACCCGCATTGGCGTGAGCTTTGTACGCACGTTTTCAAACGTCTTCGCCATACTGACAAAGGGCTGTTCACCCAGCGCGAAGTGTGATTACCCAGATGACCTGTCAGCTGGCCCGACGTGGCACCTGCCTCTAATGATGATCGCAAGCACTTTGCATAGACACTTGTAGTTTCTTCACGGCAATTACTTTGGCTTGGACTAAAGATGTGCTCTGGGTCGTATCGCACCGAGTTTGGCATGTACGCGTTTGTCGCTGTTGGTACGTTTCGTTTCATTCCGTTTTCTCCATAAGCGCGAAGGAAGCGACGATACGGGCAGTTGTCGGTGACAGCCACGCGCTTTTTTGTTATTGCCTGCTGTTGAAAAGGGGAACTGGATCTTCTGAGACAACCGGCAATTGACTGAACACCGTTACTTTTAGTTGAACTGCAANAAAACAATAANTTTGCATAAGTGTTATGCAGCCAATTGTTGCAGTTCTGCAACAATACAGCATACAACACTCAATGTCGAACAATTCACATGTCGTTGAAAAGTAAGCATAATAGAAAAAAAAATTACGAGCAGAAACACATTTGACACGATTCGACTGTAGAGTCCAAAACAGCGTGGTTGCCAAAACTCTTCAAATTGGATTTTCAACCTTAATAACGTATGTTGACGGATTGGATTCACAGCCATTGTTGAGAGCACTTGAATCAAGCAAACAGACAAGAAGTTGTTTGTAAGCATCCACGAGAAGGAAAGAAAGCCAGGAAAGAAAAAATCCTGAACGTTCACGCTTTCGATAAGCTATCGCCTGGGTCTCTATGAAACTATTATTTATCAGCCCCGGTTGCGTAGCAGCACGTCACGAGGCTGGCATCAGCGGCAAGCGAGCATGAGCGAGCCAGGCGCATAAGTGCACGCAGCAGACCACTCGATCTTGTGCTTTACTTCCAGCGCTCCAGCTGCTTCCACTCACCGGGCATTACATGGGTCTTGAACTTTCAAGCAGGCGATTTCATCCACAATAACCTTGCACGAGCCGACACTTATTGTTTGGCGACAAGACCGCATTCATTCGTGACAAACGAGTGTTGTCCGCGAATAAAAGGCGCACGCGGCGAAACCCACGCCTTGTCGCGTCCGCAGGAATTTTCGCAGAAATTATTAAACCTGTTCCTGCGCTATGTAAAATTCTAGCAAAAGTGTTCGATTTCAAAATTCTTTGCAGGTATGTCTAAAAATATTGATTACAACCTGTTAAAAATTTAATGCAATTATGCAAGGCCTGTTACATGGTGCGACAATTGGGCTTAGCAATTCATCAGGCTCAAAATCTTTTTTCATGGACTGGAAAATTTTATAAAAATTTGCCAGATTTTCGTCTGGTTCCAAGCTTCCATGTTTGTCACCAAGTCGTTTCAAATTTCACCAGATTTTTAAAATCTACTGGGGTATTTTATCATCTGGCAACATTGCTGCTGAATGTTTCAATACCTGTTGAACGATCGTTTCACATTTTCTACCCAGTGACAATTATTTGAAATTATCCTGTCCTTAGCAGCGCTTGGAAACAAAATTCTATTTGCTAGGCAGATTGATTGTTATGCATTGCCAACAAAGTGTTTCATGTTTTCGTTTAACTTGCAATAAAAAGCTTCTTAACAGAAAACAAAAGTTTAAGCAAGGCAAGAGCTAACTTTACCACTTCTCGAACTATGTTTATTGCTGATCCAGGCCGAAAATGCTTGATAATTACACGGTTTTGTGCTGTGACTTCTGTCTAATAGTCGAAACAAAAAACGGTCTCCCTTAACTACGTCAATTAAAGATGCGTTCTTCTGAAAGCGATTTAATGGTTTAGAAGCGAGCCAGTGAAAAGATATTGTAACGACAGAGCAAACTTCACCACATGTTCAATGCCGAGATGCTACAAACTCAGTCCACTTTCATCACTTTGTTTAACATTTACCACAAAGCGTGTGACGGCCACAGACACTACTTGCAAGGCTGGGCACGTTGCATGGAAATATCCAAAATGAAAAGCGTGAAAACTGGTCAATATCGCTGTTTGCAAGCAACGCTCCTAACAATATGGCGCACGGGTAACCTCGAAACTTCGTAGTCGTTCTGACAACAAAAATTTTATAAGAACTTTTTATGCGTTCCAAGAAACTTTTGAAGACGATAAAATCTGCTATACTAATCGGTGTCCTCGATGAGCGTCAAAAAGGTCAAATTACGCAGATCAGAAATAAAAGTGGTCATTTTTGAACCACCGCATAAACAAAGCTACGATGAGCACAAATTTTTATAAGCTTAGTTTTTATCCAGATTTGGTAGAGAATCTTGGAAAATCCTAAGAAGCGGAAGAACGTCAACGTAAAGTCCACATAACCAATATATCGCCAAACCTTTCACCTCCACAACAAAAGCAAAGCGCTGAAAAAGCTTGATTTCGAAAGCTTCAGCATACAAGCTTTTCTTGTTTGTTGTAGCTTTTTGGCATTACTGTAAACAAGTACAACATGTTTTGTGTCTATGGGCTTCTCCATTGAAATACACAACCACGCATGAACGTATGAGAGCTTGTTTCATCAACGTAAGAATCAGTAACCACTGAATAAGCAGCAGATATCAGAACGAAGCAGGGAGTGTTGTAGATTTCAAAATGCATATGAACAAAGCAACCTTTACCTAGACGTGGGCTTTGAACTCGATGCTAGAGGATGCCAGCTTTGTCGATAAATGGTTGTAAGAAGGTTTTGGGGAGGAGTCACATTCATCGGCGTCTGCTCTTTCATTTTTCCGAAGGATTACTGTTTAGCACGCAGAAAGTCCGATTGTGGTGATTGATCATATATTTAGACAGGCTAAATGCTACTTTCTTCTCATGATCAGCAATAACTGCAATGCACAAATGAAGAATGCATAAACTGACCAAAATATAATTACTATAACGTACAATGCCATTTTAGAGATTTACTTATCAATCAAACGACGAAAAGCTATAAGTGAAAAAGCAGTCGAAAAGCTTTTTTAAAGTCGAAACTAAACCGTCAAGAAATAAAAAAAAATCCCGTTCACTTCCAACATTTTCTGAGGAAATACTTCAAGAACAAACAACACTTTTTGCTTTCCGGAATTACAGTAAAAACATTCGAGGTACCATGCAAAAGTTTGTTTTTCAGCTAGCGAAACGTATACATGTCTTTTCAGTATTTTGAACGAAACGTTGTTGACATCGAAGGGAACTGTTATTCTAACATTAGCAATTACTGTAAAATGCAACCTCCTTAGCTACAAACAGTAACCATGGCACCTGCATGTTGCGTGTGAGCGCACTCTTAGTAACTTCACTGAAAATAACTGTTACTATGGGAATGAGGCCTCCACAATGTTTTGACAGACTGACATGATTCTTGCGAAAAAGCCACTTTAAATTTTTCGCTATCAGCTCTAAATATCCAATGTCGCAAGAGCGTACGCAGTGTCAGTGTCCGCTGGCTTTAAACTTGCAGCAAGGAGTTGAAAATGAACTATTAAGAAAAGCAATCCCCGAGTTTTGAAATAAAACATTCCAAGAAAATTTATGTTTGTGATTTCCTCATGTTTTTTATTAATCGCTATAGAGTAATAAATTCGGTTCATGTTGTAATTTCTACTGATTTTGTTGACGCGGCATTCCAATTTACAGATGTTGGTTCTGTTGCAAAAGATGGTCGTTCCACTGCAGTGGGTCAAGCATTTTGTTTTCCTTTTTTGTGCTTTTAGGAAACATAGCAAACAGACATTTACCTTTCCCGCTGCATCACAAATCGCCAAACGTCAAAAATCTTCCGCAACCATTACGTTATGATCAACAACTTCGTAAAAGGAATATTTCGTAAAAGCAACGTATAATTCTTATCCTTAACAAATGAAGGATAACGTGGCAGTATTTTTCTTTGTTCCGTTCTTTTTAACAAAAACATGCTTGCTTGTCTCGAGGTTCAACCTTGATTTCTATCAAGCATCGTATCTTAAATGATGGCAGTTATATCCGTCGTGTTCCTTCCCCGTCTAAAAGCGAATAAAGTTTGACATTTTTACACAGCGAGAAACACACAAGGAGTCGGCAAAAAAGGGGTCCACTTGATTTTTCAACCTCTAGATTGAAAGGTGAGCACTTCAGCCATCGAGCTCTGGCGCGTTGAAAAGATGGGCTTTGCGCAGTCAATCAGACAGTACTTTTTACCTGCTGCTTAGGGGGTTTATTTCGTTTCTGCATAGGCGTATAACACAGAAGAATACTGTTTCTCTTAATAATTGGCAGGGAATATCAAAATGCAGTGATTTTATCAGCACACATTGGAACTAAACGACATGTAACCTACAGCTTCTGCGTGGTAGTTATGCACTTCCTGCTTTTCTTTAGGAGGTAATTCAGCGCCCATTTCGAGTATAATTTCGAAAACGTACACAACGGCTTGAAAATTCTTAGTCATAAAAGGTGGTGCTAAAAGTTTTTCATTCTTTTTTTCCTGTGAGAAGCACCTACATTCAAAGGTTTTTTTTTGAAGCACACAAATAATGATGACTCAGAGACGAACAGTTACTGAAAAAATTCTCTTCACTATTGCCACAGGTAAGCCTAAAAATTTCTTGAAATGTTTAAATGGAAATTTTCTGCATTTGATTTTTAGGTACAGCTACCTACATGATGGTTCGAAAAATACAGTGAAACTCAATATCGTCACAACTTAGATGTTTCTGTGGATAAATCTGTTAAGAAACATTTTGGGACGATGTCTTCTACCAGGAAAGTTGACCAGCAACGAGTAAGCTCACGACATTCACGTCGAAAAACTAATGCAACAGGATAGTTTAGTCTAGATTTAAATATACTTCCAGCTAGTTATTCAATTTTAAGTATTCAAACGTGGTAGCCTTCTAAATTGTTAAGTATCGGCTGTCCGCGTCGGAAACGTCAAATAAAAAGGGCAAAAATATTGTGCAGAAAATATTTCTTCTTCACTTTCGACACGACATTGTATTTTTTCGGACGGGCGCACACAAAATCTTCGACGAGCTCATCTTGCACTGAACTGGCAGATTTCACTCACACTGTGGTGGCCGCGCGGGTCCAGGTCTGCAATGCAGTTGAAGTCGCTGGAACTCATCAACGTGAAAGTTTAAACCACTGCAAGATTCAGCAACACCCCTGAATGTACTGTAAGACAGCTCTTTCACCAACTTGGTGGCAAAAACCTGCCACGTCTTCCTTTAGAAACTTCAGATAGAAGAGCATCCTAATCCTTTTCGACGGTCCTATCAAACAACTATATCTTTCACAGCTTTTCCTCCCACCGGCCTCGTTTGACTTCGTACTTGAACCACAGAACACTTACAGAAAATCCTATTCAAGTGTTTCGGGCGACGTTCAACAATGGGCCAAGTGACGTTCAACCGAGGCCTGCTCTTCATTCCGTCACGCACTGCACAAAACTAGTTTAAGTAGTCGGCCTGGCAGCGGTGCGATGCGTCTCACTCGCTTTATAAAATATAGTGATCGCAATGCCGGCGCCAATGCTTTGTTTTACAAAGCTCCTACGAATATCATCTCCTGACTGAACGTGAAAGCTCAGCTGGCATCAGATTACCCACATGCGACGATTACCCGTACATTGTGTCATCATCGCAATGATACAAGAAAGTTCGGCCTATAATCTACGCCATCAATGGGGTATGCCTGTAGTTGTATACGCTCGAAGTCACTGCTCAGACAATAACACACGTACACGAATCGGGAGGGTTTTGGTTGCGGCACGGGTACGATACACGTTATTTGCCCGAGCAAACAGTTAAAAGCGGTACGGAGCAAGCACGCTCAAGTGGCTACTTATAAACCTTATGTATCAAATTAAAGTCAAGCACGGGGCAGCTGTTTCGTCATTGAGCGATGATTGGCAAGCGAGGAAGTTGCGCCGACAATTCCAGTCGATTTTTGACAGCGGCAAAAGAAGCTCAAGCCTGAGACCCAAAAAGCCGACGCTCTTTCGGAATGTCACGGTACAGCTTTTTATCCGGTCTTCTCCAGCAAATGACACCAATACAAACGTCGTCTATAGCCAGGCCTTTGTCCGTCGATCTTGCTATTTATTAGGTGACAGACGCGTGCGGATTAAATCAATTCTCGATTACAAAAACGCAGCGGACATGAGTGTATCGGTTTGTGTCGCTTCGCGATCTAACTTATCGTTTTCGCTATGGCGACCGTGTACAACAACAGCCTATGTTAAACGAAAAATGACACCAAACACAGCGCGCCGCACAAGATTTCACGGGTAAGCATTCTACGGAACGGTCATAGCGATCATGAAATTCATATCATCACAAGACGTGGGCAACGTGGTATGGTCTTGTGAGCTAAAAAAATGTTTTTTGAAAAAACACGAAAATTAAAACGTTTTCCATGTAGAGCCTGTATTACTCTTTGGGCTGAGGACACACTGGGGCAGCGTTTCACAATCTGTGAGACGTATAATTCGAAGGGGTCGTAAAGATTTTCATAAGGTCATATGTAGAATTTCTCTTATTGTGCCTCTAACTGTTAACTTTGGTCTTTGTACTGAATTTTTATTTCTCCAAAGAGTTTGTCGTAATGTAAAGTAACCTTGTTGAGTTTATCCCAAACTAAATCCTAGAGCTTAAATCGCAAAATAAATTGCTAGGTCTGATTGGAACCGCACACATCCGAATTGCAATGCACAATCGTTTGAATGACATTTGAAGCCTGGCCTTACGTCTGTGGTCGGCAACGACGTTCAGCAGCCACAGTGCTTTTTGTTCAGCTTTGTTCACAATGCTAAGCCTACGAAATCTGTGAAAGTGACAAGGCATTTGGAGGCAAACCATCATGTCACAAACGCTGCGGGTGAGCAGGATTCTTATGCTGGGCAAAATAGTTTTAATGTTTCCGTTTTCTGCCAAAATGGAGTTATCGGAAGGTGTAAGGCATTTTCCATTATTTTCTTTATGCAATGTTACGTCCCAAGGAATCTGCTTTTTCTGAAAACCTTGCAATTAAATCAAACACGATAAAACGCCATCACATCTGTATTAGTTATACTTCAAATAAAAAAGCAAAACAGCGTAATCACCCCAGTTACTCGTTTGGCAAATGGAAAACTGAAGATTTTCTCCTGATAAAACCGCACTCGGTAACGCATAGCTCACAATCTTATTCTACAAAGAAAGTATCTGACAGAACTAGCGCAAATCTAAATAACCTACGCCAACACAATATAATAGTTGTAGCCTTCCTCAGCAGCAATATCTGCCAGAAACTTCTTTAACCTTACGGTAGTTAAGCGCCTAAATTTTTCCGAATACAATTTTCTGTTGATATTACGATTTCTGTCCTATTAAGCACTTTCACGGAGCAACGATACGTTGTTGATTTAAATGCTTTGGTGCCATACCACTGAAGTCAAATTATCCTCTTCACGCTATTTGTTAATGTGCATTTGCAGACTTTAAATCTTTCCTCACATGGAAGGACATTCATCTGGTGCAAGTGAAACCCGCTTTGACCGGTAAAAACTGCGCTTCTAGAAAAGTTTCACGAATTTCACGGAAGCTCGTTTCTGATGAACCGTGGTTGGAACACAAAGTGAGATTTTCTTCCCATATCTTGAAGTTGGCATAAAGCCCCTTGTAAAGACAGCTTCTTGCCCTGTATTGGTAATATCTTTTGTACCGTCAAGTGCGATGGAGTGGCAAACAAAATCTCGCAACTTATCAAGAATCCGGTCGTGGAGGTCATGAGACATGCATTAAATACCTCGAGTTACTGTGCCGTTGCTAAGTGGAATTTGTTAGCTTTGAGTTGAAGGCCAGATGTATAAATTTCTTCAATAAACGTAACAAGAGCCTGCTTCATTTCACCGTCTGAACATGTTTTTTCGTGGCAACCAGAAGATGCTGGTTAATCTTGTATGATATCATAGTTACTCCTTCATATTCGTCACTTTGCTTGATCATATTAGTTCGCCTCTTACGTGCTGACTTAGAAACTATAAAATATCAACTTCTTTTTCCATGATTCTCCGTTGTCGCAATTATATTTTGTAGAGCAGTGGTTCTTAACCCTTTTAGGTTCATGGCCCCTTTAAGAATTCTACACGTCATGCGATCCCTTTTCACATAATGCAGAGCCTAGGGCCCTGGGCTTTTACAAAGCAACAAAAATTAATGACATTCCATTTTATTTAATTTATTTCCAGCCAACTGTTTGTTTAATGCGATTGTTGACCTCACAATTCCATAGTCAAATTCGTGCTTAGGTGTCCAACAAAAATAATCTCATATCTTCATCGATTTGTATTCTGTTTCGTGCTCTCTTCTTAACATAAAGAAAAGCAGAAAAACCACACCTGCGAAGGAATATATTGTAGCAAAGGGTAGCCATATTCGCAAAGATTGTTCTGATACCAGTGGGTGCGAATCACACAAAGCACACCACAACTGAACAAGCGGCTTTTCGTTAAAATAATCAAGCGCGGATAAATCATTTCGAAGATCATGAAATTNATCTTGCAGTTCATCGGGAATATCAGCGACATCCAAAGATGTGGAGAATGAGTTCGTTGCAAATAGCGCTTCATTTNCTTTGAACTTAGAGAAGGATCGTTGAAATTCTGTCTCGAGGGACTGAAGACGGTATGCAATAGAAAACTTCAAATGCTCATCGTTTTTTTCAATTTCGTTAACAACAACACTGGAAAATCTTCTTAAATGTCTTTCCAATTTGTTGGCTTCATTGATTCAGTACTGAGGACAACGTTGCACAAAATACACTGAGGCTTTNAATGTCATTGCTGACTACGCGAAGTTTTGATTTGTCGAAAATTCGGGCACAGAAATTTTGACAGTTTTAAGCAATATTGGAATTGCATCTTTTTTTNAGTGTATACATGAGTCTGACTCAAAATATGAGATACAGTATATACTGTAATAACAACAAACTGTCACTAGCAACTTCGTGTTTTAGCTTGTGAGAGTTGATGTGCAACTAACTGCTACAAAAGTTTGTAGGGGGAAAGTGTGTCCCATAAAAAATTTTCGGGAAAATTTGGGTTAAATATCTCTTCACACGCCAAAATATGCTTGCTCCTACACCTTGACGCGGATATACCAAAAATTTAAATAATTAATCTCCAACCTGTTACAAAATGACTGTTTTCAATGGTGAAGTTTGAAGAGTATGTGTTTTGTGTGGCGACTGAAACTCTGGTGAAAGGAACAAACGAGGCAAATAAAATGGGGCAAGCATTTGTCTGAACCGTTTCATGTTACTAATGGGGTAAGACAAGGGGGAGTATTGAGTCCAGACTTGTTTGCTGCATATTTAGATGATTCATCCATTGAATTAAACAACATTAAAGCTGGGTGTTATACTGGTGAAGTCCTATTGAATCACTTGATGTTTGTTGCTGATATTGGCGTGTTTTTTCCAAGGGTACGTGGGTTGCAAAGTGCAGTATACTAGATGTGTGTCAGGCTTACGCAGAATCGCATGGAATTATTTTCAACTGCAGCAAAATTGTTTGTATGACGTTTAAGACTTGCAAAAAGCACAGTTATCCTTCTACTGACATTGGGCGGTCAAAATGTAAAATATGTTAACCACTACAAATATCTGGAGACTGTACTGGATACTGAGCTCTCTGATGTCAGACATTCGGAGACAACTGCGATATCAATATTGTGCAGCAAACAAGCTGCGAGATTTTTTAACCCGATGTTCACATGCAATTAAAAATGTACTTTTTTGTTCCTTTTGTACGTCCATGTACATGTATGCATCACAAATTTGGTGTAATTTCAGGAAGTCATGCATGCAGAGTTTGAGCGTGGCCTATAATTTTCGGTGCAGAGCTCTATAGTCTATACAACCTGCCGTGGCGAGCGAGTGTTAATAGTCATCAGGTTCAATGCAACATTCCTACCTTTGAGGCCTCATTGAAAAGAAATGTTACCTGTTTCTTGAAAGATGCAGAAAGTCTAGCAACGTATGGTTGAGCGCTTTATTGCAGTAAGGTTGTTTATATTCGTCTTTATTCTTTGAACCCTACAATCGCATTTTACTTTCTGACTGAATGCTCGGACGTTACAGTGTTTCTTCGTTTGAGGGCGTTTCATGCCACAGCGCATTCGCACTTTACTTGGCCGTGACCAATGTTGGACTCAGCGTCCTACTCGGAATGTAGTGTTGTACCAAGTGTTACGGGTTAGCGAAAAATAGGGTTAAAGAAGTGTTTGTAACCATGTGGTTCTACCTCAAACGCCGTTGTAAAACGTTCTGTTTTTGTCTGTTTTCATTAAACTGCGTTGTGCAGACAGTGTGTGCTTGTACTATGGACTTCGTGTCTGATTGCAAATTCAAATTAAATTAAATTGAATTAAATGCACTTGGTTTACTTTCAACTAACTAAGCCAACTACCTGCAAGCAACTGAACGCCTCGAAATACTTGTACTTGCTGCTTGTCAACATTATAGTGTTGGGTTTTCATTGTTGATGAGAATGAATGTAATCATTGGGGCGTTTGTTTGTTGAATATGGCAGTACACTTGACTCATGATCCACACCAGGGGTGTCCAAACTTTTTTCAAAGAGGGCCAGATTTAATCATGTGAAGGTGCCCGCGGGCCAGCAGTTCCTTCGGACAAATTTTACTCTTAGATGTGAAAGCAATGTTCAGAGAAAGTTTGCACCCTGGAACAAGAAAGTTGGGCGTTTCAAAGTAACTGAGAAGAAAAGTGTATTCAAATCAAAAAAGCAAGTTAATAATAAAAAATAAGCGCGTGCAGCAACACTGTACAAGTGTTCATCCCACTATTCACAAACTTCACTGAGGCTACAAAAAGATGGATAAAATTTGATTTTTGTTCAGGTAGGAAAGAATTTAGCATCTTAAGAATCTCAAGTAGAAAACATTTATTGCATGAACATAGCGTTAACACATGTATCAACTTGGCCACACCTTGTCTTAAAACATAACATATTCGCACACTATACTGTAGATTTGGGAGT
>JGI24159J19872_10004465_pt1 | contig 17837 bp, 12 predicted proteins | sample Ectturendosymbi4_FD_19872 | JGI IMG/M metagenome (IMG submission 19872) | reverse complement strand
TGCATGTCTCTTTGTACATGTAGTCCTATTTAGTAGATACTAAACCTAAACTTTCATAAATTTAATAATTTTAATTGAATTGCATTCCATATTCATATTATAATAACGTAATGGGAATCCCATGGGATGGGACAGATAAATATGTCCCATGGACGACCCTAGTATTTCTAGTAACATTACTTGCGCAAAAACCCCAGCCGGAGTTCAGCGTGGACCCCCCCAGCCGGAGTTCAGCGTGGTAGCCAGCCCAAACTTTTGGCGGGGCCAAGATCTTTGATTTCAGGCGAGCAACAGTATTTTGTATGGGATACCGCTTCTCAAAGCACAAAATGACTAGATATTCTAAAAATTTAGGGGCACGGTACCCTGGCCTCCTTTTAGCCGGAGTTGGTGATTTAACGTCGCAATTGCCAACTCTTTGCATTAGTGCCGATCCTTATCAATCATTCTCCCCACGTCATCGCATTTAAAGTAACGTGACCAGCGGCGATCCGTGACATTTGAGGCGCTCAGCCATGACCGAACGGCGATGGCAGAGAGACATGTGTCCCGGATGACGAAGGATCGACTTCTGCCACCGAGAGATTGGCGAAGCTAGAAACGCGTAAACGCAGGAACTTGCTGTGGAGTTTGTGTCGATTTAAAAATAAGCTGCTAAAGGTTTGTTCTTTATGAGAAGTGGTGGAGGCAGTTGACTGGGCCACAGCGCGAAAGTTTCGGATGTTGCATTCATTTTAAACCCAACTCAAAGACAAACCTTCACAAAACTATGCTACTCGATTACATGGCGGAAAAGCTTGGACAAGAGATGCAAGGACTTAATATATTTCTTAGAAATTCACCACAACCCAAAAAACGTAACTTTTTCAAGGAATAATATCAATGGTGAAAACGATGCGAACAGTAGGGGGTAGACCAAACAAATAATACACAAACAAATACAACAACAAACATACTGCAGCGATTTTAACCGCGACTAACCTGCTTCTCCACATCATACAGTTTGCTGGGTGGTTCCGAAGGAACAGGGGGGGCATCACAGTGTTGGGGAGAGACATAGCTTTTGTATCCCGACGATTTCTCGTTGGGCAACGGAATGTGGGTGGTCGGTGGGTCAGAGAGGACTGGGTTGGTCTGCGGGTAACGAGTCAAAGAGGAAACATGAAGCTACCAGCACATCTGTGTCGGCATTTCCACTGCAGACACGTTTGCTGGAGATTGGCGTTTCACAAAGCAAGTAACTTGGCAAGAGCTCAGTAACGATGCGAAATGAGTTGTGGGTTGCGTCGTTAAATGCTTACAACTCAAGGGTTCTCAAACTTTTTAGATACGTGCCTTTTTGGCAGAACTTAGATGCGTGCGGTACCAGTTATACAGAATCAAGCATAGACTGTGCGCGATTGAAATACAGAACACGCAAAGCAACATTTTAATGCTTAATCGTCATTTCGCAGGTCTACTTAACCGGCTTATCATTGTCCGCGAAATAAAGCGGTTTATGACGCAACATACGGTCGTGGTGCACTTTCGCGCGGTAATCAGATAACTGCCAGCGAACAATGCGATGGATGAGGTTGGCGTTGCTTTACAGGTCGATCAATTCTAGGAATTGTTTTAGAAAGACACGCGCATCAGTCAATGCTCAGCTGAAAACCTTGCACGAAATATGTTTTCGCGCTTATCACAATGAAGTGCCTGTGCGAGAAAGTTGCTCGCGTACCCCTAGGGGTAAGTGTACCCCCCCCCGGTTCGAGAACCCCTGTTGCAAGCGAACAGTGGCGCAGATTAAAATTTTTCACTTAACAGTGGTGCGCGTTCATCATGTTGCGAGACACGGCTTGTCACGGTTGTTGCTTTTATGTTGATACCTCCAGGAAGCGGTTTGGTATAAAACACAGGACGCCATAATTGGCAAAAATCCAAATGCAAGTGATTCTACTGTTATCACGAGATTTTCAGGACAAACCCCAGGTCAGTACAGAGTCAACACACGGTTACATCTACGACTACCGTCCATTCTAGCCCTGGTCGAAAATTATAGCTGTACTTCATCATCGCATATCAGTGTTGCCAGATATAAAAAAAACAGCTTTATGGGCAAATTTCAGAAAAAAATCAGTCAAAACGAGCCAAGTCTGAAAATCAAAGAAAAACATCAAATTTCATTGAAAAGTACAGTTTGTCGGTTATTTGCTTGTAATAACTGGACAACCGGGCAATTGCCAGCACACGTCTACTAGATCGATCTGTCACGTGACGAGCTGATCACTGAAGCCTGACCAATCACAGACTTTCCACTGGACTGAAGCAGTCGACACTGGCGCAAACGGCCTTACACAATAGACAAAAATGAATTTCGTGGGAGTCTACTGTATTTAGTGGGTCTTTGCAACTTTTTTTTTGAACCAAACATTGGCTTAAATCTTGCACAAAAACCCGCCAATTTTTCCGCCGGAATATTGCAAAAAAAAGCAAAAAAATCCGTTAAATGCAAATGTTACTCGCCAACTAAATCAATAAATAGCCAAATTTGGCGGAAAAATAGCACATCTGTCAACACTGTCGCATATCTTACTGAGGTGCACTCGTTCTCACCTCCGATAAACGGAGCGGATTGCAGTGCAAGAAAACAATAAAGGATACATTTATTTAAAATTCGCGGAAATCTCTCCTAAACTGACCGCTCCGTGTAATTTAAAAACGGTTTGCAGTACAGAGAGGTACACTGAAAAGAAAGATTTCACCCGCTTTAGTACCCACCGTTCCGTACACTGCCTCAGGCTCAACTGCATCCGGGTAACTTGCTGGAGGTGAAAGGTCAATCGGCAGCGAAGGGTCGTTCCCGAACGTCGTCTGGCCCATTCCCAGATTGTCTGCGTCCTGGGTGGTAAGGGCGCCGTCGGCGCTACTTGACACGATTGCGTGGTTGTCAATGAGGTCGGTGTGTGGGTAAGCAGCGGAGTTTGCGACGTAAGTGGAATGACTGGCGGGGGGGGCAGCGGTGGCGAGGTTGTCTATGACGACATGTTGGTTTGTCTGCACTGCCCCATGGTGTTCGCTTTGATAGCTGCCCCCTTGCATGTGCAAGTGGGGGGCAGGGACTGAATTTGAATAGTTCATTCCAATCAAGACGCCTGATCCGGTTGAACTTATTGCAGGAGCTGAAAAGAAGATATGGTTGCCAGGTGTGTTGTGTGTTGTGGTTGCCAGGTGTGTTGTGGACTGGACGAGCACTTCGAAAACATCCCTTTGGTCGAAACGCAGGCAACACACTGGTTTTCCACATTAGGCAATTAATGCACATTTTTATTCACCAATCTTTAAAAAACATTTTTTCGGTATCTATAGTGCAAGAGTATAAGCAGCTCGTTATCAGATGCAATTCACTTTACAATGCCAGCTAAATATGCTGCTCACGAAGTTTCTGAAATGGAACGCATCTTTTAACGCAAATTCTGAAGCTGAAATTATAAGGGCAGAGGCCGCAGCGCGGTGCAAGAAGAATGGGCAGATTAAACTTCAAAATTACTCAAGAACAATCCAAAAGAAGACGGAAACCTTAACCTTGTTCTGAATCTTTTCGGTCTCATGCAACAGTGCAAAACCAGCATGAAGGCAAATTTATTGTTCACAGAAAGAAAAACACAATCAAAGCAAATGTTTACTGCAGCTGTGTAAGTCTTTCTGCAATGCCCGCCCGGTCGCAACTCCATTGCAACTGACCACAGCACTGCAAAAACATCTCTCTGAAGATGCTGATGCGGCTAGCATGCGAAACAGTTTGAAGCCAGTTGCGTTCGCAAAGGCAGCTGTCCAACATTGCTGCGTCACATTGCTACGTCACCGATCCAGAGCGCCAACAATATTTCGTCGAACATTTTTTTAAACTTCAGATAGCTTGCGATTTATGTTTTCTTCGCTGGCCCACTTTACAAAAACAAAGAAAATGCGGCATTATGCTCGTTTCGCTTCTTTGTTTTCCGTCACTCGCACGCACCCTCTTTGTCATTATCAGCCGTAAACAAGCGCGCCAGTTTATTTATTCGGACGTGACGTACATGTGTGACGTACACATGCGTGAACTCATTGCCCTCCTGCTTGAGGAAGAAGGAAAACGAATCCTTGTGGTCCCGTTTAAACTGGCATTTTGGATCCGGATGGCTCAGGATTCGAATCCTCCGGATTCGCTACTCTGGACAACCCGTCCCTGATCCGCAGTTTGATTTGCATGTTCAGCAAATTCACTTTCCAAAACGACATTCAGCCGCTTATATAAAACATCTTCCAGCCACTGATGTTACAAAACACTTAACAACCGTCGTGTACTCCCCGTCAGGTTTTTCAACCGCTTTGGAATTATTCACGTTCGCAAACTTGCTCGGCAGCTGCGAATCTACTACAATGGGATATAAAAAAATCGCATTTTTTAAGAGGAAATCACAATTCGAAAACGGCAAGGATTTACACAATCAGACTCAAAGTAACCAATCTTTTCCTTCGACTGCAAGGATTCGACAATCCTGCAGCAATGGACACAAGACACAAGGGTAAGTTTCAGCGTCAGTCAAAATACCTTAAACCCGGAGATGCTGGCGTGCGACGCAACACTGACGCAACAATGACGCTTACTGCTACAACATTTAGCGGCTCCACACCACGCCGTGGTTCGTTACCAACGAACAACAAAAGCCGTAAAAAGTACCTTCAAGGTCAAGCATTGAGTCCTGGAGGAAGTTGTACTGCCCCTGGACTCCGGCTAATACTTCTTCGATGGTCCGAGCGACGACGGGCTGCACTTCGTGCTGCTCCACATCAGGGGCGTGGACTGCGTTGTACTGGAAGTCGAGGGTCTTCAAACCCCCCTGCAAAGGAAGAAGGTTGGAGCAGTCTGTTCTGAACGCGAAAGACGCTTGTGAGCGTTCGGTGGCGTACCTGGTCTGTTTCTGGGCTGGATGGTTCGACTTGGTCGGGGGGAGTTTGGGGGGTCGCGACGAACTGCAATGAAATTGTTTGCAACGCTTTAGTCATCGGCACACAATGAAGCGATACGATTGTCACGTTCGTCAACCAAACGCCATGTCCGCCTTAAACAAAACTTGAATGCAACGCTAAGTACATCTAGAAACAGACACATTATTAAATTAATATTTTTGAAATCACGATGACCAGAAGAAACAAGTGTTACTCGTTGCCCACGTTTTGCAACACGAAAACCCATTTCTATTGTTTTGTTTCGAACGTTTCGGCTTTTAATGCAACTATGAATAAAAATCAGTAATGATGGAAAATCTAATTCTGGCGAAAATGAAACAATGCTCTACTTCAATCGACAGCGTAGCATTGCTGAAGCGACATACAACGTCATTTCCGTCAGAAACGCCGGTACAGCGACCAGCAGTAGTCCTCGGCCCAACACAGCCATGAGTAGTCACACATCGTGAACATTGTGTCACTCAAACGAACCTCAGTAGTAACTCGGTGCTGGTTTGCATCAAAAGGAACGGCATCAGTTTCTGAAACGTTATCTGCTTCTTGTGCAGCATCTGTCACAAAAATTTGCAAGAGAAAGTTTGTAGACAATGGCTGGTTTCGGTTTTACGTAAAATAGTCAAAAGCAAAACCACACCTTAGTTTCATTAAAAACGGTTGAGAACTTGAGACCGAAGTAAAACTAAAAGTGCAACTTATGCAACTCTGTCGAACACTTCAAACAATCAAAACAAGAAGTTTCAATTTTTTGTCATTGTCGTTTTTAATTTCTTATTTAACTATAGCAGTATCGTCTTTTGCAAAAAGGCGATTTGCAGCAGCAGGTGAGTCTGGATTGCTGTAAAACCATAAAACCGCAAAAAGCTGACAAACCGCTTTAACTTTAAACTCTTAGATTTGTTTCCGCACAGATTGCGTCTTTTACCGATACCGACCAAACAGCAAAAAAAATAATCAGATTAACGTTTCATAGTAGGCAGGTTCAAATGCACTTGCTTCTTGGCCCATCGCTGACCAGCACATCAGAACCACATACTCCACCGCTACTTGTTGCCAGTTTTGCAGAAACTACTTAGTATTTCTTACCGGCAATTAATGACGCAACTTGTTTTCCTGATACTCGCATTGCAGTCTCGCAGACCGAAGCTAAGTTACAAGAAAAGTCAATCTGATCGAGTTCAGCCAACGACGGTAGTTTACTGGGTGCGGTCGATTTCGCAAATATTTCGACCAAGCTACATCTCCGTACAATTAACATTGCGAACCATCAACGCACAAGCATTTGTCATTGCCTTGCTCATCTGGTATCCGCACCTACTTGACTTCTTCTTTAACAAACGGTCAATGTCCATTAACATCTCGTACAGCTCTGTACTCTCTCTTGCAGGAAGTTTACAAAAAACGAGGTTGCAACTAAATCAGTGCCTTAAAACGGATGCAATAACTTTGAGGCTCAGCGTGTCACAATTATGACGAGATGACCTGATCGTGCCCTTTGCTTCACAATAACTATTCGGGCACCGGGTTTGCAGGTTTAGTTATTCTGATTGATTGCATCCGCGAACTTCACCGCCATTTTTCGGTAAAAACTGGCTTTTCGGCATTCGGGGAAGCACCGGAGCTGGTTTTTCCTCAACCACCAACCATCCAGAAAAACCAGACAATATGTTTGTCAGCAAACACTCCAGCTCACAAAATTAACTTTCCTCTAACTTCGGCTGCACGTCATTCACATCTTGGTGCGGCTGAAATCTGAAAACTGCTCAAAGACAGCAATCTGGGAACGCTCGCACATTACATAAAGCAAATCCTTGCTTGATCACCAGGCATTTGCAAAATCGTGAAAAAAATGATAACGGCGTGTCTTGCTTAGGCCAACTGGTGCTTGCGTTTAACACGAGAGATATTCTGGAAAAGAGACCAGTTAATGGAAGCAGTAATTCGGACCAGGGCTGTGGAATCGGATTTGGAGCCGAAGGATTTTTGGGTCGGTGGTGTCGGTACGATTGTCTTGATTCCGACTGATTTTCGATTTTTTTGCAAGTTTGTAATACAGAAGAAAGCAGTTGATCTTTCATGCGTTGACAAACCGATTTCTTCAGACACTTTTATGCGATTAACCGACATTTGCGTTCAAGCGATTTTAGCCAAGTCAGCAAAAATTGTGAACAGTGACGTTGTATCGTTTAACCCGGGCGCAAAAATATATCGGAGTTTGGCCGGTACATCAGAGTTTGACCGGTACATCGCAGTTTGACCGGTACATCGGAGTTTGACCGGTACATCGGAGTTTGACCGGTACATCGGAGTTTGACCGGTACATCGGAGTTTGACCGGTACATCGGAGTTTGACCGGTACATCGGCATGCCGGTGTGAGATGATGCCGATGTGTGGTATCGGCAAAATTCGGCCGATATATCGGCAATATTTGCCCGCGATGGCCAGTGCGACCAAACTTGTTTGAATAACTGCCAGCGAACAAATCACTGTGCTGTGGTGGTTGACTGCTTCAGTAATCCACGCATGCGCGGAATTTGGTGCTGAACAGTGCTTCATCCTCATTTAAATGACAATCAATAGATCGTTATTTTGCAGAAATGCAAATGTTTTTGTGTATTTCTTCAGTTACAAGCTATTTTCTTGCGAGTTGAAGTTGCATTGTAATGTCGTTTAAGTACTTAAAATACAAAAATATCGGCACCGCTTGTAGGTAACGAAAAATTGAAAATGTCTTTTTCAGGTTGTAGTAGAGCTTTACTCGATATTTCAAGTAACCAACACCTGCGCTTTAGAGACTGTAAGTTTTTCTGGGATTCAACCATTATCCAGCACTTTTACGTGGGAATCACTGCGGATTGAAAGATTTGCCGATTAATCAAGCAAGTTTAGTATTCATTGTTTCGTGATATATATGTGACTGTGACGTCATAACGGTCAACCTCGTGGTGAGTTACAGCCTAGCGAAAGAGAGCAGTTGGCTGTGAGTAGGTTTTGTGTTGCAGTTAATGGTTGAACTTGTTTACTGTGTGCGCACTAGGCAGAGGCCATGGCGTTCGAAACTTCGCGTTTTGTACACGAGAAGTCGGAGGCGTTGCAGCAAAACGTAATAAGCGGATATTTTATGGTGTCGACCCCAGAGCCCTGGGCCCACAATCGACAGGAACAACTACACGATCGACAGGAACAACTACACTAACGACAGGAACAACTACACTAACGACAGGAACAACTACACGATCAAAAGAACCTGCCACAGGTGGCGATCATTCATTTTCTGTCAGAACTAAGAGACTAGAACTTAATTTCAATCGCCGACCAGCTTCCGACACACCTCTGTCTGGATTCGAACCATCAGCCTTCGAACTCTCACGACCGGCACTAACAAGTCGAATAGCAAGACTTCTACCTTCATCGTGAGCGTCATCTTCTTGGTCGACATCCGCGCTGGAATTATCAGCGTAGTTGTTTTCATCCAAGCTTGAAGATGAACCTACGCTCTCTCCGTCATTCTTGTCTTCTGTTACGAAAAAAACAATTTTTTGCAAGTCAATATTTCATATTTAGCGCATTCCCGCTACAATGCTGCTTTTCCTGAAGAACGTCACGAAGAGCTGGAAAATTTAAATGTAATACTTTCTCTTTGCTACCGATTTATTTCCGCAAGCGTGACGACCGGGTAGCCAGCTACATTTAGTAGAAGCAAGCAAATTTCTAGGTATATAATGCCGGCAACCCTGTAGCTGCTAAAATAAATTCAATCTTGCCTTTTCAACTTTTACGCTCGTTCAACGTTAAAGGCGTAAAATGTGGGATTTTCTTCCAGATTACTAAAATAGAAACGAACTCAGCCGAAAATCAAAACTTGTTCCACTGTTTTGCGCTCTTCTCCAAAAGCTATTGGTTCTGGAGCTTCCCTCCCATGCAGAGATTAACCAGAAATGCCACTTGGTCTGAAAACTTAATGTCTCACGTATTCACACTGGCACACGAAGTGCAGCTCGCGCACTGACGCGCTGATACATTTGCTATGAAACTCAACACCACTAGCGCAGATGTATGTTACTGCGGCAATGTGGTCCAAGTAGACACGATTCATAACGTGTGCGTGTGTGGGAGGCTGCGAAGGACTGGGGGTCAACTGAGCTGCGGTCCTCCTCAATGCGAAACTGCATAGGATGCTACAGAGGTACATGACAAAGGATCCTTTCGCAGGCGATCGATCGCACGCGCGCGGTCAAACCTCCCACATCCCGTGCAACGCGGCGATGCGACTGAGCAAGAACACGAGGGGGCGATACGTACCGTCAGTGGGGAGTTGGAAATTGGGGAGGTCCTCAAAGTATCCGCATTTGAACACTCGGTCTATGATTGACTGGAGGGAGTTGTCTAAACATTAAGTCAGTGCATTCGTTACATAACACTCGTTTCGTAATTGAACTATGAGCGAATAATCAGAGCAACAATCAGCGAATTACGTCCCACATGGAACAAAACAACCGCCTGAAGTCAAATCGTGTTACGTTACAAGACGAATGTTTAAGTTACACTTTTAAATATTATCTCAAAATTGGCGTAAACAACAATATGAGCAAATTAAACAACAGTTGCTTTTTCCGAAAACAAAAAACGTTCAAAACGAAGTGAAACAGGTTTGGAAAAAATTGAGCCGTGGCTAAGGTCACGGTATTGCAACAAAGCGTTAAAGTTCCTTTCGCGTTTTCCTGCAGCAGCTAAGTTTCCACGGGCTTTCGCAAAAAGGAGGTTGGGCTATTGTTTCATGAGGATAAACAACGGAATATCTCAAACGAAAAAACAATGAGAATACCAGCAAAGACTGAAACTGTTCTAACAAACGTTTCCAAACATGAAACGGCAGCTTCACTTCATCCCGTGCAGATTAGTAGTACATTGTTTTGGGTGCTTAAGCGTTACTTGAAAAAACTCGCAATTTGTATTATTACGCACAATTTATGCAATACAAAGTTATACGCATCGAATGTAAATTAATTATCATGAAAGGAGAAAAGGTGAAAAGATGTCCTTAGGAGAAAAGGTGAAAATTAATTATCATGAAAGGAGAAAAGGTGGTGAAAAGGTTTAAGGAGAAAAGGTGTCCTTAATTTCTTTGGTTTCGCTTCGATTTTACCGGAACTTCAGATAAGAATATGTCATTCTGTGCGGTTGTGGAATACAAAGCAGCACCAGTCGTATGTCAACAATGTAAATTGTCGAGCACCGTTATCTTTTGAAGATTTACTCAGCAGCGTGTAATCGAAGAAACATCGATTTTATTGCAAAAACCAAAGGTCTGCAGTAAAAGGCAAAAGACAGGACGCTTTTTGCCATCTGGACCCAGGTGGAACGGGTTCGTCAACGCCAACTGACGAATGCTAATACTTACTCTGTCAATGCCTTATCGATCCCAGCCCTGTGCTATTTCATGTAAATCGCAGAACTGCAACACAGTCTCGCTAATGAAGTAGTCGTTATTTCAATTTAAAGCAAAAACGTCATTCACAGCAGACGAAAGCAACGAGTTACCCACATGAGCTCTGACCCACTACTTCATTACTTGCTTCATACAGCAAATGGAGATGACATCCGACAGCGTCGCTCTCCTTCAGAACGCTGCAGAAGATGATATCAGTTTGCTTAAAAGTTCGCTACTAGCGGTAATGATTCCAAGGCAAACTTGTAACGATCACGTTACTCTGCCTTCAAGCAATACCTCCAATAGTGCAAAACAGCATAAGCAAGTCGATCTTGATTGATCGCAAGTACACGTGGAAATAGCAACGGTCTGCACATGATCAAAATATACAGATCTATTTGTGACAAGCTAATTAATAAAGCGTGCACTCAATCTTTAGCAAACACCGAAAACAGTTTTAAACACTTCAAATCAGTGGTTCTTAACCGGGGGCCATCAATAAGTTTCTAGGGGGCGCGAGTCCTTACGCGCCCTACAACATGCAAAGTTTGATCATTAAATTTACCAATAAATACATTTGCTTTTACAGCTGTTTAAAGTCAGGGGGCTTAAAACAAAGAACAATTACTTAAGGGAGGAGTAGTAGAAAAAAGGTTAAGAACCACTGCTTTAAACAGTGTTCAAACCCGAAGTCAAAGTGTCTACTTTCATAGCATGCGAAGCGTCTTGTCAATAACTTGCACCGAGAATGCTCACGCAGCTCACAAAAATACTTATCGAATTGCTAAATTTGATTATTTCAATTTATGTCAAAATTAGCTATATATATACTGAACATGCGGTAGAAGTTATACGCAGAATATCTTTGTTCACCAATTTACAACTGCGAATGTGACTACTTCTTTTATTATCACCATGTTTCATAGCAATACTTAACAAAATTATTCTGTAATTTTCTTACTTGCATGCGGAAGACGGAAGCTGCAGAGTATTTGTGTGAAACTCAGTCAGTTGGTCAATTTCATTCTGGGTTAGAACCTACAAGGCAATAATTTCCAAACGAGTATAAACAAGGATTCTACTTCTGATTTTATTCTGGGCGCACAAAGGATAGTTTATTTTAAAAAACACTCGAAATTTCCAATCGACGTTAACCTTTTATCACCAGCAGCTTTGTTCAGTGATTAGTGGTCCAAACTACAGAAAACTTTTTATATATACAAGGACTGATTTTGTTAATAAAAAGCTTGTCTCCCCTACCGGTAATTTCAGGGTCTTGTTACTCCACTCATACACACAGCTTCAAGTAAATTATACTAAAGTGGTTCATAAACAGGGTTGTGGAGACGGAGTCGGAGGTTTTTGGGTGGAGTCGGATTCCTAACAACACTGTGAGTCGGATTGTTCGTCCGACTCCAGATGTCCAATTGGATCATTTTTTACATCGCACTCTTAAATTGGGAATTCCTGTTGAAATGGTACAATTTCTTTTGAAACTTTTGTTGAAACAGAGCTTTCTTGTTGTGCACCACGATTTCCATTGATTTTAACATCCGAACTTCATTCCCTTTATTTTAAGGAGTCGAAGTCGGAAATTTGGAAAAGTGGGAAGTCGGAAATTTTGGAAAGGTCAAAGTCGGAGTTGGCTATTTTACATCCGACTTCGCAACCCTGAAAGCCAAACGTTAACTTTGAAAAATTCCAATTGCTTTACATGCAGATGTAGACCGTGTCTACCTACATAACACATCTGGTCTGTCTGTGATCAGTGCTGCTTGATTGTAAGCTTTAAAAAGGTTTAAAGTTTGTATGTATCACCTATCCATCTTCAAACATAGTCAGTAAATAGAAACATTTTTTATAAAGCTGGTGTTCAAAGTCAGTTTCTTTGCAGTATGCATGTATGGCTTCACTTATAACTTCCCATGTCTTATGACTTAAATATGGGATGCCGGATTACTGAAGATTTGTTTTATCCTAATTTACAGCTTATTTGTTCAACTTAATCGCCTTCCTTGCTTAGGAACTGTTCTCAATACTCCTTTACCATAAGCTCCAGAAGCCAAATTTGGTTTTCAAAATAAAGTTTTGCTGTGATACATTGAAAGAAAATGTAGAATATGTCAGAAGTTAGTTCCCAGTGGAATAAATCATAAGCTAGTCATCTATAGGAAAACGTTTGTGACAAGTGCCCACAACGTACAACTTGTACCATAATCTGACATGACAAGCATCAGTCTAAACTGTTTGATGCTCAAGCAACCCTTTGTTGCGTACTAACTTACCACAGCGTTGTGGCGTCCAATCAGAAAATCTTCCTGAATTCTTTTTTCAATGCTCAGCAGTTTGAGAACATTGGTAACTTTAACAACAAACTGACAAAATTTCCTGTCATCTTCTTCACGAATCATCTGCTCACGCCTTTGGTTTTTTTGCTCAGCTTTAGATATCTACCAAAAAATGAAAAAATTAGAAACTGTTCATCATGGCAAATAGTGATCGGAAACAATGTAGAAATGTTATTCCACTCATAGTCCTAGTGCTTCATGCAAAGCAATTAAGTGGATGGACATGTTTGAATTGCCAACTGAAGAACACACATATAAAAGATCAACAAAATATCACTTAAATCATAGTTTTGCATACATATCATTGTTTTGAATACAAAGTATTTTTCCATTATAAAAAATTCACTATAAAGCACAATTAAAACAATGTTTACCTCAAACAAACATACTTTCAAATGCTAACTGCATATTCAGCTGTATCTGAATTTTATACACAAGAGAACATGCGTATTTCTTCTGCAAACATCTTGTAAAGTGAGATAGTTTTGTGTCATACACCTTAACTTTGGGAATCACATGTTAGGATGCATTTTGGATAAAACCCATGTTTAAAACTACCCAACAAATATTCACACACAAACTTGCACGAGCACCAAAGGATTACAATCACTGATTGGATGTGAATCAAATCCTGTGAATGCATGATTTATTACGGAAAGTTAAACTCTAGGGGGTTGCTGTCAACCAGGTAGCTATTACACTAATCATGAAACCACTTATTCAGGAATAAACTTTGCTTTATAGTGATCCACAGAGTTCCACAAAGTGTTACTAGTGTTTACGTTGATGTGCCATTTAAAATGCATTTGACAGATACAATGCAATTTTTACCACATAAAATTATTTAAAATTTTTAAACTCTTTGTTAAATGACAATCACAAAGCACATCAGACAGAACCTTCTGCTAACATCTTCAAGAAGTCAACTGGTATTGCTACTACCATATGCATCTTTGCTTCCAAAATACCCTTAAAACAATGTAAATGTTTCTAACAACACTATAAGACAAGGAGTCATAGACGTTTTACATTTCTGAGTTATAACAGACCAAAACGTGAAATCAAAGATGTATAAACAACATAACATGTAACCATAAAATATCATATGATGTTTTCATTAGCGAATGATATAAACCGAAATTTGCATATTTGCTATAACACACAAATCACATTTACAAAATTTCTGAAAATCTCAACAAATTTGTCTCAGACAACACATTTGTTACCAATGTAGTATCTCATTTCTGTGTCAAGTGCAAATGTATGTTGTTCAACATATATCAGAAAAAACTTAGGTTATGGTGCTATGGGAGACTGTTGCAATTGGTTACGTATGTAAATGTACATAGGAAGTCATCAAAATGTGTTTCAACTTCATTATATTTTTTAAATTTAATGACACTGATTTTGCAGCAATTGCCAAATCTGCTCAAAATGTCAAATGGGGGTACAATCAAAACAATCAGTGACTTATACAATCTGTTTGTTCAACATACATTTGATGTTTTATTAGGTGAAGTAAAAACATGCCAAAACTGCCCAAAACCATTTGTCAGTCAAGGCCTGTTTTTGTACAAAACCATTGGCAATGAAGCTATTAAAACAGAACAACCTGAGTGCATTGATATTGATGCAATGCAATTAAACAATAAAGGGCTAAAACTTATGACAGAAATACTTACATCAGCTGATAAACCAGAAAATGCCTTCAGAAGTTCTTTAGCAAATTCTAGACTTCCAATAACTTCTTGGTACTTATTTACAGCAGCTTCTTGATCAGGATCAAGGGAACCACCACTGTCCACAACTTTTCGATAACCGTCCAATTTTACCTAAAAGGCATGGAGACCAGATAGTTAAATACCAACTATTCAGAGAAAGTGATAGTGCAATATTCATTAAGCACAACACTCCTATTCATTTCCAAGCACACCCAACCAATGCATGCCAACAAACTACTTGGAAAATACTGAACATTTATTTACATTTGTTATTTATATCTCTTTTGCATAAAAATAAAGCAAAGAAACATTCTTGCAACAAAATGCTTGAAAAACATTGATATGTTTTTATGTTTTTGACCACTAAAACATTTCATGATAAAGCACCTTACCACATTTCAAGATGTACTTATCATGAATATTTCACCTACGTCCTGGAAATATTTTCAAAATGATAACAACATAATTTCTAAGCTGTTTTATATCTCCACAGAAACAAGGCTCCAATGAAATAAAAAAGATATTTAACATGATTTAAGACAATTGTAATATAGGCCCTGAGCAAGTCTTACTCAATACAGTAGACCTTATTTAATAAACCCATCTCCATGCCAAGTGTTTTTGGATATAAGCGGCTGATTTTATAATTGGTACTGCAAATATTTGTAGTTATAAAAGAGTAATGTACAGAAAATAGTAATTTACAGTTTGCTTTGTTCAATCATTGCATACTACGCTTCTCAGAAAATGCTCAGCAGGCAATTCATTTGCAAAACACATGCTCTTATGTGAAACACGTGCTAAAATTCAGAAAGTGTACGGAATACTGGATTTACAAAGCACAATTGGGTTTGCAAACCAGCATTTTTTCAATGCTAAAATTCCATCTGAACTCGATTTGGATGTAATAAGTAGATTTGTTATCTGTGGATTTATTAAGCAGGGTCTACTTTGTCATAAGCCAGATGAACAAAACAGACAGCATCATTTAAGAATATATCAATTTGAATTGCATTCTTACAATGTCCAAACAATTTTTGAAAATTTTGAATAAATGTAGACTGTGGCCTAACAAAAATATTCTTTTAAAATTGAATATGCATTACTTCAGACAAACATCAATACAAGACTTGCTCTCTCTTCAGCAAAACTTGTGCAAATTTTTGTTTTATGTTCATAGAAACCTGGTAAAATCAGATAAGACAGTAAGGGAGGGAATACTGCAAATTTTATGTTCATAGAAACCTGGTAAAATTAGATAAGACGGTGAGGGAATACTAAATTCATCACCAGAAGTTCAGTTCAGATGTTGCAATTAAATGAATACTTTTGTCTACTACTAAAACAACATAATCTATAACAGGAGTGGGCAATTAATTTTGTTCGGTGGCCACTTTCAGAAGGTCACATTTAGCGGAGGGCCATGTCTTCTAAAGTAAATAAAAGAAAGTCTTGGTTCGAGTTAGCCTTGGCATTACCATTTACTATGATAAGCTGGAGCAAATTTCAGATTTTTTCTGAATGCTTCCAAGTGCTACTGAAAACACTGTGGTGGGCCACATCTGGCCCACAGTCTGTTAATTGCCCACTCTGATCTATGATATTTTGGACAAAAAGCCCAGAAGTATGTTTTATTTAAATTAAAAAAACAAGCACCTATTTTTTTCATAGGACATAAAAATTGTATGAACTCTGATTTGTTTTGAGCTCACAATTTTTGAGTTTTATAACTGAGATAATAACATGCAATTGCAAGCAACAAATATGTCATATAATCAAAGTATCAAGTATGTACTTTCCACAATGGGTGTAAGCAAGAAATCAATCAGCAAATTTTTATTGCATTTGCCATCCAGATTGCCTATGTGGCAAAACCTACAATTCTATTACATGACTTACCTTACGCTTGTCTAAATTTCTTACTTTCTTTTCAATTACTGTGATAACATGCTTCATTGGGTCCTGTGCAATTTGTTCTACTTTTGTCATTTCAGCAGTACCCAAATGGGACTTTTCAACAACCATAACAAATTCCACAATTAATAAGGTAATTTGGAACCTAAGACACAAACAATAATTTCAAGCATTTCTACCAACACTTACAACTCTTGTCAAAATAAAAAGTTTAAATACAGAAATCAATAATTCTCAGGTATCACCCTAAACCTGATGAAAGTTCCTAACAAAGTAACCAATTGGAGATGTTGATGTGCAGAAACACTGTTACAGGTGTATAAAAAATGTCTCATTTGCTAATTACCCAAAAGTAGATTGGAAGAAATCACACAAAAAGCATAAGAAAAAAGTAAATAAAAATTGAGACTCAAACTGAGTGCTTAGAACATTATCCCCTGAATGCAATTTATTTTAACTATTGACATATACAACAGTTAAAAGCTCAAGGTTTGCTGCAAGTTTTCTGGGAACCACCCAACTGGGATCTGCTTTTATGACTTTGCCATGATTCAAAATTGCACATATCTGTCTTGAAGTAATTAGTACCCACAAAGGCAACACAGTCGAATCTATCACAAAAATTTTAAATAGTAAATTGATCTGACATTTTATTGACATACATTTTGAAAACAAGGCTTCACATAAGAATACAGATATAGATTATGTCCAAAATAAAAATTGAAGGCCTCAACCTGTTACAAGCAATCATGTTGTGCATGCTTAACACATTGGGAAAAGGTGTATGATATACTCGTACTTTGAAATCACACATGAGCCACTTTTCTTGCATCACTTTGCACCACCTCAACCCATCAGCCTATTGGGCTAGAAAGCTGTTCATAATCTCAAAAGATGCAGCAAGTCTCCTAGTTTGCCTTGAAAAAAATAGGAAAGGTTTGGATGTCGTTTTTTTTGTGAGCAACGTCATAAATTGGGTGGGTTAAGGCCTTTTTGGGCCCGATGACCACAAGAGCCAATTTTTTGACTCATGTTTTCATTGGAAATTAGGCTATGAGTCTTTTAAGCCCTTGATCAACCACTAGCGTTTCTGGTTTAAAAGTTATAGCCAAAAACCCAAATGTGGGTAAAATTTTGATTGTAACCTACATTTGAACATAGGTTACCTGACATACAGGGTGACACAAAAAAAACGGCCATTACCAAAAATCGAATAACTTCCAAAATTTTATTTGGATTGACACAAAACTTCAGCTTCCTTAGGTCAAGCCTGTGTAGCAGACATCTCCAAAGTTTCAAGTCTGTACTACAAAAACTCTTTGTTTCACTGGCGCTTAAAAATGTGCTCCAAATGAGTTCCCCGGCGCTGCAGGCACATTTGGATCCGGCGGGCAAAGTTCTCGATGACCCTCCCGCATTCCTCCCTTGGGATC
>JGI24159J19872_10004464_pt1 | contig 17837 bp, 8 predicted proteins | sample Ectturendosymbi4_FD_19872 | JGI IMG/M metagenome (IMG submission 19872) | reverse complement strand
CAATAAAATATAAGCAATTACGTTGAGGTTGCAAGTAATTGAAATCTATAGTCACCAGTTATTGAAGTATAACTGGTAGACTTCTCAAGCAAACAAAGAAGTTTTTATTTCACAAAATCATCCTGCGGCCCGGATCCAACCACGCAACGGGCCGGATTTGGCCCGCGGGCCGTATGTTTGACACCCCTGCATTAGATTGAGGGGGACTGCAAGAAAGACAGTGACTTATCAATTAATCATAATGTCATCACGCCTGGAGCAAAATTAACTTTTCGTAAAACCAACACGTCGCTACTGTCTGACAAAGTCGCACTTACTGACTCGAACCATGATTTGTCAGAGTGCAGTTATGTTTACTGGATCCACAAGTTTAGTATTAATTTAGATGCTTGTGTGGATAATTTCATACCTGTGGAGCAACATACTGTATAAACAGTGTGTCTAGTTTTATTGTTTCCAGATCATCGTCAATGATGGACATATTCATCGAACGAAGTTTGTTTGATAATTGTTCGTGAGGTGATCACTATTGATAAGGGGGTTAAATTTGGCTATGGTAGCAAATTTCATTTGCCGAAGGTTACGTTTTTCGTCATTTATAGCAAATGCATATTGTTTGAAGCATAAAACCCATCACTTTTACTCTGGAATACGATTTAAACCTATGTTTAATATAGTATTCACGTACGTACACATTGAATCTATGTGAATAAGGACTGAGGATGCGTAATTTTGCGTGAAGTCCATTTCCTATTAAAAATTTGCCGATAGATTTCTTGCTTACCCTCTTTGTGGAGAGTACGTACTTGAATGTACTGTAGATATGTGCAAGTTTGAATCATTGCAAAAAGATGAAAGCAGAGCGCAGTCGGCTGATTCCTCGAAAGCATACAAAAACTTAGTTCTTTTAACTGTACCTCATTGTATTTTCACCGTTCTACAACAATAGGCTACCGGTTACATTTCAGCAGCGCATGTGCGCTGCATTAGTCACGTGCAACACCTAATTTGTTAATAAATCAATTAATATTGCTATGCGTTGCTACAGATGTTTGGACTTGGCACATTTACTTTAAGACCTGCACATTAATACCTTATTTCAAATCCAAGATTTTCGCATAACTCATCGCATGCGTTTGTTGAAGAGAAAAATGCAACAAAAGTTTTCGGAAAAAACTTTAGTTTTGATATTTTCCGAGGGGTGAGTAATAAAATTTAAGAACCCGTGCCTTACACTAATTTCTTGCATTGCAGCTAATTTCTCACTCAACTTCAGCTGGTCAGAAACACTGCTACAGCTTCCCTCTGTCGCAAGCGCATAAAAAATAATAATTCCCTAAAAATGTCTTCAGCAGGTTTGAGTCACTTTTAATTTCAGTTTGGTAATATCAACTGCATGTTTCGTGTACTCGAAGTTCCTGAACAGATTTATCTGAAGAACTTGATTTATGAATGCTGGCTGTCTCTCTTGATTTCAGCTTTGTGCTCAATCCAGGTTTTCATTTACTTTTTCATCTACTTATGTTTAAGGACAAAACCTTTAAAACCCATTAACGCCCGCGCTGGCCACTATCATGGTCGCCACATTTCTGGTCATATTTCGCCAGCCGCTAAAGCTAGAGAGCTGTTCAAACCCTCTAAACAACCAGAAAGTCTTCTGGTTTCGATTAAAAAATTGGAAAGTTTTGGATTTCGGGTCTTTTGTCGATGACGTTATAATTAAGGTGGGTTTTGCGTTTTTTTGGATGATGTTATCTGCCGACCCAATGAGCCGATTTTGGGACTCGGAGTTTTCTTGGATTTTTGGCTATAATACGAGTCTTTCGAGCCCTTGATCGACTTTCTAGTGTTTCTGCTTCCAAAATTTTGGCTCAAAAATCGCAAATTAATTAATTAATTCCCTTGGGGATTAGGTTTCCTCTGCTGCAGCTTATGCAATAATTTGCCTTTGAATATTCAGGAAACAGAGAATCGGAATGTCTCCAAACATCTGTGAAAACACCTCTTGGTTTTAAACAGCGTATATGAGTTCTTCGGGAGTTTACATAGTCGCTTTGAATTGGCACCTTTAAAATTGTGCCATAGAAAGTTTAAGCAAACTTCGGTTCGTCCTTGGGAACGCTTGCATTGAAAAATCATGCAATCACCTTAACGAAGTTTCACTTAAACATAGGAGAAATCTAGGACGCTTGGTTTTTGCGATATCAAACAAGGTCAGTATCTGCTCCTGAAAACAAAGATGAACATAAATGCTTATCCGGGGACCGATCACCGTTTTGTTCAGGTCCTTCCTTGAAAAACTGATATATCACACCACACTACATATGCGCAAAAACAAAGAGTGGCGCGGTGGTCACATCCGCTCATGTAAGTTTTGATTCGCTAAGCCTCACCGGATGAGAGCACCTTGCGCAAAACAACGGCTGCCGTGACTGGAGTCATAGAATGAAATGCGTGACGAAAGCGTCCGTCTTGCCACAACTTTCCGTTCAAACGTATCTCGTGACCAAGAATAAAACCGAAACTGTTTATAGAGGAAGACATTACAGATGGCTGCATCAGCACAATGGCCACTGACAAGCAATGCAGATTTGAGAGTGAATGAAATGCTTGGCTACTTCGCTCTGAGTGGTGAATTCGCTGTGCCAAGTACAGAGTGCCGTTACATTTTATGCAAACAGACGTTTGAACGTATTTTCGTGAAACAAATGATTTTTCCTTGTTTTCACTGTCGGTATATCGTCGATAAAAGTTAGAAAAGTTATTTGCTATGTTATTTTTAGTGCTGTGGCTGGACAAAATCTCCATGCTCTTTAATTTTTATTCAAAACTATAGTTTATCACCTAATTATTTTGCTTTCGCTAAACGTCGTTTGCCAATGAGAGCTTTTAGGCATGTAGTGAAATAATAGGCTGAGGTTGAAAGGTGTACTTAGATGTTGCACGAGGGTTGCTCGATACACGTAGTTTGCAATACTGAAGGATGGTAGAAAATTGACGTGAAGCAATTGTAGCAAAGTTTTGAATTAGACTGGGGGTCTCCAAACTACGGCTCGCGGGCCAAATCCGACTCACGAAGCCTTTCATCGGGTCCTCGAAGCTATTTATCCGCCCGCAAAAACACTTTTTCCATCATGAAAAAATAATACGTTGACAAAACTGTGTTCATTCGGTAGAATGCAACATAACCAGAAACAATCACATTGTGTAAGATGTCCAGTCTTCCGGCTGTTGTTTGATAGTTTATGTGGTCCTCGTACAAAAAAAGTTTGGAGACCTCTGCATTAGGCGATCAACAACGGCAAAGTCCTGAAAGAACAAATTGAGAATATTATAATTTTGACAATGCGTCTCCACAAACGTGGCGCAGTCGAATCAATCAAATATGGCGTCTCCGCAGCTAAAGATCTCGTACTGCTAGATCCATTTAAAGACCAAAATGGTGACTTGCTTAGCAATGAGAAGGACATCCTTAACAGATGGAGAGAATATTTCAAAGATCTTTCAAACTCAACCATTGTCAACTCATGAGGAGAGAGGAGTACACTTTTGGGGAAGAAGAAACCATCACTGCAACCGAAGTCTTACCAGCTTTCAAAAAATCACCCCAGTCATAAAGTTGAAGGCGGGAAAGTCTGTAGGTTGCGAAGAAATCCGACCTGAAGTTCTCAAAGCATTGGCTATCAAAGCTAGAAGGAGTTCTTTGACTGACTCGTCTGTATCAGGTGGACTAGTGCTCTGGAAGGGCACTGAAAGATTGACAAACTGGTGTGATTATCCCCATATGCAAGAAGGAAAACAAGTGAGAATACATTAATCACCGGTGATCCTTCTCCATAGCCTCCCTGGAAAGCGTATACCAAGTGCCTTGAAAAAGATGTTTCGAAATAATTGAACCTAATCTGGAGAATACACAGTACGGTTTTCGTTCTGCCCGAAGCGTTACCGACTAGATTTCATTCTCCAGTAAATTTTAGAGAAATCTTGAGAGTATTGCAAGGACGTCTCTAAACGGTTTGTCGACTTCGAGAAAGCATACGACCGGGTTCCCCATGAAAAACTTTGGGGAGTGTTAACGGCCCGCCGTTACAGGGCGTCAAGTCGATGTATGCCTGCTCATGTTTGTGTTCGTACCGGCCAAATGAAATCACAACCGTTAGGTGTTGGACTCCGATAAAGGTGTGTATGGTCACAAGTACACCCCCTCTTCATAGTAGTATTTACGATTTGGATAGACAGTCACAGCGGAGTCGACGAGGGCGCCGCTATTTGAAGTAGCAGCATCAACCGCTTAATTTTTGCGGACAATTTGGTGCTAATTGCATCGTCTGAACAGGGTCTTCTACATGCACTTGATCAGTTTTCTGCTGCGTGAAATCAACCGGGAATGAACATTGGCACTGAAAAAACCGATGTTATGTCTTTCTAGAAGCCCAAGGCAGTGTACGCTGCAAGTAAGTGGCAATACGCTAAAGCAGGTCAAAACGTTCACGTGCCTTGGGGTGGTATTCACGAGTGACCGAAGAAGGAATAAGGAGGTTAATACACCGATTGGTAAACCAAACGCAGCTCTGCGTGAGCGTTGTCGCGCTGTGGCGACAAAACGGAAGTTTTCAAACACGGAAACGCTTTCAGTTTTCAAATCGGTCTTTGCTCCGATCTTCACCTGTCGTCGTATTTTACGCATCGTGGGTCCTTATTTAGCTAAACTCGTTCTATTTGAAACAGGATTGAAGATGCGTAAAATACGCGAAATCAATTTCATTAAAAAAATTTCACCGATTGGTTTGAGCACGTCACCGTTGCAGTGACGTATTGTGGGAATGTGGATATGTGCAAGACCGAATCATCTCAAAGTTATGGAAGTAAAGAATGGCAGGCAGATCCCTCGAAATCTAATAGCAAACCTAGAGCCTTAAATCACTCTTTTAAATTTCGAATTGCAACAGACTAGAGGGTTTTCAAAGTATCACATTGAAAACAGGAATGCTGACTTTTATAAGCACAATAATTTTCCTATTGAATGCCGGACATATTTATGGCAAGAATTGGAGCAATTTGTGTCCAGATGTGAAAGGATGCAGGTAAATCTTTGAATTTGACATAAGCAATTTAAGTTTTCAAAACCAGTCGAACAAAAAAACACCGACTTGCTGAGACGTGTTGTATTTGTATGGGATTACAGGACTAATGCGATTGATATCTGCTCTCGTTACTTAAAATATTATTTGCTATACGATTTTTGTGTTAAACACTTTTAGCTTGGTCCCCAACTAAATAAATGTTGAACAACAATTAAATTCAAGTTTCTAGTTTTAAATGTGTCTGACGTGGCCAAACTTTAGCAAAGTTATTGAAAGGTTGTATCTCTTTTTATCTGCTTGTAGGTGGTTTTCTTTAGGTGTAAATTGCTATTTTAAATATAATCCGTTACGTGTATTTCAGTTATGCAGTAAGACATGCTTGAAACTGAATGACATGATCTGCGAAACGCAATGAAGTGTTTATTGAAACTATTGAAAGTTTAGGCGCCCACAGTTCAAGAATAAAGTTAGTTTTTCATCGAAGCGTGAAAGACTCTGGTATTAACATGCGAAACTTTGTATGTGCCAGCACGCGATATTAAACCTGAAGGTGTAGCACATTTCTAATTAGCAGGGCAACATTAGCATATTTAGATATGCACTCAAACACTTGTAACAACTATGCATCCATTATATTACAAAAACCTTGTCCTAAATAGCAAGGACACGAAGTGACTCTGTTAGCTGGAAAAGCTCAAGCACTCCTTCATGTTTTTTGTGTTTTGCAGGTCAAACTGGCCACTGACTTTTCCATTCATTTTTGTAGGGCCAAACGATTGTGTCGCTTGTTAAAGAAGAGATATCCCGCCTCAAACGTCTTGTTTCAGCAGATCAGTGGGCTAGGACAGTGTAAATTTTTGTTGGAGATTTTGACTCTATTCTCTAATAGATAATAGTTTTTTTATTCCGGTCTTCATGGCGTAACTGACGCAGTTTGTCTCTCAGCTACAGACGCTGGAACAAACGAATGCTTAGCGTATTTTTGATGCAACTGATGCAGCCTAGGGTTTATTTAGGGCAAGGAGAATTGAGCTCTTGCAACATAACCCAGCCTTCTGGATACAGTTCTTTGAAAACAAACTGAGAAAACCCTCTCTTGGAATGCAGAAATCCAACGAAAATAGCGGCATCTCCAGAAAAATCATAGATGCTGATGTATTTCTGTACATTTTTTAAAACTTTCACGATGATATTTGGTACGTATGCTGCAGCCAGAATCGTATTTAAAGAAACATTTGAAGGGTTCAAAATAATTTAGGGCGTAAAATACGTAAAAACAGAAAATTAGACATTTAGCAAACGGTTTGCAAAAATCGCACAACACTTGCAAAAATAATTCAAACTTCTCAAATTTTGGAGAGCACCCCTTAGAGAGCAAAATCTAGTGTATGCAAAACTCGGCAACTGGCATTCGTGTTTCGATTTGTTTGTTTGGTTACGTGGACGTTAATTTCGAACAACAGATGACAGTCTGTTTTGATTTGTTTTTTTGGTTACACCAACGTTAAATTTGAACGACAGATGTCAATCATATTCTATCTGGAGCGATGAGTTGCCAGATGGAGAAATGTATGCTGAATGCAGTGGATTAGATCCCGGCCTAGAACATCTTCCATTGGAAAATTTGACGGAAATGTGGTTGAAAGGTACGAGACAATGGCTTACTTATCTAATGAAACAAATTCTTAAGACTCTTCCAGCCGTTTGTCACGTGTGAGTGCAAAAATTTGGGACGCGGTGACATCTTGAAGAAAACAGGATGCGACTAAAACGTCAAAAAGAAGAGACCTCCGGAGTAGCTGTGAAATTACAGTGCTGAGACATCACTTGCTTTGGCAACAATCACTTGCTTTGGCACAAACCATTAACGTGACACTTTTGCGAAAATCAACAAATGTTTGAAAGTTCCTGGGGAAGCCCCAGCGAGGAGGAATTCAAAGTTGATAAGAATTAAAGGCAGAAATGACCCGGTGATTTTTCGCAAAAGTGTCAAGTTACTGGTTTGTGCCAAATCAAGTGATACTTGATGAAAATTTTTCAGAATTTGTCATTTCCGTACTACTAACCCACTTGCTGTTTCCCACTCTTGAAAAATTCTCCCTTGGCTTGACTTGCGTTTTTAAAACATGCATCACGACCATTAACAAAAAAAAATTTTCCGAAAAATGAAAAGCTGTCAAAATCCCTGTTTCACAAAAAAATTCAAAATTTTTTTCACAAAAAACTCTTCAACAAATTGACTAGAAAACGCCTCCAGAAACATTTCAATATTTTCACCATTGCCAAAAATTTGGGTTTTATCTCAGTAATAATTTTTACTTTTGGTTTTGCTGGGCTTTGAACAAGAACTACTTTAACAGTGTTGTTATTATCCAGAGCTGGATTTCTATACATTTCTTGAATCAACGTTTTATCGCTTTCTCCAAGTGCAGTATTTCATTTTTGTTTTCAACGCAAAATCCGTGTTTACAAAAGGAGGGTTCACTGAATCACTTTCAGTATAATGTTTTAACCCTAAAGCATGTCCAGTTTCATGAAGTACTGCTGAAAACAGATAATATACCGATTTCCTCGGTCTTGTTTTTCTCTGTTGGCCGGTTTTCAATGTCAAAAGGAATGTCTTCACACATTTTACCTGTTCCTGGATAAAAAGCGTGTGCTAAAGTATTACGTTTTTTGCCATTGAATTTAAAAGGACACTCAATTTTGTTGTCGTGGTCATTAACAAATGGAATTTGTATTTCACAGTCTCCTGAAGGTTCGACTTTTCAAAAGTTCAACCTGCATGCATTTTCAATGTTTCAAAAGCAGAGAGAATTTGCTCGTAAGTTTTAGTTTGTCCCACGTTTGGATAAAAGTTGATGATTGCATATCGCAAAGTTCTCCTTTTCCACAAATAAGCATGATTTAAATCTGTAGGCATTCCACAAAACATTTTCTGTTATTTATTTAAACTTTGAATTTCTCTCATTACACCACTAGACCGTTTCCACTGACCAAAAACCAATCGTTCGCGTTAAAACCCTTCAAGATATTTTCATCACACAAGTTTTCCCTTCACTTCAGAACGCTGTGACAACGAAACGTTTTACTTCACGCTTGATTTAGAGTTAATTCCATCCACAACGCGGCTCACAATAGCCAATAGCCAGACTCTGTTACAAACGCGCTTCAACTATCGTTGAGCACAGACGTGTTGGAAAAAAAATCAAAGTGTTCGATTAATTTTTTCAGTTTTAACTTATTTTGGATACTTTTTGAATTCGATTGATTGTATTTTCTTCCCTTGTTTAGCTGTTCGTTTTTTACTGTAAGAACTTGTTTTGAAAGACATATCACGAACAGACCTCGATACGTGCTTTTGCTTGCAAACTGTCATGCATCAAAATATATGAATGGCATTCGTGTTTCAAATACTCGTTTTTTGCAATTGATTATCAGCGGTTATATGATCGAGTGGCAAATTCATTATTTTATGAACAGATTACATGCTGTAATTTGTAAGTTCGACTGCAGTACATAAATGAAACGTTCACAACCGAAGATAGATACCACGTTCTTAGAAGGAGCGCCATCACTATGAAATGATGTAAGATAAAAACCACACTGTAGTTAAAAAAGCCTTTCAATCTAACCAAGGAGACAAGTCTCAAACCACTCACAAACTTCATTCCCTTCTTTAGATACTTAACAACTTCCTATCGGAGCTTTAAGATTTTATGACCATAAGCAAGTGTATTCATGCCATCACTTAGAATATTTTGTCACCATCCGCAGATGAAGCAATTTTGTTATTTTGTCATCAACAGCAGATGAAGAAATTTTGTTAATTTCTTCTGTAACAATTTCAAAGGTCAAGTTCGTATTTCTTCTGTAACAATTTCAAAGGTCAAGTTCGTATTTCTCATGCAAACATCTCTTAAAATTTTCAAGAACATCAGCAAGTAACAAAACATCTGTTTTCAAATACAAGTCGTGATAATCTCCCATCGTTTGACATCCACAATTGTTCCAAATTTTTTAAGCATGTTCCAGTGGTGTGCCCGAGTCATAGTTGTGCAGTCAGAGTCACAACCCTTTAAGTCAGAGTCATCTGAAAAATGTTTGAGTCGAGTCATGACTTGGTCGAGTCCAGTCAGAGACGAGTCACAAAAACTGTCGATTCACTTCGAGTCATTGGTTGCAAGCTTGCGTCAATGTCGAGTCAAATGAAGTTCAACATTTTTCTTGTCTTTTTTTGCTCCAAAATGGCACCAAACAAACTACGAAATGGCGCCCAACGAGCTAAAAATGGGGCCCAATAATATTTCAGCAGTTTTGTTACCAGGTAATTTATATCTAATTTTTGGTGAAAGCAGTTTCCATTTTGCTTCTCTCCTTCACTCTCAGTCATTTCCATAAATATCGCTTAACGTTGCAGGAAGAATATTCCGCCTCGACCTTCACATGCCGACAAAATGACCAGAGATGAGCGTTGACTCGGATTTAAATATTGCCACATATTATTATTTTGACGGATTTGAATTTTATAATTTTTGCTCAACCAGATTTGGCTTGGATTTGATGATATTGTTTTGAATTTCTTCACAACTTTCGATTCAGTTTCGGGACTGGAGATTACTGTATTGAAACGTTTGGTTCAGTGGAGTTTCTCTAATCGGTAGGGATTGTGCACTGCGTTTGTTTACAGTAAATGTTGAGCCAACGACACACGTCACATAGCTGTATAGGTTTCACAGCCAGGGCGTAGTCAAGGGCAGAGCCGGATTAAAGGGTAGGGGAGCCCGGGGCAATTTTCACTGGCCCCCTGTAACGTCTTTCTTGACGTCATCGTTTGTAAAATTTATGTTTTCGCTTATTCGCAACGTTCTCGTTTGCTTTTTCCGGTAGTCGATTATGTGCCTGCCTTATTAACTCGATTGTTAGCCGCCATTGATTGCAAGCCGTGCGAAATGGTGTTAGAAATTAATGTAAGCTGCCCGTGTTTGTAAACCGCACCTGAACATAGGTTGCCTAAACCTCTGAGATGCATTCGCGACGTTCGCGTTCTCGTGAGTTTCCCGTATTAACGATGCTTACACCACTACAACTGTCTTCTGTTTATCATAATCCCTTCTGTGACGGATGTGCACGTGATGCTGAAGAAAATCGAATGCAAAAGAAGAATTTGGTCGACAAAACCTAGCCAAAGAACGACTGAGCGTCATCTATACCTTTCGATATAGTAAAAAATAAAAAATGTAAGCCGCCCTTGCTTGTAAGCCGCATGAAATGATGAAAAACTTTATAAGCCGCGGCTGACAATCGAATAAATAGGTACTCAACTGCACATACAGTCATCTGCGAAAAGAGAGTTATGATATACACACTACAGTCAGGGCCGGATTAACCATTGGGCACACCGGGCAAATGCCCGGGGCCTCGCGCTTGGATATCAAAAGGCTCCTTTACTGGTTTTTCATATTTTTAGGCTGTTCACCAAACGTCAAAGTTGTAGAGCTTTTTGATTAGGCTACTGCGTTTGGTATATATAGGTCAGGAAAACTGGTCACTTTGGCATTTGTCGTTTTTGAGTGACTTAAAAGAGTTGAACCAAACAGCACCGCGCTTTATGACCCAAGAATTAGATCGAAACCAGTGCATCCCATGGACGTCCGCAGAAATTTTTCCAGGGTGGGGCATCGCTCAAATTTTGCTGATCCTTTACAGGTTGCTGACGATGCAATGCAAATAGACGTTCACAAAATGCTTCACCCTTTCTACCCCATTAGTCCGTGCTGGTTTAACCTCAATTCTCAATCGTTTGTCTGAAACATTTTCTACACTTCGGATAGCAGAAATGCTTTTCTTTTCATAACCTACCTAATATCCATTTTTCGGACACTTTCTACAAATTAGTCATAATTTAAGAATAATCAAGGTCCAGAACAACATGAGCGGTGAAAAGACACACTGACAACAACTGTTTCAAGCAACTAGAAGTAGAAATATATGTTGATAAGACAGACACCTTACTAAAGTTAGAACACCACGCAGACTTTAAAAGACTAAGCAGATCAATTACGAAAATTCGCGGCAGCAACTATAACTTTGCCCTTAGTGCTCACTAAGAAGACAGAACTAAACCTTAACGACAAAGACGTGTTCTCACAAGTCTGCGTTGACGTATTATAACAGTAAGCTACGCAGTTTTATGCTACGTGAAAACAAGCCTGCATAAGAGTCGTTTGATTAAGCTATTCATTCGGGCACGTTGACCACAGTCTCACATTAAGAATGGATTTTTCAAACTTGTGGAAGCATTGCTACATATTTACTCATGCTTCTTGTCACACAGTATATAACTATACGTGGCTTACCGCTACCAGCAGTGTTACTGTCTAGCTGCATTACCTGCCAAGATGTCTGTGTTCAACAGTCACATGCAGGGCTCCCATTCAGTGATTTCAAATAAACCCAGATCACACCACAATAAACCCGTATTATCGTACAATAAAAACAGATCCGTCGACAGCCGCAGCGGGGGACCAGTGGTGCCCAGCCCCCCATTTAAAATCTGTGTCCCCCATTTCATGTTTGGCCCCCCGGTTTCTGTATACATCCAATATTGCATTTAGAAATGTTGCCCCCTTGTGGTTTTTGGTCCCTCTGCTGCGAAATCCTGGCGACGGGTCTGAATGCAAACCCAGAAAATTTATGTTACCAACAAAAAATATGAGTGTGCTTGTTTGATTTGAAACGATAATCGAATACTGATTTGATTATAGTCCCTCCTTTAAATTTACTTCTGCAACGAAAACATCAACATTTGGAAGACCTTTTTTGTCACACAAGACGTTTTTCATAACGCTGGTAACATGCTCCGTTGATGATATCTCTCACTAAGTGTAGGAGTACATTTGTTATTAAACTAGGTAAATTTGTGCAATCTTTAACTGTAGCATGATCTAAAATTCCAAAAAAATATATACCTAATGCCTTCTTCCCCAAATTGAAATTTGTTTTTTAATTTGTGCGCTATGCATAGAATAACATTGAAATTTAGACAATCAGTCCTAACCCTTGTTTTACCAGTTACTTCAATTGACATTACACACAGTGAAATTATATATATAACCCTGACAATGATCTTATATGAGGAAATGAAACCAGTGATTACTAAAAAATGAAACCGATTGAACACGTTCGGCTTCATCCGACATGCGTACTTTCTCACCTGATGTGCGCATTCAAACACTGTCATATAAAGTTATCCTTATATGATTGAAGTTGCTGATGAATTTATCCCTTCAAACACCCAGATTTAACGCGATTTTTCATAATTAAACCTAGACACCCAGGTCGACTAAAAAAGGCAGATATGGGTGGACAAACCCCGCAGTGGGAGCCCTACATGGTCACATGCGGAAAAACGCCTAATACTACCGTAACTTGAAGTGAACGTTTGACGATTTATTACCGTGCTATTCTTACGCAAGAAAGACCCACAAGCAGCACAATCCCCTAGCTAGTTTCGCAACCTTCCTCTACAGCCAAAAGAGAGGACTGCAACGAACTGCAATCTCATCATTGCTTGTTTGAACAAATTAAGTTAGTCAACCACATACGAACCACCGTACATGATCACCCCAATTGTCTCTGAAGTGTAGGCTGCCAAATTGTATCTGTTTTGACGTTTTTGACCGGTGTTTTTGCAAAGTTGAAACGAGGGTATGTGAAACGCTACTCAGTTGCGCTAAGCGTTTAAGGGGCCTCGCGGTCACAACTTTGCCCGGGGCCTCGCCCTCAGTTAATCCGACCCTGATTACAGCGTATTCTTACTAAGAAAAAATATTTCCACAGGCTAGAGAGTGACTTGGCAAGAAACAACATTCACCTGAACAATAAGCAGAAACCAGAAATTACAAGCAAAAATACCGGAAAAATGACATATCAATATGGCCAGCCAGTCTGAGAGTGAAAGGTGCTTCGAAACTTATGTCGTGATTTTCATCTAGATTTTCAGGTGCTCTGGTTAACGTCACTGATTTAACATTGCTGCTTAAAGCTTTGCTAAAAAAAAAACAAAAAAAGGCGTTTCAGCTAACACTACCAGATTCTTGCGCTTTTTCTCCTTAGAAACATTGCCATTTTAGCTCCTGATGGCATTACAGATTTGGCATCGCGCCAGCACTGCAATCTCGTTTTCTCCTCTTTCGTTCTACAAATCGACTGATCAAAAACGTTTTCTGACGGAAAACGCAATAACATGTGGTGTAAATGGCTGACTAGCTTCATTTGTGTATGATTCAACCCAAGAGTAGTAGCCATCGGAAAAAAGTGCGTTTCCACCATACGTTACCCTTGATGGCGAAACAAAGGTCGCAGTTCGGCTGGGGCTACATCCAGACGGCATAAGTTACGGGATCATTGCATTAAATTGTTTTGCGCCATGGTTTTACAAAGCGAATCTGTTGCTTCATACAAATTAAACAAAGCTTTCAATGAGATAACTGACAAGCAAAGCTATTTTCATTAGCCTAAAAGGTTTTTCATATTTTTAAACGCAGTGTGGGTACTGCGGAATGGATTCTATGTCAAGGTTCACAATTCAATATAAGTAGCGCATGTCAGCGAATTGTGGCACTTCTTCATGTAACATTTTTCAACTTTCAGACTACATTTTTCACAATGCTTTAAAAGTTGAAATAAATACAAACGCAACAAAAACGAACATATTTTTAGGCTCTTCAGAATTTCGATATTTTGGTTCATGCAACAATGATTAACGTGGAAGTTAAAGAATCTGCTTCCCTGTGTTCCCATTTTGTTGATATAATCTCTTTTATAAGGCGTTTCGTAACGACAGAGTTATACAGAGTTCGGAAATGTGCTTGGCCAAGCGTTTGGAAAAAAGTGCCATTCTTAACACTATTATAAAATCGGAATGTTTTACGTTACTTCTTTAAGGAAGCAAAATGCCTNTATTTTAGTGAACAAACACCACAAAAGCGCTGCCCTAACTTTGGCCAAATGCAGTTGTGTCGAGGGTGGTCAAGGNTNTTCCAAAAACCTCTGTTGCGATATGATATTTCTTTGCTTTAACCGCTGTGATATAAAAATATAAACTTCAAACGCTACTTTCTATAGTAGTACAGCAGGATTTAGTTGTGCTGCGGAGTGTAAGTGCAATCTTGAAATACTGTGAGCTATTCATCTGCACAATTTCATTTTGAAAGAAATTTTAAACCTAAACAACCAAGGTTTTCCGCCTTGTTATCATCAACGGCTCCCAATCAAATATTTTTTTGCAGAGCTGGCTCTTTCAAACACTTCTTCAATGTGGTTTTTACAACGGGCACCACTGAGTCGTCGCTTGCTCATAGATGCGCTACACCTTCCTTATTTCAATTTTGATTGGCTTGCTGGTAAGTTGTTTTCATGTTGAAAACCTCATGCATCTTTCCTGATGAGGCAAGCTAAAGATTTGCTACAGATTGTACTTGCGGGTATAGGTGCAAGTATAACCAAGTAGCTTCAAAGTAAGTTTTCTACACACTATGGAGCAGGGGTGGACAATACTGCTCTATGTGTGAGCCGCATATTGTAAAATCCAAGATACAAAGAGCCGCAACATAAAAATCTAAAAACACGAATTTATTTGCAATCTACGCTTGTGTGACATCATAATTCTGTTTTGAACGACTTGCAAAAGTAGTACTGTACGGCAGTGGCACGCTAGCTACCACAGCACCACTTTACAATATTTCTGCACTTTGCAATAGAAATAAAAAACGATAAACAAAGATATAATTTTTCGGAGAGCTCGAAGAGCCGCATGCAAAGGTTCGAAGAGCCGATATGCGGCTCGCGAGCCGCAGGTTGGCCACTCCTGATATAGAATCATGTAATCCTGCCATGCAAGAGTATCTTTGGAATTATTGTAATATAGCTGGGATAGCCAACAAGTCGACCGCGATCGACCGGTCGATCGCCGAGGCTCAGCTGGACGATCGCGCCTGATTTTGCATTGAATTGACAAGCTAACTAAAAAGAACACTTTCAATCAATATCAATATTCCAGAAAGTACATAAAATTCTCACGTATATTCTTTGGTATCTCTTGTGGTGGTTGACCACAGGCTAGCACGGCAGATGCCGCGAGGTTTTTTACAATGTTTTGCTATCATTGCGTGACAATCATGATATAGGGGCAAAAGACAATTTGCTTTTTATCTGTGCATCACTTACTAAGGCGATGGCAAACTGTATTTGCACGTGCAAAACTCAAATTTGGCATTTTGTACTTGTGACTTTATTACCGACTGGTTGATCGCGAGTTAGCAAGAAATTTTCTAGTCGATCCTAATCAAAGACAAGTTGGCCACCCCTGTAATATAACATCAGCTAACATAACAGCACAACAATAATACTTAGAAGCTTTTCCGCACTGGAATTGTTCTGCACTGGTGTTACATGTACGTTTGTGCAGCTGCAGTAAAAGAAACTCTGAAAGGTTTCACTTTGTCTATATTAGAACAATGGCGCAACCACTGAATACAGTTGTAAATGTCGATTTTTTAAATATTGGGCCCTCAAACGATTGATGAAGTTAATGTGACCCAATCAAGGCTTTATTTAACTTATTCGTCGAGTCCGCAGCGAACGATCAAGCGACACACAGTGAATGAAACAACATGAGCGATGTCAACCGAACAGCGGCTTCTGAACAAAGCTGGAGGCGAAAAGAACCAACGCCACGTAGCACACAATCAACGAATACCAAACAATTGACAGCGCGCAACAAAAATGCACTCACGCGCGTGAAAATACAAGAAAACAAAATTACGCCAAATAGGACATTCTCCCCCTCTACATGAAATTCGACACACGCAATAGCACATCTTAGTATGTAACTCGACAAATGGAGTAGCACATCTTAGTTGTATGGAACGACCCAATATCTATCGACGGGTTTGCGCACACGTGTCGAGCGTCACAACGGAGCAGTTGTAGGATCAGTGTTCTCTGATGTTTCAACAATGCTGTTAGGTCCATCGTTTCTTACAGGAGACTGAGTTTCGTAGTCTGCAGACGATTTTTTTGTAGAAACGGTATCTTCCTTGTCTTCTTCATTTGATGTACAGTTGTCGTCAGGATGTCGATCGACATAACGGGATGAGGGAACGGAAACACTTGGTGCTCAAGTACTCGTTGTCAAGGAGCAGTCAGGAAAACGTCGCATGGTCATCGATTACAGCATAACTATTAACCGCTTCACTCAACTGGACGCCTACCCGCTCCCTCGCATCGATAAAATTGTTAATGAGCTTGCTCAATATCGGGTTTTCACGACTGTTGATTTAAAGTCTGCGTATCATCAGCTTGAATTGACTCCACGCGACCGTGAATTTACAGCTTTCCAGTCTGGCAACGCATTATATCAGTGGCGACGCCTCCCGTTTGGTCTAACCAATGCTGTGCCCGAATTCCGACGAACGATTGATTACATTATCAGAGAGAACGACCCGAAAGGGTGTTATCCATACATTGACGATATAACGATTGCTGGCNCTAACCAGGTTGAACATGATCGCAATCTGCAGGCGTTTTATGTCGCTGCTTCGAAGGCCAATCTCACTATNAATGAATCTAAAACCCAACTTTCCAAGTCTGAAATCTCACTCTTGGGGTATAAGGTTGGGTNCCGGNCAGTGCAACCAGATCCGGGCCGGGTACAACCTCTACTGAACTTGCCGTACNCTAAATCAGCAAAGGAATTGAAAAGGTTGATCGGTTTATTTGCGTATTACGCTCGATGGATCTCAAATTATTCAGCCAAAATCAGNCCGTTAATCAAAGCCTCGCTGCCTCTCGANGAAGACGCACTTCGAGCGATAGATGTTGTCAAACAGGATCTTGCTTCNGCAACTCTACAACCCATTAATGAATCCTTACCCTTCACTGTTGAAACCGATGCTTCGGATTTCGCTATAGCTGCTTCTTTGAACCAAGATGGTCGTCCAGTTGCTTTTCATTCACGTACTTTATCTCCTAGCGAACAACGCCATTCCGCCGTTGCAAAGGAGGCCTACGCTGTGGTAAAAGCACTTAGAAAGTGGAGGCATTTGCTTGTTGGAAAGCATTTTACCCTTGTAACTGACCAGAAGAGTGTGTCATTCATGTTAGACGCGCGACACGCCAACAAAATCAAAAACGACAAAATCACGAGGTGGCGATTGGAGCTGACGTCGTATAGCTACACTGTTGTGCATCGCCCTAGGATAGAAAATGTTGTTCCCGACACTCTGACTCGAGCTCACTGTGGTTATGTTCAACAAAACCGCCTGCGCCATCTTCACGTTGCTCTCTGTCATCCAGGCGTTACGCGGATGGGTCACTTCGTTCGTACCAAAAATCTTCCATTCTCTCTCACTGACATACGAGTGATGACCTCTCAGTGCGAAGAATGTCAACAGATAAAGCCCCACTTCGTTCGCTCAAATGATGCTCGACTTACCAAAGCAACGCAGGTTTTTGAACGACTGAACTTGGACTTCAAAAGCCCGTTGCCAAGCGCTTCCAGTAACAAATACTTTCTCACAGTCGTCAATGAGTATTCCAGATTCCCCTTTGCTTTCCCTTGTTCTGATATGACCGTGAAAAGCGTCATTCAATGTTTGACGCAACTGTTTTCGATTTTTGGAATGTGCTCGTACATTCATTCTGATCGATGGTCATCTTTTCAATCCCACGAGCTGAAATCTTGGTTGC
>JGI24159J19872_10004463_pt1 | contig 17839 bp, 10 predicted proteins | sample Ectturendosymbi4_FD_19872 | JGI IMG/M metagenome (IMG submission 19872) | reverse complement strand
GACAAATGTGATTGTTCTTCAAGAGCACACACCTGGTACACCCCTGTACACCCCATCACAGTGGTACACCCCTGGAAAATTCTGGTACACCCTGGGGTGTACGATACACCCGGTTGACAAGCACTGGTCTATTGTCTATGAAACAAATGCTCAGCAATGTGAAGAAACAAACCTAAAATTATTTTCGTCATAATAACTTCATTGTTGCACAAATGCAGAAATATAGCATTGCTCTTCCTTGTGTTTGGTGGTTTTCAAATATCTCCAAACCCAAACTGAGTTGTGATATTTCAAATATAACTGTTATTGCAATGAAAGTATTGTGCAATAAGACGTAACATGTGCTCTTTTTGCAAGACGTGTGCCTGGGGCTTTTTGTAAAACGCTGTTTAGTTACAGTGTTCAATGCTCACTATAGGAGTTCCTTACACATATTTTTTAGAAACCAGGCCTGAGATCTTTTGCGAAAACAGCTACTCGCAGTTAAATAATTATCAGGCATTCTAGCGTTAGTTAAAATGGAGTTGTTCAAAATATTTTTATCAGATTTCAAGTGATGGAATAGTGCGTTATTACACGAAACCCTTCTTCAACACATATTTTTAACTTGATTTTCACGGATGCTGGTAACAATTGTATGGAGGAACTTTCGCATTGGTCAAGAAACAAATTTCGTTAAAACATCTGGCTCACCGATAATTCCATTATCGTCACAGACACCTGGGCAGCAGCACGGACCGATCAAAAGAAAATCCTGTTCAAAAGACGAAAATGTTTCACGAAACAACTTGTTCCTGGTGAACGGCAAAAAATACCAGAACAACAAGGTTAGATTTTTTTCACAAATAGCTATTTGTGGTTTGATCTAAAAAAGTGTTGACTTTGTTCTTACGTATTCCATGATAATCAGCTCTCCCACAAATTCAAATCTGTGGTCTTGACTTGTTTGGTCGCATATCAACAACACTGCAGACGTCCTACATGCAAAAACATGAACATAACACGTTATGTGGCGAGCAGTGTTGCCTGTAAGGTGCGCAGCTGCGCAGTTGCGAACTACCACCAGACAATTTGCGCAGTGCTGCCTTATTCTCGCGCACTTCCAACATTTTAAATTTAGTAAGGTATATATATATATATATATATATATATCGCATGACCCGTTTGACGCTGGGAACGCTTCACTGTTTGTGTATGTGCATGTTTTCGCAGTTGCATGCGCTTCGTGCGCAAAAGAACAAACATTTGCTCAGCTTAGAATTTTCCTGGAAGGGAAACTGGTTGCGAGGTTTTAGTTAGAAAGAGGATTTTCAAAAAAAAGAAGCTGTTAACCTCAATCACGCTGCACACGGCAGCTGTCTCGTCGTAACTGAGAGGTCTTCTTATCTACTAATTTTTCATTGCTGCGCACACGAACTACGCAGCCAAGAAATTTTCGTGTCAACGTAATTTATTCGTCAGTAAATGAAGCTAATCAATGATGTGGCGATTTGCGTCTTTCAAGTTTTCAATACATTTTGCTTGGACATCGTACACACCAAATTTGGATTGTTTGTTCGATACTCCTACAAGTTTTGCTTTGGTTTATTTGTTCGATATAAAAAGAACACAAAACGTTCCCAACCCAGTCAAAGTTGATTGTTTGCTTTCATTTGCAATCTCGATCCACTTCACATGGTGCTATTAGATCAGTAACTTTATGCAACATGGCAAAATGCCCGCATTTGATTCACACAAAAACGCGAAGTGATTTATGCGCGTCCACCCGGGAGCCTGTTTTGCACCCACCTCACCATTCTGCATTTGCCAAACCAACGAAATGCTGCGCATTTTAGCAATTTTCACTTTAAAAAGTACTCGCATGCTTTGCACATGAAATAAAACAACAAACGTTACTAAGCAAAGGTTCAGTGAGGCACCTGTCTTTAAACTGCTTCAGTAAAACGATTAGTCAACACGAACTTGTAATGATCAACACTTCCGCGAAGCGGTTAAATGCGTGCACGCTCATGCACAAACAACGAGTGAAGATGGATAAAAACAAATCAACATAGAACGCTGCAAAGCACTTTCATTGCAATTCTTGGACTTAAAATTTTTTCGTGTTTCTTTTCGGTAATACAGATTACTTCTGAATCTTTACGCGCTTGCAATAGCTACTTTTTTGGATTAGCATTCAATTAAATTGATCATCAGTGACTAAGTAAATAAATTTTGGAACAGGAATACGAAGTGATCAAAATTGAAATTATCCGATTTAATCAATTCCCCTTGGGGATTAAGCGAGGATATTGATACTTTGTATGATATATTCCATTGTTGGAATGTTCTAAATAACATTCCTTTACATTCTAGCGGGATGGTTCATAACCTGATGTTTTGGACACAAAAAATGGATTAGAGCACTTCCACAAGTCTGCACGATTGTCATAATGTACATAAAGAACATACTCATAACGTAAACTGTGTCAATTTAGCCCAAGTAACTGCGAAAACATCTTTGTTTATATAAAAAAGAAACACATCACTGTGTCTTAACTCTCAATTTGGGCGTGCACTGATAATGCAGTATATTCAATGGCGCTGATTTCGGTGAAAACCCAGGAAAGACAAACGTACAACAAGATTTTGAAACATTGCAAAGATGTTCAAAATTTACCTAGAGAGAAGTAGATTATTGAAACATGTAACTAGTCTCAAAAATTGATGCTTGATTTCATTAAAACCTTCTGGCTGCTTTCAGTATAGATTGTTGTCCAAGTCTCTATTCGATTTGATTTGTGCAACCTCCCACCTTTCTCTGTCACCTGATTGATAACGTATTGAAACTTCTCTTGCTATGGAGGAAACGAAGCTTTCACTCGATTGAACACCGAGGTCGTACTCCAAATGTGTCTCGTTGATACGAACTTGATGAATCTAGCCCAATATAAGTTACACACAGAGGGTGTCATGAGTGGAATGATAACAACAACTTTCTACTGTAACTACCGCATATGAAGTTAAGCTCCGAAGTATTGTTACCTGCTGGGGTTTCCATCTGTTCTTCCCAAGCTTATACCTTTACTTACTCCCCGTAAACACAAAATATGTCGATTTTGTGTAACTGTACGACGAACGCAAATAAAGTAACAAAATTTTCAAATCAAATTAATTGTTTTCACTCACCTAAAGTGGACTTTCCAACAACAAGAATCACTTTCACCAATCTTCGTGACGAAACAATAAAGTAAACAGAAAAATCAAATTTTCCAGTGAATGCAATGCATTCAATCAAAAAATTCAAGTCAGTAAAAATGTAACTAATGTCTTAGTTTCCACGAAAAAAAAACATTGACATTCAATAACATTTTAGCAATCAAATTTTCAAAAAATGTCAGTTAAAGAAAATCTGAAAAACCTGTNACTTTCCTTACATGTGAAGAACACACATCGATTTCAATGGACCTGTTTCGAACTGTTTTAGAATAAATACTTAGGGTTCTCGCAAACCGGCAAAATATGACTTTCAATCTATTTCAAACACATGTTTTGAAAGGTTTTCTACCTGCGAAATGTTTCAATCCTGTATGGAATACTATTGATTCCTGGGCACTTTCGGGGGGCAAAATTTGGGGGTCCAAAAGCGTTGGTTGGGAAAATTGACTTCTAGATCACAATTTGAGGTCCACAGAACCACACATTGTCGTTAGTGTGGTGCTGAGTGGCTTAAAATGTTCAGGGAGCTATTCTAAAGCTTCAGAGACCTTTGTTAGGCTGCTAGCCTAAGGGGTTGGGAAGTTGTGGCCAAAAATAGATCCTGAAAACTGCTCGGTCACCTAGTGGATATTTTGATTTTATTCCCAAATAGAATTTTCCTGTCAATATTTTGGCTTGAAATTTGGTGGGATGTTGTATAACACCGTAATACACCTTTTCTGCACGTTTGGTGGGGTTGATGGTTACCGACTGTCAGAAAAGTGGCTTGAACCTCAAAATACCGCTGAAATCCGAGGTTTTTGCCCCCTTGGCACCCCCANGAAAGGAAGTGTCAACTTTTCTGATCATCATTGCGAAGGCAACGTCTTCACAAACATTTTTTATGTAGAAAGTTTGTTTCCAACGTGTTTGGTTTAGGCTCTGTAGCCTACTGAATGGACGCAACTAGGTTTTGTAGCCTACGCGAAAATCNTTTTTTTTTCCGGAAATGACATCATAATGACGTCACAGGTGGGCACGACCTATCTCAAATTATACAGGCTCACGGATCCAATGATACGTTCGGTGACTCTCTAGCTCATTCCGTTCAGAATTTATGGTCGCTCATAGGTTCCACAGTGGCCGGCGCGGGCGTTACAGGGTAAGGACCGCAAAGCCACAATAGTGGCTATGACTTTGTCCAGCCATAACTTCCCGACCAATAGAGCTAGAGGGTTGTTCGAACCCTCTAAGGATTCAGGAAGACCTCTAGTTTAGATGTTAAAAAATTACTTTTTTGCCTTGAGTTTTTGGTTTCTTGTGGTGACGTTATGATGAAGGCATGTTTACTCACTTTTTGGCTTAGTTACCTGCGTCTGGGCGCCCACCCAACTGACCATTTTGTTGGCTCAAGNTTTTTGGAATCTACGCTATATCATCCGAGTCAGAAGAGCCCTGGATTGGCTTGCTAGCATATCTGGAGCCAAAATTATTCTTAAAAAAACAAAAATTGGGTACAAATTCTACTCGAACAAACGTTGAATTTGGGTATATTACACCCATAATTCGCAAGCAAATTGCGGTACAAAGCTGTTTAAACCCTCCAAAGAACGGGAAGGTCTTGCAGTTTGCAATAAAATAAATTATTTTAGTGTTGGATGTCGGGTTTTCCCTTGATGTTTACATGATGGCCGGATGTTTATGCATATTTTGTTCACATTTGGATGACGTCATCATCCCCTGAGAGCCGACATACCGAGCCGATTTCGTGGCTCAAAGTTTTATTGGATTCTAGGATATAATACAGTAGAATTTGCCTAATTCGTCACCTCAAGGGGATTAGAAAAAAGTGGCGATTTAGGCGAAGTGACGATTCATGCAAACAGATGAAAACTCTCTCATAGAAGCTCGTCCACTTTATCATAAAACTTCGTTGCAATAGTGCTTTTATTTGCAGTAAAATGCAAGTTTATGTCGCTATGGTTGAATGCAAGAATTAATTCCTCTACTTTATCTGGGCTCCTCCATTTAATCTAACCCCTTTAATTCTTTAATAAGCTTTTAAAGACTCTCCGCGTTCTTTCAATGGGGAGTCGAGTCGCACCTCGTGTATAAATTCGAGAAACAAATTGCGAGGTGCAACAATTATCAGATAAAGATCCTTTAATTTGTTTGAATTCCCACACGCACTAGCTGCTTAATCATCAAACGCGAAACTGCAACTGACCTATTAGCCGAATAAAACGCTTCTAAGGGATGGAAAGAGGTGACTACTTGAGCAAATTGACGAATTAGACGATGGCGAATCAGACGAACAGAAACGTACACAAAAGATAGGATTCTGCCGGGACTGACGAAAGCAAGGAATTGAGTGAATTGACGAATTAAGCGATGTTTTAGACAAATTCTACTGCACAAGTGTTTTGAGGGTTTGATGGAGCGTTTCTGGTTCAAAGCGTATGGCCAAACGTCCGGAAATTAATTAGGAAAATCGCAAACTTCCTGAAATATTTGGAATTTTTTGGCATAACTTTAAAATCCGAAACGCTAGAAGAACAATCAAGGGCTCTAAAGACTCGATTTCTAGCCGAGAATCCACAAAACCTTTGAGCCTCTAAACTGAGTCATTGGTTTGACGATGAGGTCATAAAAATGTAAAACATACCCCAAACTTGGCGTCATCGACCAAACTCCAACCCAAAACTTAATTTTTTTTTTCATTCTAAAGCAGAAGACTTCACGAGTCTTTAGATGGTTTCTATCTCAATCTGCTCTAACTCAATCTGCTGGCTCTCTAACTCAATCTGCTGGCGAGTTATGGCTGGTCAAGTTTTGCCGCAAGTTTTGCCAAATCATACCTTTCCTGCAAGTTTTTTATTTTTGTTAAAATAGGGTTTTTGAGCCATAATTCTGGCTCCAGATATGCTAGAAGGTAAATCAAGGGCTCTAAAGACGTGGATCATAGCCTAGATTCCAGAAAAAGCTTGAGCCAAAATATGTCTTATTGGGTTGGCGCCCAGGGCCAGGTAAACTTGGATAAAATAACGAAAACATGCCCTCATTATCACGTCACCCACAAAAAAAACAATAACCGAAAACGACAAAAAATTTTTAAAATCTAAACTAGAAGATTTGCTGAATCCGTAGAGGCTTTGAACAACTTCCAGCTCTGTCGGTCGGTAAGTTATGACTGGAAAATTTACAGCCACTGTAGTGACTTTGCGTTTTTAAAGGTTTTTAAATGACTTGCGAAGTTTCCTGGCTTGATGAAATCATCGGGCGAACTAGTAACGCTGCAAAACCTCAATCAGAAACCTCAAAATCTTGAAAAACGTGCAGTGGTTCGCTACGAATTTCTAAACATTCAATTACCTTGATTTCAACTGAACTAAATGGTTGTTGTATGATAAATACTGCTGATTTAGTTTTGTATGTGAAAAACAGAGCTGATGGGGAAAACGGAGACGTATCCTGAAAGTTTTCTTTCCCTGGCCCTAGCGACTCGGTCAAATCAAATCGCAAGTTGTTTCACTCTAGGAAATCGATTTCACGCATTTGCGCATCTTCAATCTCGTAAATTGCAAGCAACGCTTACAAGTAAAATGGCGAATAAATAATGAGTTTGCAACCTTTACTTTATCTTACGTGACATTGTTTATGCTTATATTGTGTCACTGAAATGGTGATGAGGACAAGCCTTGTTTTGTTACTTACAGCCAAGTTTTCAAACTGTGGACTTGAAAAGCCGATGCAGGGATTATACGAATACTCGAACATGTCTCCTCCGTCGACGGTCCATCTCGGATCGCTGGTTGGTGACGCTAGAGAGTTCAAGTTGATTTCTCCGCTGTTGTCCGACATGATACACCTCGGTAATAAAAACACCTCCTTCAAAGAGTAGAAAGGACTGTGATTGATGTTTGGTAAGCTTAGATAAAGTTTTAGTTATTCCAAAAACTTTCCAAAGTTTTTGGCAATGATACATGAAACGTCGTTTTGAAACTGTTTCGCGAAAGTAGGAACACTTTTGCTACTTCCCGACTTGTATAATGGCTTTGTATAATATAAAGACTTGTATAATATAAACCGGGGAATAACTCATCATTGACCGTGAATCGCGATCCGTTTTATTTAATAAATCTTGGAAATAATGAATTAATGAAATTGAAATGTCACCCACAAAAATAGCGAAAGATAATTTAAGTTGAATTTGTTTCCAACGTGTTATGCTTGGTTTTGCGATCAAAAATAAACACACAAAGACGATCAAAGATAATGAAATTTAGCAATGATTGGCTTTTGCTGTATTTCGGTACCATTTGAAATGAGCACAAGAACAGCAAAGTCACTGAGCAAAATTGTAAAGTAAATTGACAATAACTAGTGTTGATTTATGGTAGCTTTTGAGCTTTCAAACCAGTTAGCAAGAACATATTTCAACAACAACGCAACTACAAAGTTTGCTGCAGCTCAACGGGTTCAAAGGGCTGTTCTTTCACCGTACACACATTTGGAACAACGCCAATAAAAAGTACCAAATCCAAATAACACGAACATACAATCAAAAATTCAATCTCGGAAAACATCGGACAGTAAAAAATTTAATTTCAACTTTTAAATTGACTCATTTATTGTGACAGTCTTTAGGTTCACATAAAGTGAAAAAACATAGTGGTGCATACTTGCATGTTCCAGTCCTGTGGCAGGTTTGTCCATGTGTCTTTGTCAACAGTGCACCAACAAAAAGTATGCCAATAAACGCGTTATGCAATCTTTGTGCAAGTCGTAAATTCTTCATTGTCTAATGAAGTTTGTCTCTACACTGTCTGTCGCCACCAGGGTCCTTGTATGTACACAAGCTTTCAAATATCAGAAAGCACACAAAGCACCCGCAGACAGCAGTTGAATTAAAAAAAATATGCAATTCTGGAAACGTGACAATTTCCATAAACTTTATGTAAAGATGAACCTCAACCTTGCAAGCATTTGCCTTTATTTGTTTTGCCTGCACACAATTTTCAAACATCTTGTTTTGTAGTTGGTAGTACTTTATTGAGTTTTTATAATGTTTGTCTTGTGAAATGTTTTAATTCATGTCTGGATTACAGAAAATGTACGAATGTACGTCAACGTTTCTTCTTTTTTTCACATTGCATTGCAACTACTACCAAACCAGGTATGGAAGCGTGCATGACAGGTACTCATCACTAATAACTATTTTCATCATTGCCATAAGTTGTTCGAATTAAAAACATTTTCTATTCTTATCAACAGGAAATGTTGCTGGAGAGATGGAGATTGATTTTTTGAGAAAGGAACAATAGTCTTTCACAAAACTTGATCACGACACTCCTTGCAATGTTCGCATGCTTCAATAACCTGGCAATATTTGCCTAACGCATGTATTTTCATTACAAGCACTGCTTGAAGATTTTTCTTCACTTTGCTCTCTGCATGAGTTTTGTATTTTTTTTTCTTTTTTCTTTTTTGATGGCCTGCATCTTCATCATCTATCATTTGTATGCAAGGTAAAAGTGTGATTGTTTTCCGTAAATAAATTATTCTAAAAAGAGTACTGAAATTAAAAGCAGTAATTTAACCACAATGAAATTTTGAATCTTTCTCCTCAAATACATTGAAATTTTTTTTGTTTTTTTTCAGTAATTTACAAAAACAAAATTTCAATGTGGTTGAGGAGAACGTTTATTAGTCAAAAGATTCGGGGACTCTTGTGTAAAAAATCACTGTAGCTGTCTTAACATGTACCTGAAACTATCTGCAACTGTACTACAGGACCAACGAAATGAACAGTGCATGTTGGTTGAAGTGCTTTTTATTTTTTCAATTGTTAATAACGTATTTCTAGCTGAATATATGCTGTTTCCACTGCTAAAATTTCATAAACTTTTCCCAATTACAACAATTATGAACATTTTCGCATGCTCACAAAATTAAAATGTGTCTTTTGCTATCAAATGTCGTTCGTAAAAATCAATTAGACGCATCAAATAACTCTTGCAAGTATGTACGTCTGTGTTAACATACTGCTCTGACCGCTCAAGTCAAGTGTGCAGTAAACATTGTCATGAAGGTCTTTTGCAAACAACACGTCACTGCAAATTTGCAATCAACCGTAGCAACAATTTGTTTGCATAACGTCTCTGAAGCGCTGATGCAACCAGGGTCCTGTTCATAAATTGTAAATGCAGCATAATGGAATGTAGACAAAAACCATTGCGTGTAGTTTTTAAATTGTTTGCTCTAAGAATGTAAACAGCATTGCAGCTGCTGATACGTTTCTGTTGCGGCCCCTTAGGAGAGGGTTTGAAATCTTTGCTACATTACGGTTGGCATAAGAAGTTACACAGAAAAGCATATAGAAGCAATGAAGCTCGTCCAATAAGATTACTCTATTACAACGTGATTGTCACACTGTCACATAGACAGTATTCTTAGCGCCTTAGCGCGCTTTCGTTCGATTCACGATCCAGCGATTTATGTGACGTCACGTCTATTCATGCGAGGACATTTCCAACACCGCATGACTTCTTAAGGTTTCCCAGTTCGCACAACAAACACAGCATCAAACCTGTTTCAAGATAACTTCAGATAAAAACAATCTGCATAAAGTCGGTTTTATTTCGAATATTCTATTTGCTCCAGAGGTTTCGGGCAGCAAGAAAGATTTAAACGATAATATTTTCAAACGTACCGAGCGAAACATTGAGGTTTAACCAAAAAACATTTTGCATTGTGCAGTTCACGGTTTTGTTGATGTCTTTTAAACTCCACCGCAACATTTTATCGAGTTTTTTTGGTGTAGGTTTTGTTGAAACTAAAATGTTTATTTTAATGTAAAAGATATTTTTTAGAGAATTCTCAACGTTCAGAATGGTTTTGAAGTTCTGAAATTCTTAGTTATTTTAACAAAATGCTCAACCTTCATAAGGTTATTGCTTTATCAGTTCCAGCAGTAGTCGTGGAATTGTTGGAATTCAGAGCAATCATCAAATTACATTAAATAAGATTTAAAGTACTGTAGAGGAAGTCCAATCGCATTCAATGTAACTTTGGAAGTGTAGGGAAGATTGTCTTTTTTCAATGATTTACACAGAAATATCCAAGAGCATTTGTTTTCTGATAAATAGTGGAGCACTTATAAAATTCAGTTCGTATGTTCAAAGTACGCCAAGGTTAAATTGACGAGTTCTTTGACTTCCTAAGTAATGATGCTTTTCTCCTCATGTCGATAAAACCACTCATTTCTTTGGCCGTACCATTTTTGCTTTGTTTAGTATTACCAAATGCTCTACCAATTTTACAGGAAAAATTGACGGTTTTTTATTTTCTGCAAACAAATGTACATTTAATGCTACTGCCACAATCTATCGCAAATTAGTTCATGGCAAGACTTGTAAAAATCAAACACGTGTTTCTAAAACACTGAAATGCTGTTAATGGTTGTTGTACGTTCAAAGAGAAAATATTGGAATTAAGACCTTATAACAATACTTGTATTATCACTCAATTTTCTTTAGTAATTGTTGATGAGCTACTACACTTCCTCGTAGGAACTTGATAAAAATTCCTTAAGACAACGTTGAAGCTGTCTCTTGTCAACAGCTGTGTAGTCGGTTTACGTGCAAAAAAAGAGTCGCATATTTAAATGACGTTATACGTTTTACTGGGAGGAGGTTCGGTTTTGGTGATTTTTTGTGACAAGGAGAAAGTTGTTGGAAATTACCATGATGTCACAAAGTTTCTCAAGGTTTTTTGCCCCCAGTACAATGGAATGTCTGCCTTAAACAATTACTGCATTTGCAATTTCATTTCCGAAATATCTTAGACTAATATTATTACCACATTTCGTCACAATGATGAAAGTATTGGCTTGGGCCTGGAAATGACGTATCCATTTGCAGAAACGTCCTGACATTCGTCATTGCATCCATGCAACAGCGCCAACTGTCGATGTTTGTGATTTATAATTGATGCATCGAAATTAGATGCACTTACTGGAGTAAAAATGGACTTAAAGCAAAAACCCATCTTCATTTGACCGGGACATGGTCGCAGGGGTTGTCTCTGTTAGTTATTTGCTTGTCCAGGAGACGCGATTGGCTGCAGAAAACAGAAACATTTACGGCTCCGAAAATTAACTGAAGGTGACGAGTGCAATTGCTCGTTGCACAACTGCAGATTTAACTTCGAAGGAAAAATTTTGTCAGAAATCAAATGAATCTGCACATCTTGTTTTAACCGAGGCTTACTCGTTCTGCTCTCACTGTAATTTCAAAATTAGACGTTCTTGTATGTACAGCGTTGAAGTTCGGAAAATATGATGGTGTCAGTTTGCCGCTTATCAAATATGATGTGCAGAAACATCTAAAGGTGATTTACAGGAATATATCCTTTAACTACAGCTTGCGCCGCTTTTTTGGAAAGTTTGCAACCCCATACTTCGCCAGCCTTTGAGCTAGAGAGCTGTGCAAATCCTCAACGGATTCAGCAAGTCTTGTAGTTCAGATTTAAAAACATTTGTTTCATTTTGTGTGGGGGTTCTCTTTGGATGACATCACAATGGAGGGATGTTTTTAGCTGAGGTTACCTGGCCCTGTGTTGTATTGTGAATGCATGGTCCCCTTTAATTGTAGCTTTATTTGTGGTGCATGTGATCCCCTTTAATTACTTGTTGTTATCGCCTTTATTTGTGCGTGTAAGCGCTGATTTATTATTGGTTCCTCAACTGCCATTCTTAGTTGGTAGAAACCTTCCACGACGTGATGGTGGTTTCCAATCGTTATTCGTTGCATTGCATGATGCGTTAATCAGTAGTTGTTGGTTATGAACGCAACTCTACTTTCCTTTATTTCAGATGTGTAGCGTCGTAATATTTTGACATAAAGCTACTTAGGTTTTCTTACGTGTAATACATCAATTTATGTCAAAATATTTCTTTTGTGGATCGATTTCTCAAGCCAGACAAACTGTGTGCTGATCCTGAATCGCCTGCGGCTGAAAAGGAATATCGACGCTGGCTACAAACATTTCACGACTTCCTGACACAAGTTCGAGAGCCAACAGAACATGGAGTAGATGAGTTGTCTATCATCCTGGACGCCAAAACCACAGAGCCATTTTTGGCTCAAGATTTTGTTGGATTCTAGAACATCATCCGAGTCTGTAGAGCCATTGATTGCCTTTCTAGCGTATCTGAATCCAACGTTATGGCCCAAAAAACAAAAATTGGCAACTTCTACTACTCAAACAAAAGCTATCACCTGGTGTACTATACCATAGGCCATAGCTCGCCAGCTTAGTGAGCCAGAGAGCTGTTCAAACCCTCTAAGGACTCGTGAAGTCTAGTAGTTTAGAATTTAAAAAAAGTTTTTAAGTTTTGGATGTCGGGTTTTATGTTGATGTTGACAAGATGCACATTTGTTTACATTTTGATGACGTCACTATCCTCTGGGAGCCAACGCTTTGAGCCATTTTTCTGACTCGAATTTTCATTGGATGCTAGGCTATCATACGAGTCTTTAGAGGGTTTGGTTTACTTTCCAGCGTTTCTGGTTCCTAAATTATGGCCAAACATCCGGAAATTAATTTGGAAAAGTCCCACTAATCCCTTAGGGAGTTCCTGAATTACTTGGAATTCTTTTGGCATAACTTTTGAACCAGAGAAATACTAGAAAGTCTATCAAGGGCTCAAAAGATTCTTATTACAACATAGAATCCAAAAAAACTTTAAGCCAAATATTCGGCTCATTGGATCGGCCGATGACATCATGAAAAGAACAGAATAACTGGTTCCAATCTTGACCCCAAAGACCATAAACCCCAAACCCAAAACTTAATTTTTTTTATCCTAAACTACAAGACTTCACGAATCTTCAGAGGGTTTGAACAGCGCGCTAGCTCAATCTGCTGCCGAGTAATGGCTGGACAAAATTAGGCCTGAGAGACTAAACTACTTTTTTTGTGAAACTTTTTGTTTTTCGTCAGAAACTGGGTTATTGAACCATGGTTTTGGCCCCAGGAATGCTAGAAAATCAATCAAGGACTCCAATGACTCGGAGGATAGCCTAGATTCCAAAAAAAGTTTGAGCAATAAAAATGGCTCATTAGTTTGGCGCTCAGGGCCAGGTAAAGTTAGCCCAAAAGGCGAAAACATCTTCCCCTTGTGACGTCAACCACAGAAAACACCCACTCAAAAAGAAAAAAAAATTTAAATCTAAACTACTAGACTTGCTGAATCAGTTGAGGATTTTAACAGTTCTCTAGCTCAATCGGTTGGAGAGGTCAGGGGTTGCAAACTTTGCAAAAGAAGTGGCACAAGCGGTAGTAAAAGGGTTGAGAGTATTTCATAAACAAAGCAGTTGACTGGCAACCATAACCACTAGCTGTGTGCATGCAATAGCGCACATGACCTGAACGGTAGAGGTTCGTGTAATGTAACAATCGGAAGATGTAGACCACTGCAGTATTATTTAAGCGAATTTTGCGTTACTGAAAACCTGTCTATGCATTTCTGCTGGAAATATGTTTTATTCAAACCACCAGCTTGCAGCTGGAACCTGGCAGAACGTGGTTATCGACTAAAGTACACACACTATGATACCACTTTTACAGCATTGTCTACACAGGACCCTCCATTACGACAGCTTGAAAACCAGAACGTGCTTAAAGTTATTTAAAACGTGCCCATGTTGATCCAGCCCAGGTGNAAAACACGATTTTTACGAAATGACGTGAACTTTGACGACCAAAACAATTTTTAAAACTATTTTTATAATATTGAATAATATACAAATACATTAAAAATATTTTGCTCTCATAGGCTAGAATTCAAGTCTCTTCTAAACGCATTATAGCATGTTTATCGTGCGCAGTTTCAGTTAAGTGCTAACTGTATCAATCACTGAAGCGTAACTGAATTTGACTTCTGATCTGTGCATTAACATAATGTCTGATATTTGCGCCGTGTATCTTGAAAGTAAGTCGTGGTGGATCGGAAAAAAAGGAAAATTAACTGTTTTCATGTATGTCCAAACCTATTAGTTTGTCTGAAAATGGACGTTTGCACTTTTCAGCCTGATCGCTTGCATCAATTGGAAACCAAATATCTGTTTTCATAGTCGGAACTGCACTCACTGCATATCTCACTGGAGATTAGCAGCTTCAAGTACAAAAGTTTTTTTTTTTTGTATGTTGCAAATGACGGAAAAATTTTTTTCAATTGCAAGCTGTTCACTCTGTAACAATTGCTGTAGTACGTTCGTTTTATTACTTAATGCGAGAGGTCAGCATCCCAAATGACCCCTGGTGCTTGACAATTTCCCATTCGCCCATACGTTTTATGAACGTTCCACTTGGAACTCATCACTGCACAATGCAACGGTGCACTGCAGAACACCACAGCTGCCGTGTTGGCGCCATCTGTGTGTGTGCTCATTGCTAGTTCCACAGTTCTATGCTTGTGTTCCTTCAAAGTAACCATGTCAGCGCTATCTACATTTTATAAATCGATGTATTTGGAAGCCATCGCAGAACTACATTATAATAAGCATGATGACGTCATTCATGCGTATGTCTCAAAAGCTTGTGTTTCATCAAAGTAACTGTATTTGTGCCATCACGCGTATACTCTCTACTACCGCCATGTATGTATCCTCGTCTTCCTTCATGTATTTGCGTATTCCATGTTACAGCGATGCATGCTTAAATTCCAGCGCCTTGCGTGTGGGAGTGAAGACGTTACTCAATACAATACAATTAGTTCAAGATCTACGTGTATGCTTTTCCATTACCGCCACGTTACTATGCTTGTTTTCTTTCATGCATCTGTGTGTTACTTCTAAATGCCATGTTTGCTCACTTCTGTTCCTTTGCGGGTGGGTGTGAAGGCGTCATACAATGCTGTTGCAACAGCCACAATGCTGCGTCACCCTGAGCTACCAAGAGATGGAGTCGAACCAAAAACCCTCCGCATGACTGCAATAGAGATTCCCCACTGAACCAGGTCACTCTGCTGTTGCTGTCACAAACTCAGCGTTATATGTTGCGTGATCACCTAGCCACAATACAAAGATACCTTAAACTCAAAAATACCCGCTTGAAAAATCTTAAACCCGAAAACGCATTTCAAAATGTTCTGAGTGGGTGGGATAACTCGAGGTGACCTCATATCCATGGGTTGTTTTGGCTCAGTGTCACTTATTGTTCCATAATAGAGAAAGGGTAAAAACGTCACCAAAATGATGTAAAATGATTTGTGTACAACCCCATAATAATAGCTGTACGTTGCCTCCGACCACCAATTTAAATTGGATTCCCTTGTCGGATTCCAAGTTCATGTAGTACGGTTACTGAAATCATCGCACTTTTCATCCTTTGTGAAAGAAGAAAAACTTGAAATATCACATGAAAGCAGGACGTTCTAATGTTTATTGATGGTTTTGATTTGAAATTTTTCTATATTTGCATGTAATTTATTTTGGATTTACATACCTATATTTTCTGCACTGAATTACAAATCAATTAAAAACGTTTCTTAGGAGGAACTAAACATACTTTGCAAATTTATTTTTTCTTTAACGAAGATGATTTCACTTTATTATCTTTTGCGTTTTCAAAGCAGAAAAATATCTCTTCATTGCACTGCACTCACACGACAAACTTGACTTCCGCAAAACCCATAAACGCCTGTGTGCAAAATTTACTATAAAGATTCAGAGACCTAAGCAAAGTACCTCATAAATTTGTCTGCACGGGAATCTAATAAAATAGCTAAAGAGCGTGCGCTTTAATGCAACAGACACTTGGATGTTTGCACGATCGCCACTCTTTTCAGTGCTAGCACGACGAAGTTTATTCACCAAATTGATTAAACATCTAGAAAGACCGTACAGCAAGTAGAAGCAGAAGGGACCAGAGGTTTGCAAAAGCGTGTGCTCATCACTGCTGCACCTTCGTCACAAAACCTTCACAAAGTCTCTACTTGAACACTCGTTTGCCGATGAAAACACGGAATTGAATCTTAATAGAAAGTATTGGCCATTCATCCTCCACCCTGCAAACACATGAATGCATGTAAAATATCGATATTGCAAGAACAGGGTAAAAACATGAGTGCCGATGCTTCACAGCCAAAGGTTCGTAAAAAACATGGGAAATTTTCAGAATACCTGCGGTAAATATTTCAAGCATTTGCTTTTATTTCGTTATTCTTTCTTAATGCGTAACAATGGCCATTGCTTTATGTTGAGCTTTAACGTTACGCAATGTTCTTATTTCGTCTGCTTCCGACAGTTTGATTTGGAAGTTCGCGAAATAATGTGGGCAATTCTCTCACATACTTTTAGGTTATCACACAAAAATCTCTTTTTCTTTATTTTCCAGGTTCTCGCGACATCAGGTTTCCTACTTGGAACGTTGCTTTATTTTGAAACTAAAATCCCGATCGGTACCGCCAAATTTCTAAAACCATGCATTCTGAATCCCCATCTGCGTACAAGTGAGAAGGGATGGACGCTGGTCAAAATAAAGCAGAGGTTTACCTGCACAAACTCTACCTCAACTCTGACCAACTAAAATAAATAAGTCCTTTTGTCAATCACCAGAAGTTTTCATATGCGCGTTTGTTACTAAATTTAATATTTTTTGATATAATTTTTGTTCGCAAGCGTCTGAAACATGCGTATTTGCCAATCAATTCCTTGCTTACCCCCACTGCGGATAGTACTTACATCAATATGCGTTAGAAATGACTTTTCCACTATGCTGTCGACATCTGATTGATACAAATACTTTTAACTACATTCAACCAGCTAAACGTCTCTGTTACGATTGTGTCAGACATTCATTTCTGTACAAACCTGTAGACAGTCTGTGCCACGCATTCAAGTCATTCAAATGGAGCATTAAAAATCCTTAACTTACGTGAACATTATCAAGCTTTTTCCTTGACGATTTCTAAGGTTCCTGAAAAGCAAATTGCACATGTGTCAAACCATGTTGCGTTTCGTAACGTGCATCAAACCGTGCTTTGTGTCCAGCGACGCCGGTGAGCATGGCGGGGATTGCCCCCCTGCCCTTTCAAAAGGGTGTAACCGAGCGGAGATGTCTTTTCATAACTTTATTACAGATAATTTCATGGTTTATCAAGATCGACTTCAAACAAATTTATTGCAGCCACTCGCGCACCCAGAAAATTCCGAATGTTTTTTAAAATAATTTTTTGTATCGTTTTTTTAGGCCAACATTGTTGCTGAACCGAACAGAAACAAGCATACTGGTAACGATTTTTTGTTTCTTATACGCTTCCATTACCCTCAACTCTTCTACTGCCCCCCCCCCTGCGCTACCGCTACTCCGACGCCCCTGTCTGTTCCATGCAATGTATACTGTTTATGTAGAAAGTGTATTTTGCCTGTGTTCATGAGTAAAATCGAGATAGCGCAGTTAGCTAAATCCAAAGCAAAATGGCTAAATGTTTTCCACTGATGGAAAGCACAGCTATACAACCGGAAAAAATAGCAAGTTGATATTAACTCAGATGCAGCAGCATCTATACATTTTACTATTTACACAACATACCTTTTATGTTTACATTTTACTATTTGCACAACATGCCTTTTATGTTTATACATTTTACTATTTT
>JGI24159J19872_10004461_pt1 | contig 17841 bp, 15 predicted proteins | sample Ectturendosymbi4_FD_19872 | JGI IMG/M metagenome (IMG submission 19872) | reverse complement strand
TAAATGACAGCTACGGCCGTCGCTTCCTGTCCCTGTATTCCTGATGAAGTATTCTGTGCTTGGTCGGGATGCATAAATAAACTGAACTGAACTGAACTGACCATCCTCACATATAATAAAATTAAATTGTCCGCTTGGCTGCTGCAATTGTGTTGCTCCGCGTCTTTTTGATTCCATGTCTTGTTTAAGTGTGCTTATCTCTTAAAGATGTGTCTGCACCGTTTTTGTAGATATATGTAGATCTATATGTAATTTGTAGACTCTTGGTCGTCTCCTGAGCAGTTCGACTGGTGTTTCTTCTGAACAGTTCGACTGTGTTTCGAGGGGGAGGATGACTCGAAGATCTTGCGGTCATTCTCCTCCCCCTGATATCTGATTTTTTCAGATGTTAAATAAAATTGTCTGTCTGTCTGTCTGGGAACGGCAGAGCAGAGGTAGGGACTGGTTGATGTCTTCGCGCGAATGACCCCATTCTTGAAATAACGCGTTTGAAGTTTGGTGCTTGCGTTCAATGATCAAATAAATTTGTATATCTAACCAACGATGCTCTCGTTCTGTTATGATCAAAACTCTGATCATTGTTTGAAGGATGAGTTGACATGTTTACTATAGTACGGTTATCATGGATATTTCATCAATACTTTGTTGTTGTTCTGACGTTGGTTGCGCGTATCAAACGTTTTTGATCAGCATGTGTGATGTGTGGAGGTGATTCATTCAAAACACATAACCGGTAAATATGGATCAGAATGAAAATTCGCCAAGATTTATTGTTGACGCTGTCCTAGCCGCTTCTATAAACAGCAGCATTGTGATATTTTTCTGTCGTTTTTCAATAATGTTGGCATTTTTCAAAGCTTTTGGTCGTTTTTTTTCAACACCCCAGGTTTTTGCTTGTTGACGCAATGAAGTATGCTATGATTCCTGCTCAGCTGACACTAAACCACGACCACCAGTTTGCGAATGTAAAGTGTGTTTTAAGTTTAACCATTGCTTGAGCTGCAGGCACTTGTGGCTGAAGTGGTCAAGATAAATTTTACTATTGGTTTACTTCAAAAACAGTGCATTGAAGTTAAGTCAATAGCCCGTCGTTGCTTTATGCCGCAGCGGCTTTCATTGTATCCTTCACGTTTCGTATTTTCGAGATCTCATCGCTGCGCATGACAAGAACCCATTGCTTTTTGTTGCTGGTAAACTGTGTGCATTTGTCGTTAACGTTTGTCCTGAGAGAGGTGCTTGGACAGCTGGTCGAAAGGTCAACAGAAGGAATTCGAGTTTGTTTGAAGATATACTCCATTCAACTCTGTCCCTTACAACTGCTATATGTGATATGTCCGGGTTTTTTTAAAAATCGGGTCCCTAGAATCAGCGAAAATTATCATCGGGTCCCTAGAATCAGAGAAATAGGGTCACTACAGGTCCATACCTGGTACCTAACATTTTCCTTAAAAAACCCTGAATATATATTCTTTTCGAGGTTATATATTATACAGTATATATTGGGGGTTATATATACAGGATAAAATCAGGGTTTTTTAAGGTGTTTTTAGGGACCCGAATCGTGTCCCCAGATATGTAAATCGGGTCCCCAGAATCAGAGAAATCGGGCCCTAAAAGTCCATGCCGGGTGCCTAACATTTTCCTTAAAAAAACTGTTATAATATATATTTGCTTCGAGCGGTCAGTAATGAAGTGACGTAATAATTGAAAAGAAGGTTCCCAAGTCTGTATGTCACTTGCGCATTGTAAAAAATCTTTATTCTGTTGGCAGCGATCATCTTCGCTGGTGGGTGGCAATCCTAAGTACTGTTGCGTTTATTGAATCATTTAAAAGCGACCAACGCTTCACCCCACGCCCTTTTTGTTCCTCCCCAGTACAGACTTGGCGATCGCGTGCGGCTTCCTCCTCGGTTTCGCTGATGCGTGCTTCAACACCCAATGCTACTCGATCATCGGCAGCAAGTACTCCAGGAACAGTGCGCCCGCGTTCGCTTTGTTTAAGTTCGAACAGGTCAGTACCGGTGTATCGCGGACTTGTCGCTACCGATACTTCGCTACTGCACAGGGAGTGGCTGCAGCATCACGTGCCATGTTGAGGAATTGTTGTTGATCTGATGTAGTTGACGACTTTATTTGACCCTCGCACTGTTGTATATACTGCAGTTAAAAGAGGTTTGGAAGTATCGGAGCGTTCAGATCTTCAACTGGAAACGTAGCTGTGTATTTTGCCGTTTGCAGAACTCCATGAAAAGGCAGCGATTGATCCGAGTTACTTGTATTTTCAGTCTTTGGCGGCAGCAATCGGCTTCTTCTACAGTTCCCACCTGGTCTTGAAATGGCAGTTACTTATATTGGTCATCTTCGCTGTGGCAGGGACCCTGTCCTTTTTCAAAGTGGAAAGGAAGTTACGTGTGCAAGCTGCTTCCGGTCGATACACCAGCATCGATCAAGGGTCCGTCACTGAGTGAAGATATTTGTTCAGAATGTCGTTGCTCAGGGTGAGTTGCTTCTCTTTTAGGAGCAGGAAATAATTTATCGAGAATGAAAAAGAATTATCTTAATCTTACCATGACAACATGTGTCGCAAAGAACTACTTGATGTTTGTGACGAATGTTGTAAAAAAAGCCGATACACCGGTGGGGGGTTGAATATCGCTGGTGCTTCCTGGTTTGGATGATAGTTGATTGTGAGTCGCCTGCGTGTAAGACACGCAGGGGAGGTAACCAACGAAAGTAAACCTGCTCAAGTGTGACGGAACACTGGTCTGTCCTGAATGGCCGGGTTAGAATCAAGAGTAACAACAAGTTTTGTGATGTCATGCCCACGCACAATGAAGAACATTATAAGCTGTTTGCTGCCAGCCTCTTCACTACCTGGTCTGCAGCATATACAGTAGAATTGCCCTGTAACGTCACTTCATGGGATCGGAGAAAGAGCGTCATTATAGGCCAAGGATGGGGAACCTGTGCCCATGGGCCAAATGCGGCCCGCGTGAACATTTGATATGGCCCGCATCAGATTTTTCGTTACCCAAGTTAGAGCACAACATCGCATCAAAACGAAGCTCCACGATGAGCAGGTACTTCGATGGTTAGTCAAAAGAAGTCACTCTTCCTCATAGTTAAAAAAGGGTAGAATTTTTGCATCAAATCAATTGATCCCTAATGCTGCACAATAAAACTCATGCAACAATTTGCCCTCATTGCTGCTCACGGCGCAAACCTTGATGTCATTCTCACGTCTATTCTGTCGCGGCTCAACGATTGGCCACTACTTAACTATGGTCCTAATCGGTCATGAAAGACTAATCGGTCATGAAAGATTTGTGTGGTGGCTCCATAGAGGCGAGCTTACACTTCTAACTGGAAAGAAAACTTGCAACTGTCGTTACAAACGAACAGAATATTCTCCAGGGACCGACGAAAAGCGTCGCTATGGGCGAATTCTAATGTGTTACTGTCGACAAACCAATGTATTGGCACGAAATGGGACATAACCCGAATACAAAAATGCGTATTCGTTATTGTGGCTTGGGTGACGTCAGTTGGCGGCAGGCTGAACTGTGTAACTAGGCAGGCTGTTGCCAGGTGAACGCTATGGCTAATCACGCAGTAGTCGGGGATCGAACCCTTAACCTTTCAGTTGAGAAATCATCGCCACCCAAATCAACGTGGTTTTGACCTAAATTCTGTTTCGAGCTTCGTCGCTGAAAATAAAATTTGCTTCTTTGCAGAACATTGTTTTGTTTCAGGCTGATAAGTTGGATACTTAAATTATTTTTTGCTTTTTAGATGATGTCACTTCCTGACGATCGCAACAAGTGTTAGGGTTGTCAAACGAATGATGTCACGATTGCTAAGTCATCAAGATCTGTTCGTTATCAATCGCTCACTGATAATGCTGTTCTAACTTGAACATCCATCCATCTGTGCAGTTTTATATTTTATTGTTCACTCATGCGATCAGAAATTTTTATAAATGGTAAAAAATCGTTTTTCAATTGTTTTTCTCGCAGTTTTTCGAAAATTATTATTGTTTTAATGACTAGTTGTTGAAAATGTCTGCGAAGCATTACGTTATTTGTCACCATGACATTACGGAGGATTTCAATCGAGACCATGGCTACCACTTCGACATCAAAAAATCTTTCAAATCTTACCAGCGGAAGAAAGGAAACATTTTTACTGAATTATGACCAGCAATTGTCATGGTCCTGTCAATGTTTCAATGTTGGTGCAACTGTCAAGGATCTTGCGTAGATTGGAAAGATTTTCACGACATCCTCAAGAACACGGCGAAATTAGCGACAACCCGCCTCTGGCAGCCCTCCCTCTGGCAAGATCCTTCTGTGGGATTCATATTAGAGGATACGCTTTAAAGTGTGTTGCTCAGCAATAGATTTAGCTGCCTGTTTATTCCACCCATCCTGTTTGTTTTCCATGCTCGACTGACCTTTAGTATCCGTGAAAGCGCTGGCCTCAAATACGTGTCACGCGGTGGCTAGATCTGTAAGCACATCCTCTCAAGCAGTCTGGTCAGCTCCACCAAACTCACTACAAAGTATTTTTGGTAACCTGTTGTTCTTGTGAACTACCCTCGCTTCAGATACCGTGCGATTTTGAAGTCAACAACCCGACATACTGGGAGTATTCCTTGGAATCCTGGTGTTTTGCTTTGATTGTTACCTCGCTTTCGAAATTACACCTTACAAACCATTGCAAGTGTGTGCAGCGCATTCAGTAAAATATCAGTGTACCTTTATCGTATTTTCAAACTTCAACGTATACGCCAGTTAGTAGGAATTGAGCAAGTTGCACGCAGATACGTGCAGTTGTGCGCTCAGGAAGATCGCTCAGTCATCGGGTTTTAAAATGTGGCCACGTATCCTGCTATTTTGTTGCAACGCCAAACCAAGGTTTTTGTGACACACGTGAAATTTTTCATCCGGGGAAGTCCCAGTTATCGTGAATAACATGCCATGATCAGTTGTCAGGGTTCCCACGCGGTATTGAAGAAGTATTGAATTTCAAAATCGGATTCCAAGACCTTGAAAAAGTATTGAAATTGGCGAAAGCACGCGTGAAGTATTGAAAAAGTATGGAAATTCTAAACGGAAAAGAAATTGAAGTATCTGAGCATAATTTTGCTGAAGGCAAAGCAGTTCATTATTTATGCAGTATCATGCAATGTATAAAAATGAGTTTCGTGGTTAAAAATTCCAAAAAATGAAGAGAAGTAATGGTATCGAACTTCTTTAATGTATTGAAAAACTATAGAAAATTATTTTTTTTAATGTTTGGGAACCCTGGTTGTGGGATTCAAATTTTTTAAGAACAGGTTCTCATTATCAGTGTCCAGAGGCAAACCGTACTGGTTGGCCCGATATAAGTGCAAAGGCTGATCTTTGTGTTGCCAACTGGTAGCCTACAGTCAGCAACGGAAATTATTTATTTTAGTCATTTTCCCAAATTTTAGTCTTATTTTTTCATACTGCAGCGCACCGACGCACATAGGCGTAGACAGATGGGGGACAAAGGACCATGCCCCCCCAAATTTTTGGAAAATATAGTGATTTTGTGCTTCGAGAGGCGTTTTTCCAAACAAAATAGTGTTATTCGCCTAAAATCAAACATTTTGGCTCCCCAAAATTTTTGGGCTGGTTACGCCATTGCACCGACGGATTATTTTTTAAAGTTACAGCCACATTGTTGGTTTTGAAACAGTGCAGTCAAATCACAGGTTTTCAAATTTCCTTTGATAGACATCTGTTTTGTGGACAACACCCGAAGTGCCTCTCTGCAAAGACAGGTGGCAATCTGCCGTAAAGTGACAGAATTAATGACGCCGATGAGTACCTACATGATATTAATGTCAAAAAAGGAGCGCGGCGCGTATTGTCAACTTGCGAAGTGACTCAAGGTGTCGGCGACAAGTGAGCGACCTGTCCAACTTTACTCCGATGTATTTGGGCTCGGAACAGAAGGGCAGGGTTTCGTCATTGTACCAGCAGAATTGTATCCAGATACCTGATAGAAAAAAATTCGATTGACCATTATCCGGATAATCCAACCTTTGTGCAGTACTCATGCACTTGAGTGCGGCTTGCCGCATATGCCACAAACTTTCCTTTTAAAACTACCACCAAAAAGCATCACGGAAGAGTTCCGAAAGTTCTTAAATATAGTTTTTCTGAGAAAAACCTTTGCGGCATTTTAGCTAAAACCGTCAGATCTTTTCCTGATCTTTCTCCATGGGCACTTTGAGTTCATGATGTCGCAATCGAATTTTTAAATGAATTGGTGTCGACATTTTTGCATCTAAAAAAGGGCCAATGCCTAAAATAGAGGCACAGGAAGTTCTCACTTGATCATTAGTGTTTATACTTTGACATATGCTCCCTCATTCGAATTTAGGTCACAAGATATTTTCTTCAAAATTTATGCAATAGACTAGAGTTATCGAACCAAGTTTTATTTCAAATGTCACACGCCGTTTCGCAAAGCGTGGACCGATTCAAGTCACATACATTAGAGCGCAAATCAAGTCCAAGTCTCCACGCAATCACATCACGGCATATAGAGTCTCAACGTACGCCAGCATTTTTTTTCTCACCTGACCACAGCAACTTTAGATTTAGAAATTTACTCACACCTGTTGTCATCCTATAAGAAAACAATCGAGAAAGGTTTATTTTCGGCTTTGAAGTACGTCTGGCCTAACCGGTGCACAGAATAGATGTCGCAGGCACATGCACTACTTTGTTCATATACTGCGCCGCAGCTACCCATTTTTCTTCCTGTCCGTGGTCTGTACCTGAACAACAACGAATAGGCTGCGTGCAAGCTCATTTTGCTCCATGGTTGACTTCTCACAAGTGAAGAGTTCAACAAGAAACTTTTTTCGAATAAAATTTTGGAAAAAACAATTTTGAAGCGGCATGCGTTCAAAGCGCGGTGACCTCCATCGCTCTGTGGTTTGGCACCTCCAACCCACAAACTCCCGGATATCATTTAGGTTAAAATTTCGTAATATTTTGGATTTACAGTTTTGATGAAGGTATGCCCGAAACTGACAATACGTGAAAGTCAAATGATACCCACATGGATTGTCAAACAACGCACAACAGCCTTTCACCTGTCCGCTCCTTGCAAAGCTCGTGGTTTGAGGATTGTAAGCACCGATTTATTAAAATATATTGATGACGCGAAAGTGATTATATTTGCAAATCGTTCACTTTTAGGTTTACTTCGTGGTTCCAGTCATGGGCGTCGGAAAGATTTTTTCCAGGGGTGACCAAAAGTAGTGAAATTTGGTTTTTACCCCTCGAAATTGAAAAATAACCTTTTTTTGCTAATAATTTCAAAATTCAGGTGAGGCCAAGGCCCCCCCTTCCGACGCCCATGGTTCCAGCAACACAACTACTTGGTTGTTGCGCGCGTTCCATACAAAACCACTGCTTTTCATGAACAATTTAATATTTCAGAGATTGTCAAGGTGTCTTTACTGTCGGTCCATGCTTGCTAGATGATGTTGTGCTGAGGGTTGTCATACATACAACCTTTTTAAAAAGAAATTATCCCCAAAAGACGTTAAAATGACAATTGTCCTTCCCAACCAAAGCTTTTGTTGAAGCAACGGATCATGTTGATTATTTCAGCATTATTTAGAGTGGCTTCCATTCTGGTTTGCGAATTCACGGCAGTTGATTCGAGCACGTGGTTGGCTGGTTTAGTGGGTGTGTCTTGCTACAATGTTTTGTCACCCTTGACTGCAATCACCATGGAAACGGTTATCCATTTTATGAAACTCATGATCCTGAAGTGACGCGATTGCAAAAAACAAACTCAGAAATCAAGGACGATGTAGCCTAGGAGCAAAAAGCCACTGAAAACCAAATTTTGTTGTGGCTTCGAACTGTTTTTACTTGATGACGACGCGGTAGTGAACCAGGCCCGTCGCCCGGATTTCGAAGCGGTGGGGCGTAATTTTTTAATACAGTATTGGATGCATGCAGCAACCGGGGGCCAAACGTGAAACGGGGGCCCGGGCCCCACTGCCCCCCACGCTGGCGACGAACTCAGTCCATGAGTTTAAAAAACCGAGTATTTCACTCTCCCACCCTTCTAATCTTCAACCTAAGCAGACAACCACACAGTTTTGTTGAAATTCACCACAGGCCTGGGCCATTAACGGCCCAGGCCTGTCCTGGCTGATTTGTTGGCCAATCGTTCCAGACCCAACAGGCTGTGGTGAATTTTCGGGCATACCTTCATCAAAACTATAAATCGTTCCAGACCCAACAGGCTGATGAAATCCACCACGGACTTATAGTTTTGATGAAGGTATCTATCTCTATCTCTGTGATGAACCAGGTTGAGCTCGAACGGTGAGATTGACTTTAATGATGATGTCATTGCAAACGTTTGGAATACGAAACAACCTGGCGTCATTAGCGACTGATCATCAAACGCAATATGTATTATACCGGTAACAACTGGCTTCGATGAAGCCAGCCGGTGATCCAAATTAGCTGGCGTTTCACCAACAGTGTTCTTACAAACTTGAAACTCTTTATCAGCATGCGAAGTGGGGTTTAAGGAATTAAGCACTCGCCAGTTACGTCACATCACACAGATAGCAACTTAACCAGTGGGGAGCAAAGAATTAGCTTCATTATCAGCGAATAATTCCGTAAAGTTACCGTGTGTTTGGAACTAGCCCTGAATGGTTTGCTCTTAATTTTTATCCCACATCGAAAGACAGAATGCCGCTGAACGTTGTATGTTTCATTGGTGCTTCTTGTGGTAATTGGTTGGACCAGTACTCGCTACACCACTGTCTAAAATCCTGTCCGACATGTGGAGCCATCCGGCTCTGGACAAGAAGCACTGATTGGTCGCTATCACGTGACCAAATACGTCATATCGTTCAAAAGTTCGTTCCGCTTCAGATGGCAGGGTGAACACCTTCGATCCGATGAACTTTCGGGCGATGATATTGGTGCAAAAAAACGTGAAAGAGCGATGGATTCGGACAAAAACGCGAAAAGCACAGATTTGTCGCGAAACGAGCACGATTCTCTTTGAGAACTTCACGTTCACGAAGAAGCGTTTGCGAATTTAAAACGATCACTAAAATTTGTTAAATAAGCGAACAATAATTTACCCGATGTGGTCATTGCGCTGGGTGGCATTTGCAATGGTGTGCTGCAGAGTCAATANATTTCAGGCCAGAGATGCGAGGACCATAGAGTGGAGNGTGTGGCTCAGCAAAGGGTGCTTTGAACCACGGCCTGTTTTGATGANCCACGACGTGAANCTCAAGCACCAGGCATGTAACGCTGCGAGCGCAACGGTTAACGACGGTTTTGCTATTTTGATAAAAGCTGAAAGCACGAAAATATAGACATTAGGTTTCTGCATCTTAAAAGCACTCCCGTGTAACTTCCAACCATAGCACAGACGAGTCAATTGCCGAGTCATAAAAACAATAAAACAGTACTCGTCACTTCCGCCCACACATTCCTTCATGCTTCAACGCCGACCAGTCATCCGTTAAGCTCAGTGTACAGCTCCCTCTACCGGCCAGTCCGGCTCTGACGTCACAACCACTGTCCAGCAAAGGGCGGCAGACTATAAGTGTTGTTGCAGGAACGAGATCACCACAACTTCGAAATGTTCGTTGCTGTCAGGGCGTCGTATGCCGTGCCTCTCTCCTGGGTAGACCTGTGCAATGCATCAACGTCAGTTGCAAACGTCACCACACAACAGCTACCAGCGCCTGGAAGCGAACAGCACGTTACAGCTGCTTGTAGAAACAATATTCGCCTGTTGTTCTGGAAGGTGCCAAACACGCATACGCCTCAACCAATTATATAAATCGATCCATCAAGCACATCCTTCAAGTCCGTACCTGTAAATGATAAGGTTTGCAGTTCTTCACCAATGCGTTGACCAGGTGGGCTGTGTGGAGGAAGTGGACGTTCTCATCGATCAGGCCATGGACGATCAGGAGCCTGTTGGGTCTGGAACGATTGGCCAACAAATCAGCCAGGACAGGCTTGGGCCGTTTACGGCCACTTTTACAGAGCACACCATTAAAGTAACTCTAATCAGTAAATTTTCCTGCGACATATCTTTCACGTGTTCAGCAATTTCCAAGCGACCTACTCGTTGGGAAGTTTGCTGACAGCGCGAAGAACGGAACCGTCGTCATATCCGGTCGGGTTGGCTTCCGGCGTGTCCATGTATCTCTCAGTGTAACCCGTGTCGTAGTGTTGCCAGGCAACCACAGGAGCGCCGGCGATCGCCACCTGCCAATCAAACAGCGATACGTCATCGAAGTCTCATCNCAATGGCGTGAACTAGGAGCCCAGCACTCACCTTNAACACGTCGGGCCTTTGTGCAAGGGCCATCAGCGAGAGGTATCCACCTGCAATGCATCGGTGATGTTCGTTAACCTTCGCAAAAAGTCCAAACAGCTGAAGTATCGCAACTGGGTTTTCACCGAAAACCTTGAATGAACTCCGCTTCAGCCCCATTTACACTCGCTTTTTACTCCCTTTGGAGTGTCACGAGTGGTCTGCTGCGCCCATCTCCGCTTACTTGCGCCGTGGTCCACGCGGGTACTTTGGCAGGGAATGCTGCACTGGTGGCGAGTCGCAGCATTGCGCGTGAAGCTTTCCCTTGGACCCTCCCATTAACCCCCAGCACGAGGCTGGACAGCCCGCAAGTATCGTTTTTTAAGTCTTCGGTATGACCCAACCGGGAATCGAACCCAGCCCAACCAGCTTTGGTGGGGCGTGATCAAGAAACTGTACCACTTAACAGGTATTGAATTAACTCCAATACTTGCAATTAACCAGCAACAGCAAACATGCACTTTTTTTTACAGAAACACACACCCAGCAAAACAAGATGGCCGCCGCCTCGAAGCAAATGAAAAAAAATTATTCTCCAAACATGAGCGTTGAGCCGGCGGGGATGACATAACCGGTGCTGATGACAACACAGCCAGCCACCCACCGTATGACCAGCCATGGATGGCAACTCTGTTCAGATCGATGAAGTCCACCTTCTTGGCAAGCTCCTGCAAACCCTCAACCTGGTCGCTGACCTCAACCTGACCCTGCACGTAAGATGATGATGACGTCACCGGAAAGTACGNCAATCGGGATTGCACTGTTACTTAAAACTTTTACGCGGGAGATCTCAGAGAGACNTTAATGCTTTGTCATAACGTCGGCGAGCGGTTGGGCTTTGTTTACGTAACAGGGTTCCCACACGTTTTCAAAAACCATTTTCCATACTTTTCAATTCTAAATTAAAAAACTTCAATAATATCACTTATCTTCGTTTTTCTAAAATTTTATTCATGGAACAAAATGCAAGTAAGATTGCAAAATATCAACTGTCATCAGCGGTAAAAAACAAAATTTGAATGAACACATGGATGAATTTAGAATATGTACATTTTGGCCAAATTCAGTACTTTTTCAAGGTTTTGAAAACCAATTTCACAATTCAATACTTTGAATATTCGTGGGAACCCTGTACGTAACTAACAAATCAACCTTCTCAGTGGATTTTAACTCAGGATAAATGCAGAAGAAACGAAATGCAAACTCAGACAGTCTTGCAAGGCTTGCGTTCACTGACTGAGCAGTCGCCATTTCTAAGCAGCTCTGAATGATCGCTGAGAAAGAAACCGAACACGTAAGATTTACGACCCGCGACACGTCACAGCTACGTCACCAGGCCTCGTGCGCACCATCTTGTGTTTGAAAATGCTTTCGAACTGGATCCCTCTGTGGGGGGATCCCCTCCCGTCAATGGCCACAACGACATAGCCGAGCATGGACAACGTGTAGAGACGCTGGTACCGGAGCCCTTTGAATGAGTTGGTCACCAGCTGCACCTGTAGATCACAGACACAGGGTTAACTCAGGTTTAGCGAACATAAGATGCAAACTGGCTGCCACTTACATGAGGTCCTCCGTAAATGTACAGGACTGTCGGGTACTTCTTACCGGGCTGGATATTTCTCGGCTTATGGTAGAGACCGTGCAACAGGTCGCCGTGCGAGTTGTTGAAACTAAAAAGTTGGGGTGGTTCATAATCTGGCATAAACCCTGCAAAAATAAATATTTACAGTGACTGATTTTCTGTTTTGCATTCTAGAAGGACCTGCCAGTCCACCATCAACTAATCGATCTGAAACAAAAGAATCTTTGAAACAAGTTTTAACGGATAATGCGCTTTCTTCGCAAATTTTTCACCCACTACTTTTTTCATATCCTATCAGCAACCCCCACAGTTAATTGTGCAGCCCCGGCCTACCTTGTGGTTCCAGAAGGTTCACCACGGCCATGGGTCGCGGTGACAAAGTGTAAACTGTCCCGGAGTAGAGTTGCTTGATGCTGCTGGCCACGGTCACGAACTGCTGGCAGTTCTGCAAAACAAGCGAAGCCTTGCTCACAGTGCAGAGCAATTGTTGAGCCAATGTAGCTTATGGGAAGCAAAAAACAGGACATGTCTGTGGCGTGNACATCGTAGACAATAAGTCTTTGTGACGTGTGCATCGTAGACAATACCAGTCTTTGTGAAGATTTACTTTCTCGGGAGGGTCTGGGAAAGTGGCTAAGGTTGTGGAAAACATCTTGAATGACCAAATGTTATTCTAAGCTCTGTGCAATCTACACTACAGCATCATCAGTCTCTCATCGCGAAGCATCATAAGTTGCCTTATACTCAATAATCTGCAGTCCGCAACACTTGGACCTTTACGGCCTCGTTATTGGAGCAAAACGATGATAGCAAGCAGCCTTAAGTTACAACATGGAACCTTGCTCATAGCAACTGCATGCGATGCGCCAAGACTTGTCAGACGGACCGGATTTCCGGGGTCGGTGTACGAAACGGAATATCTGAATAAAAACAATAATTGATTGAGTTGAACGGAGATGAACGCGTTCACTCCCCCCACCCCCACTCACAGATGCGACTCCAGCGGCGAATCTTTCAAAGCCATGAAGTAGACCATTTGAGATAACTCGTCCACCCACACCTGCCAACGATAAGACTGAGGATTACATGGGGAGGAGGCATACGTCAACTGATCGCAAACACACACCGATTCTGATTGTTCCAACACTTCCCAATCTCCAAACGTCAGCTGAGTGATTGTCGACGCACAGGTGCGATTATCTGTTAGAACACAAAACACATTCTTGATAAACAATTGTTCCACAACTTTTGCATAAAATAAATTTTTTCAAAGAAACTACTGTGAACTATGGTGAGATAATTACGGAGGCAAAAACGCAAGAGTTGGTGATAGATAAGAGCACCCGAGGTACAGGTGTGAATGGCGCAACCTGAACATTGGTGGAATGTTCGATAGTTTCCCAACATGATGCGCCAACGTACAGCAACCAGTGAATTCAATTTGTCAACTACCGCACCCCCCACTATATGAGGGCCTTCGCAAGCGATACAAATTTTTAGGGAGGGTTCGGTATTGACCAGATATGGGAGTAAAACCTTAATGTGGTCGTCGGGAAAAGCATTTCTAGCGAAACGATTTCGCTTCAACGCTGCTTTAGCAAAGTGCATTTGTTTTACAATTTTTCAGGGTCAGGATTAGACTTTATTGAGGAAATGAAAGCTCCTGGAGGTTTAGATCTTACACCACGCATTAATGGAAGCAGCACAAACTTGCATTTGTGGCGTCACTTTATATTTTTATTCTGTTTAATTTGGCGGAAGTTCGAATGGTTTGAGACAAGTCTGTTGAAGAACAAGAGCAAAGGCAACGTTATGCTAAAGCACAACGAGCATCAGGAACAGTTATTCTTGCGGGATTGTAAGTACATACCCTGGACAATAAACTTGGTGGCCATACTTCAATTTACCTCAAATACAAAAATCTTCAAGTTTGTGTTAAAATCTTTGTGATAAAGCTGTTAAGTCTCCTGGTAGTATTTCATATACTCTTGAGCGGCTCTTAATTTCTTTAAAAATTGGTCTNTGAATCTGGTGTTGTTTCCAGCAGCGTAATTNAAGCGAGGCGCACTCGCAGCGCTGATTGATCCGCGAGAACCCCCCCCCACTAGCGAATGAAAAAGAACGTTGTTTACCCGCCAGGCATAGTCACTGGTTTTATTTCACTGGATGTTTTGAGTCTTTCCGAGCGAATCGGGCAATGACCCTGTTTCACCTCCATCCTAAATACTTAAAATATTGGAAGAAGATCCGGACGGATTGGTTTTGTGCTGTGCAAGCTCATTACACGAGGATTCAGAGGAACGAGATATCACAATGCAATGTCAAATGAAAATCATCGATGAAACTGATACGAACGTTTTTTAAACAGAAACGCGTATAGGCTGTTTAGGTGTTTAATAAGCGATGGAATTTGCTGGTTTCGCTTCGTAACTTTCCGCCATCTTTGTTCTGACCAGCATGAGTGATTTGACACGGTGGTGGAAGCAGAAGCGATGTTGGCGCCACGTTCAAGTACGAAAGCGCAAAACTACGCCTGGACCATGCTTGTGAATGTCAGCGCCGTTTGGCAACTGGTTAGGGGGTTCAAGTGGAGACCTGGGGGGTTCAAGTGGAGAGCGGCCAAATGGGGAAACACTGACCGGATAGCGCTACCTAGTGAGGACAGAGCAACACTGACGAGAAACTGGGAAACAGAAACTATTGTATAAAAAACAAACAGACAAACACACAAACAACAACATTACAATCAAAATACTACAGTCAACTACTGGGTCGTCTCAAGCCTCCACTAACTGGATATCAGGTCGCCGGTGCTGTATCTCTTCGATCTGTTCGGTTTCTTCAAATAACATCTGATGTGATACAAATGTCTGTGTCCAGTGTTCTCACTCGCCCAGATGAAGCTGACCTCGTCGCTGTGCTCGCTTGCGAGGAAGTGGAATGCGTCGTGTACCTGCGATGGCGGGGGGAGGGTTTGGGTGAAATGAATGAAATACAGTACTTCGCAAAACAACACCAGCTCGTAAGATTGGTATCCCTGCTCATTCACAGCAAGCAACATCAAAGACATCGGCCAAAGCGTAATTACTTCTATCATTTTGTCAACCAAATTACGGGATGTCAGAAACCAAATATCTGTTGGTATCTTAGCGCGGCTCATCACGTAACCATCAGCTCCATGAAAATGTTTATAGCAACAACTTTACATTGATCCAAATGTCGGACGTCTCTTCATAAAGAATCTTCAAACCGTTCTGTTGCGACACCGGATGCGAGGGATCCCTCATCTCGACGTCGGTCTCTGAACAGTTGCCAGTCGTTGGATTCGAGGTTCGTTCACTGACAACCACATCGAACTTGGACAGAGGGATGTAAACAATTGCTGTGCGTTGCTGCTTGCGATCGAGCAGCTGCGTCCAGACTCTGCAAAACACGTTTGTGGCGCTGTCTGTGGGTGAAGCTCGCACAGTTTGCAGAGTTTCTGATAAATGTTTTTTCAGCAGTGAGCTGGAGCAGTGTGTTGCCGTTTGTCAACTGCTTCGTGTTTAATCTGTGGCGAAACTACGAAAAATAGCGCTTTCACAGTGAATTACCTCGATCGTTCTGCGAATCTTACTTTCTTCACAAAGATCGAATTTTGCTGAGACAAGCTGGACTAAAACGAAGAAGTTCTACTCTAGAAAAAAGACCCAACGGGGATGGACCATGGTATTGCATTTGGCAGTACTAACAATCTATCGTTTCGGATAACCGGGCTTCGTCATAAGTGCTGCCTCCGCACAGACTCTACACGCGCAGTAACCGGCTAGCAGGATGTGGGAGTTGCACTTAAACGATACTCCTGTTAGTCAGTGTGCCCTCACCCTTTGCCGCTGCGCAGCCAGTCCACCCTGACAATGTACTCCATCCAAGGAAACGTCTCTCGCAGAGGCTCAGACATCTTCTTGATGATCGGTTCGGAAATCTAAACGGAGCGGGTTTTAAACGTAACTGGACTTCCAAGTTTATGAGACGTGAATAACATTTAACTGCAGGAGGGTGATGTGGAGAGAATACTTAGTTTGTTCAACAACAGACCGATACAACGCGTATGTTCAGAAGATTTTGTCTACTGTGCGAAACGGCATGTCTTTAAAGTGCATTAAACTATGATGTTCAGTATCTTGTAATTGCAGTGATCCACTACGTCAGGGGTGGGCGATTAGCGGCCCGCGAGTCACATGTGGCGTTCCAGGAGCGTTTTTAGTGGCCCGCGGAAGCATTCAGGAAAAATCTTAGAAATTTTTTGAAAAATGCGTAAGGTTCCATTTGTCTCATTGAATTGCATGCGCTAGATAAAATGTATTTTCACACGAACAATTAGGCTGTAATAAAAGCATTTTCTGTACACCATTATTGTTTTTGCTTCATTTATTTACTTTACGATCAAATAAGAAGGTATGGTCCTCTGCTGAACACGGTCTTCTCAAAGCGGCCCTCGGGCCAAACTAATCACCCACCCCCTGCAATAGGTTATATGTCTAACAGGACCTAATGAGTACCCCTCCCAAATGCATAGCAGCTGGCCATCATAGAATGACATCACAAACAACATAGAGCGGAAGCAAAGCGCAATGATGCAATAAGCCGTGGGCACTACATCACATTATGACAAGCATAATCGCAACAAGCTGCACTTCTGCAAGCAAGTCTTTTACAACACAAACCCCTTTGTCCACGTTCCATAATGTATTTGTTGCGAAAGAATAAAAGTGGTAATAAAGGAGTTTAGCAAAGACGTGATTGACTGAAATTTTGGAACAGACGAATCTCGTATTCATTTAATCCTGAACTATAAGAATTGAAGAATAAAAAAAGCTGAATTTGTCTACAACGTATCATGAACTGTGCGGCGAGTCTTGTAAAAAGCTTTCCTTGAAAGCTGTCGTCGAATGCGTGACGACAGCTACTTTGTGGAAACACAGCCACCAGAACAGACAGCAACAGCAGCTGATTTGTCTTAAGTTCCACTTCTTTACAATCAAATTCTTTTAATCTTCGTTGATGCACGTGGCCACGTGGTCTGACGGTTTCAGTAAACAGATCATCTGCTGTGTTTGGTGCAGGTGGGAGTAGAACACAGAACACATCCGCACAACACACGTTCCCGAAGAACGCGAGTTACTTTCGTGCGAGCATTCCGACCCTCGCGCGCACATGCATCGCATGACGATATTGATTTCGGACAAACTCTGATTGCGTCGTACGAGACAAATTAAAACCAAAGTAATCTCACGTTGTCGAATGCAATCTCATTAAATTTTGGCAGCCTCTTGAAATTTCAGCATGGTGTTTTGCAACAGCGCGCCGTTATGAGTCACAGACAAGCATTGTTCAGTCACAAGCAACGATTGTTGTGTCAAGAGGCAAGGTTTGTTTTCGCATTTTTTTCGAGTAAGTTTTATTCGCAATGTGAACGATCCATTGCTTTTCCAAAACGGCGCTCGACTTGACTAATATGCCACAAACATGTTTTTTTAAATATGTCGTTGTTTTGCTAACATGTTACTTCATAGCATTTACAACCAGGTTATATTTCAAACAACCAAAACTTTATTTCTTGTGTTGTTGGTAAACTTCATGTAATGTGGGTAAAAACATTGCCCCGAGGAAGCCTATCTGAATAGTTGGACGAAACGTAGGCAACGAAACAAAATAAAAAAATGACCTTAAGCGTTTGAACCAGAGTTGAGAAAAACCCGTTTTTTTTCAAAAAACGCCAATCCACCTGTTTTTTTGAAAGTCCGGGTGTTCTCGTTTTCTTTAAAAAGAAATAAGATTTTGTTCTTTTTTTT
>JGI24159J19872_10004460_pt1 | contig 17843 bp, 9 predicted proteins | sample Ectturendosymbi4_FD_19872 | JGI IMG/M metagenome (IMG submission 19872) | reverse complement strand
GCGAGTATTTCGAAATGAATAATATGCAAACATAATTTTTCTCTTCCATTGCTAACCTCAAATGTGCCCTTTCCGATAGGAAAATCTACCCCTACGGGTACATGCATCCCAGGTTGTGAACCCTTGGTTTGATATTATCTTAGGTAGGGTTTAAGGCAGGAGTCACCAAACTCCTGCCTCAAACTCAGAGCTGCTTTTTGGTACTGTTGCAACCTCTCCGGTGGTGTTGTGTTGATTATGTGATTCACCACGAATGGGATGTGCGTGACAAATAAAACCATTATATATGAAGCGCGAGCAAGCAATAGTAAGAGAGATTGCGACGTGGTAGCTCTGCCGATATTAACGTGTGACCGATTGAACTGGATGACTAGCATACGCGAAGAGAGATTGCGAGCATGATCTCTATTGTTGCTTGCTGTCAGGGGGCGAAGCTTCATGCACAGATTCATGCGAAGGTCTACCAGTTTGATACACACACTTCTGAAAACAAAAATTTGCATGATTTATCTTCACATGATGTTATCATTAAAAATAAAAATTAAAGATATTCATCATTGTAAAGAGACTGATCATGTTATGCTATTGTCAGAACAGTCAGAACAGGCAACGGGCAACGCACATGGTCCATACCGGCGACCTGGTTTCCACGGGCACCATCTTGGTGACCCCTGGTTTAGGCTTAGTACGTTAGGCTACTAGCAAGTGTAGTGCAGCCTGGGGCACTCTTGTCATGTGTTAGTGCCATGTTACAGGCATCGGGCAAATAAGTTTTCAAAATTGATTTTGCCGCCACCTGACTATTTTGCCGCCATCTTGGAAGCAAAATAGATATTGCCTACTTTATATTACGGGCCACGGGCCGGTACTGGCCAGAAAATATGCTGTAGTTTGGCATAAACGGGCCGGGCCGGGCAGTTTCATGTTAACTCCAGGTGGGCCGGGCTGCAAAACTGCTGGCCCGTGCCATCTCTAGGTCAGACTCGTGTTTTTTCGAGTCCGATTCCAGTCCTGATCCAAGAGGTAGGAGTCCTGATCCTGATCCGAATCCTCTTTGCAACACAAATATGAAATCCGATTCCTGAAAAAATCCTATTGACATATTTGACCAATCAATGTGCAACTATTAAAAATTTTTGTTTCTGAAAGGTCAGTAGTGGTTACAGGTCCGTCGGTGGCCTTTCGCATTCGAAAAGTTATTCATCCGTCACCTGTAACGTGACAGTAACAAACGATGAGTGTGTAGTAGAGTACACTACTAGGTTTGGTATTAATGTACTGAACCCTAAACCTAACACCCAAACTTCAACCAAAACTTTAAATCTGAACACAAAGGTTTGGAAACATGTGAGGAAAATAAAAAAGTGGTCCCTTGACAAGTGCAACCATTAAACTGCTACCGAAATGAAAGGCGCCAAGGTGAGAGTTGAACCAAAAACCATTCACACAGAAGACGTAGATGCATTCACTACACTGCCACAACGGTGCTGTTAAAATGACAAAGTCAGCATTTTGTTCTAACCACATCACTCTTGTCGGACCTATAGCCACTTCCCTTCTGAAAAGCAAAGCTTTGCCAAACACAGACTGGGAAAAATAAAACCACACAAAACCAAAAATGGCACTAAAACTCAGATTCAGAAAATGCACTCAACCAAGTTCATGCAAAAGCAATAATATTGCTTTTACCATTTCAACTTCTAATTACAAAACAACTTATGCTTGCCAGACTAGCTACATCCACTAAGCGACAGTAACTGATGNTTAAGCCCTAACCCAGGGGTGGGCAAACATTTTCTACGGAGGGCTGTATTGAAGATTTTATTGCTACCGAGGGCTGCAGCATGCTCGTATTACATATATTACATGTGTAATCGCTTTGAAAACTTTAAAAAAAGTTTTACATGAGCTACCACAAAATGAAGGCAACAACAGTCACTTCAGGTTGAGTAAAAATGCGGTTTCGAATGAAACGTGTGGAAAAAAACTTGATAATTCTAATCTAATCGATAAAATCACTTTAGCATAGACTCCAAATATGTACTATCTATGTACGTGTGACTGCCCTGCGGGCCGCACAAAATGCCCTCGCGGGCCGCATGCGGCCCGCGGGCCGTAGTTTGTCCACCGCTGCCCTAACCGATTAGTAAATAGGCACTAACTGATATTGATGCACATTAAAATAGATATTACAGCAAAATAGGCATAGCAACACCACATATCTAACCTCGACAACTCACAATTTTCAAATGTAATCTGACATCACTTTGGATTGAGACTGATAGTGGACTGATGGATGCTATGGTGGTGGACTGGTGCTCTGCAGACTGCAGTACACGACACGTCCGGTGTAACAGCGCCATTTTCACACATTTGCAGTTGATGTGAACTACATCACATCCTTTAAATGTTTGCAAAATTTCTTTTTATGATTGTGTTGGGGTCAAATTCCAAAAAAATGAAATTTGAAAATCCTGATCCGGAAACTTGAATAAACCGTAGTCTGGATTCGATCCGGTTTGTTCAAAATGTGCTGAATTCTGCCGGATTCAAGTCCTGAAAACCGGATCCTGTACACCTCTGGGCGGTGGTAACACTGTCCCGGCTGGTCTCATGACATGCAGTGGTAGTGCTCTAGGGTTGTTACAGAATTGCATTAAGATGAGTAGTAAATACGATATGATGGGACATGTGTCTGCAACAAAATATAAATCATTGTTATTAAATAAGGCATAAGCTAAAGAAGTGATTTTNAGGTGATGCCGATGGTCAATGCTTTTTTAGGCGTTTTTAGAGACCGAAATGCTTCCTCAAATTTTTGGACGGCGACAGCCTAAGTATTAGTATCACATTTTCCAATGGTCTTTCAACATAAATAAGTAGAGCCTTGCTGATAATTAGCCTACCACCAACAAAAATGCAAAAGTCTGAAACCTCTCTTGATTACAACAGTCTGAGTCTTGGTATTTTATTTAGGTAGTTGTGGTCTTTTGTAGGCCTATTGTCTAAGGATTCAGTAGTAAGGCAAAACTGACCTAAACCACCTAGTTTAGTTACCCCTTTAGCCTTGAACTTGAAGATCCAAATATGACTTTGACTCTGTGTCTATCGAATTCTGTGCATTTGCTTGTTTATTTATCTTGTTTATTTTTGTGAGTTTTTTATGTGTGTGACTTGTCTGTGTCAGTTTCCCGATTATAAAACGAATGAATGAGTAAAATCTGTTATGAACGTTGTTTGTTATAGGCTAAACGGACGTCTGTTGTGAATGGTNTGCTGATATGTTATGAACTGCTCTANTTTAGTTATGAATGAATCTTTTATGAACGTCATGGTTTGTTTCATGTTGTCCGTTGTNAACAAGCCTGTTTTGAAGGAAGGGAACCATATTTTTAGAGGACTGGTNGCAGCGTCAGTTCTACCAGCATAGGTTTGTACCTCCAGCATAGGGATGTACCACCAGCATTGGGGTTGATTTCAAAAGCAACTGTTTGTACCTCCAACGTAGGGAGCTGATTCAGAAAGCAACTGTTTGTACCTGCAGCGTAAGGATTTGCTTTAGAAATCATTTTTTACATCACACTCCTAAGTTGGGAATTCCTGTTGAAATGGTACAATTTCTTTTGAAACTTATGTTGAAACAGATTTTTTGCAGTGCACCATGATTTCCAATAATGCTGGTTGCTACAAAATTGTAAAACTTCATTCTGTTTATGTTAAGGAGTTGGGAGTTGGAGTCTGAAATTGTAGAAAGGTCAGAGTCGGAAATTTTAGCAATGTCAGAGTTGGGAATTTTAGAAAGGTTGGAGTCGGATATTTTACCTTTGATTGTGCAACCTTGGTTGCAAGTATGGTTAACTGCAGACATGTGGCGCATGACTGACAGATGCAGAATGTGATAATGAAATTTTCAATATTGAATTTGGATTACAAATGAAAAACATCAAACTAGTTTTGCTAATAAAAAGAATGAAGACATTATGATTATGCAAAACAACAGATGTAAACAAAAAATTAAAAAGCAAGCAATATACGCCAACGTCAAAAATAGCAAATGAAGGGGGCTATTGCCACCATGAATGAAATAATCGTATGACATTTCACTTGAAAAATATGTATTACGGAAACATAAATGCTAAATCATATATATAAACAATCATTTTCATAACACAGATGATGGTGGGCAAGCAATGAGCAAGTGAAATTGGTGACCTATGCAAAATATCTGACCAATTCTTGCATGTCTGTTGCTTCTCAGAGTAAATAATTAAAGTGGTCATTAATTTTTTTCGATCCCCTGAACCCTAACCATAAACACTAACACTGAACCCTAAATGCTAAACCTAAAGCCTAACCTCAATGCAAAGCCCTAACCTAAATCTGTGTCTAGTTTTCAAAAATTTTTAAGAGAGTATGTGAAAAGCGCTTCTAAAAAATTGTGAAATCATACAGTCTTATGTCAGAACATCAAAAGTGTCTTCTGTATTATCAAAACCAATACAGTGAAAGTGAAACCTGAACCAACAAGTCCTTGCACAGCAGGAATAGTTTTTTCCCATTGTGTTATGTTCACAGTGGTATGAAAGTCTCAAACTTAGTCTTATATCTGGCTCAAAACTAATTCTGGTTTTTGAAGCTGGATATGCTTTTTTATTCCTTCGAAAACAAAAAGCAGATATGGTTGTTTAGACACTACCTGTTTGTTTCTTATGTGGATATTAACACTTTCCAAAGTGGCCTATGTATCTTTATGTGTTGGTATTCATGGTATTCACAAGACGCATTATATAGATACTGAGCTACATACCAATAATGATCTAGCATAGTGCTCTTCAACCTTTTTGTCATCGCAGAGACCCTGATATACTTCTGCATTTTTCACAGAACCCCCATTAACAAAAATTTAAAAATCATGAATTATTTGCAAGAAAATCAAATTTTTCATTATTAGACACTTCAATAAATAAACAGTTGTTACAGAAGTTAAAAAACAAGAAATTATCGACGCAGTTGTTCTTGCATATCTGGAGTATGTCTGCTACATTCAGAATTTGGCAAAAAGGACCTGTATCTCAAATATGTGTTGTCCCATTTTTTAACTTTGNCAATTAAACTACATTTGGTACATGAAAAGCGGAAGTGCTGAATACCCTNATAATGAATATCACGGCCAAAGCAAACNGTACAAATGACATATTGCAAACGTTTCGATAACTCCTGTTATCATCATCAGTGCATAGCAATTACATTTNNTCTGTTTTGGATTAGGTGCCTTTTTACATTTGAAGTACCCTGCTCATTACTGTCCACACCTTCGCTGTTGTTATTATTTTGCTTCACATAAAAAATATGCTATTTTGCTTTATCTGGTGTGACTAAATAGTAAAAAGTTGGTTTTCGCACTGTTTTTACTTTATTCCCACAAAGGCTGACCTTCAGCTCAAGTCCCCTGTCTGCTCTCTGCTACTCGATGCAGGCTCGTAACAAGGGGGCGAAGCCCCCTAAAAAACTCTCACCCTTCTAGAAAAATTTGTTGGTACAGTACTATGAACTATACATTGGCAACATCGTATAACTATGATGCAACAAGTTGCACAACAATGAGCATCAAGTGATGCAACAACTGGCAGTATTTCTTGTTCCACTATTTGCACTCAACCTCCTGTACAACTAACTGGCCTAGGTGGAGTCTGAATGCAGCACGGTGATCTAAAAATTATATATTGACGCATCAACATACTAAGGCAAGAAGTAAATTCCCTTAAACGAGGAACCCTCATGGAACCCTTAACTCACGGAATCCCACTACATGTTTTGCGGAACCCTAAGGTTCTGCTGAACCCCGGTTGAAGAACACTGATCTTCAATTAGATGCCAGGTGTAATCTTTTTCTTAATTGAAATTACTTACGTATAAAAACTATGCAGAGAAACAACATATCTAACAATTGAAGCCCTTGTTTAGATTTTAACTGTGCGAAATGCCCCACACCTTGCAAGGTATTTTATGAAACTAACATAAACACAGTGAACTCTCTAAAACGGCCAGGCATCCAGCCTATTTTTTCACAAAAATGACCTAGTATCAAAAGTGTTAAAAACTATTGTTACTAAAGATGTGTTGAAACGTTTTTTAAAAAAGTGAATGATTTTTAGATACATTTCCTGTTTATAAAGTGTTAATCTGTTACCATGGCGGCTCGAGGAAAGCTTATGGCTGTGATAGGAGATGAAGATACTTGCACTGGATTTCTTTTGGGTGGAATTGGTGAAATAAACAAAAAGAGGCAGCCGAACTTCATGGTGGTTGAAAAAGACACTCCCACAGCTGACATTGAAGAGCAGTTAAAGTCAGAAAATCTTTCATGTGCATTGCACTTTTAAGAATGGAACGCTTGTTTAGATGTTTATTCTGTTCTTAGAAACAACTTAACTCACAACATTTTTGTGACTGGCTATCACTGAGGCCAAAACATTTTTTATGTCAAGATCTACACCAGGCCTGCACAACTCTCTAAGCTTGTTGGGCCAAATTGATCCTCGTAAATTTGCTGTGGGCCACAAGTGTATTTTGTTGTAGTTTGGAAGAAATTATAAAATGACAATTAGTTATGCAAAGTCAGACTTTTGCAACATTTTCTGCAATTGGGAAAGCTTTTGCAGGCCGCAAGAAAAGCTTTTGTGAGCCGGATGTGGCCTGCAGGCCGTATGTTGTGCAGGCCTGGTTTCCACACTAATTAAAAAACGTTATCTATGACAAAGAACTTTGATTATGATATGTAACTTCTTAAGTGGTATAGAGCAATCCAATCGTTCTTGCATGTGGTATGGTTTTTACTTGTGATCTGGGTTTGTTTTTTTTTGCTGAGGCATTTTACTCATTAGTCGTGTAATAATATTGAAACTTGCCATAACAGTATTCACTAGCCTACCTTTTCAAATATTATATATGACGGAATTGACTCAATTTTTTCCGTCATTAAAATAAATTGGTCCATGACCGAAAAAATAAACCCAGTTTGTGATGTGCAAAGCAACTTGGTATAAACTTTAAATCTTGGTCATGTTACTCATGATTCTTGTGCTTGTGAGCTTTTCAGCCATTGGTCATCTAATGAAATAATACCCCTTTTTTGCATGAGATGGTTTAGTTTTTTTCTGTGCATGTGAAACTTAGGCGAAACATAGAAAACTGAAGAAAAAAACTTCTTTGTCATTGTTGGTCTTTGAAATCAATTGTACATAAGGGACCCACATAGATGTGTTATTTAGTTCATGGTAGCTCTTGGTACTGCATTTGTTAGGTAGGTGCAGAATGCTGCATAAGTTGAAGTTTTTTTGTAAATTTAGTTTTGCAAGCATTTGTAGTGTGGGACCTCATTATTTTTGACCTGCAGCATAGTGAAAACAGTTTGATTAAAATTAAATCACACAGAAGTATTTTTTGAGTTTTTACAGGGAAAGGTTTTACTTAACTACTTAAAATATCTCATGAAATGTACATAATGCAAACCAGAAAATAATGAACTTCCGTTGTTGGAGAAAGCTGGCACTTGCAGATGTACAGTCTATAATTTCAGTATCTTTTTCTCCAATTTTTATGAAAATGTTAATTTCTTCCTTTTAAAGCAAGCCAGAGTTACAAACCAACTGAGCCTGAAGCAAGGAAATTAAGCAGGTTTTGCAAAATAAAATTAGTTACTGCTCTCACCAGTGGTATGATCAAGGTTCCCGCACGGTATTGAAAAAGTATTGAATTTTGGAATCAGTTTCCAAAACCTTGAAAAAGTATTGAATTTGGCCAAAATGCAAAAAGTATGGAAATTCTAAATTAACACCTTGGCGTCCAGCCGCTTTCGGGGATTTTCAAGAAAAAAAAAACACCGAAATGCACGTGGCTTTGTGCAGAAATTTCTCACGTCCAGTAAGTGTGGAGGAGCTATGGCGCTGGTAAGGCAACCGAAAACTGCTTGTTTTAGGCCGAAATCTAGGTACAAATATATCGTACACTGACTCTCAAAGTGTTAAGCCAAGAGTTTGTTCAAATTTTGTTCTTTACTGTTGATGACAGTTCTGCAAATGTTTTTTGCATTGTGTTCCATCGATAAAATTTTCAAAAAATGAAGCTGAATGATGGTATTAAAGTCTTTTAATTTGGTATTGACAAGGTATTGAAAATAGTTTTTGAAAATGTGTGGTAACCCTGTATAATGTTTATAAAATGAAAAAGCTGTGCACATACATCATATCTTCCTCTTGCTTCATAAAATTAGCCTACTAGTGCATGATATTATAGAAACAATTCTCTCTCTTAAGTTGCTAGTAGTGGTGTGCACTCACTCAAGCAATTTTGGTCCTGTAGTTTAGGAAAGTTGCTAGAAAGTGGCCAAGCGGGTTTCCATTATGTTGTGTTGTACATCAGTTGGTGATAAAAAGAAATGTGAGGAGTAATAGTCATGAAGCCCCAGATATGCACCCAAATGCTATTTGACCTACCACCGAGTTTGGGAGTAGGTTTGGGGAGCACCTAAACAATGTTCAGGGTTCTCACGCGATATTGAAGGTATTGAAAAAGTATTGAATTTCAAAATTGGTTTTCAAGACCTTGAAAAAGTATTGAATTTGGCCATAATGTGCATTAGGTATTGAAAAAGTATGGAAATTCTAAATAGAAAAGAAATCTAGAGTGTCTGAGCAGAATTTTACTGAAGGCAAAGCACTTCATTATTTGTGCAATGAGTAAAATTGAGTTTCATGATTGAGAATTTCAAAAAGTAAAGAGAAGCAATGGTTTTGAACTTTTTTAATTTAGTTTTGAAAAGGTATTGAAAAAGTATGGAAAATGATTTTCAAAAATGTGTAGGAACCCTGAATGTTCCAGTTCTGCAAGCTGAAATTAGTGGTAGAAGATCACTGTACACCACCTTTAAAACATTCCTTCAGATAGCATTGATGCAATGTTGTAATTGTAATCTGACTGAATTTTGCTATGCATTAAACACTTACCAATCAATACTTTACCAATTCTGATATAGGAAAATAAAAATCTTACGGAATTATATCTTATTTAATTTATTGGAAATTGAGGTCGTTAACTTTTGCAAAGCAAATCAACATCACAGCTTATCTGGTATTGTTGTATGCAGTGTGCACAAATAAAGCAATTCCATCTTCAATTTCAGGAAATGATTGATACTGAAAAATGAAAAGAATCTCAGTTACAAATGTTCAAGTTCACAAAAATATATGTATGTCCACCAGCACAGTTGGCTTGAAAAGCTTTAACAAGTACTGGGATTGTGCAATGTTGAAAACTTTGCTGAAGAAACAAGATGTTTGAACAGTAGCAAATTGATTTGTGTTTTTTCACAGGAGCTTCCTAAATCGCCAGGACATTGCCATTATATTAATAAGTCAATCCATTGCTGATGTTGTGCGGCACATCATAGATGCCCACATAGCTCCAATACCAACAATTCTTGAAATTCCATCAAAAGATGCACCGTATGATCCATCCAAGGTTGGTGTTACTCTGTATGTCTGAAACTTATCAGCCATGCGTATGATTGACCATATCTATTAAGTTTTATTTTTGTCTGTTGAATTGGCATATAAAGCATTGTTTAGATTTGGATAGCGTGAAATACTGGTCAAGTAGTAAAGTAGTGCCACCAAATTGTGCAGTTTTTTTCAACATGCATTTTTATTCCAAAAATAGCTGGTGTTGCGATCGGAAAGCCCGAGCGACAATTGAGCAAAGCTTCACACTATGGCAGCAAGCAACAATAGAGATCACACGCCACAATCCCTCTATTATTGCTTGTTCGCGCCACATATATATATATGGCGTTGTTCTTTGCACACATTCCGTTCGTGGTGAGCTGCGCATTCAGCGCATCGCCAGCGGGGCGGTTACAACACTAACTTCCTAGTCCAACCTTGGCAAATATTTGGTTTGCTTCACAGAAGTAGTCTAAAGAAACACGCACATGGAAGACAACGTTGCAAGCCTGATCACTGGGGAGGTTTGAATTGAAGCTGTTTGTCCCTAATGCTTGTTTGCTCTGTGCGGCAAACTCTTCTATTTCAATTTGCACAAAAACAATGTGGACTGCAAATTAGGTCTACGACTCAAGTTTCCAAAAACTAATGGAATCAATTGCAGCTGTAAAGGCAGTTAGAAATACCAAAAAATAATAATGTCTCTTTCAGTTTTGAAAACCAACATCAAGTTGTGTAAACAGAATGTGTCAAGAATTTGTTATAAATATATAAACTACAGTTCTTTTCAACGTGCTGGTTTTAATCGTTTGATGGTGAAAAACTCTTGCATATTATTTTTTTGTACATGACAAGTGACAAAGAAGGTCTTAGGGTATTGTTTTTATCAAATTAGCTGAAAAAAATGAAGCAGTGGAGATATTAAAATTAAGAATGTTAATTGTTTCACCTTTATCCTGAGTCTGCTTGTAGGGCATCTGGCCGTGCTAACTATATCAAACCATCCTGGAAATCCTGAAATGTCGGCAAGATATGCTGCAGAATTACTTCCAATTCGGCACCGATCAGCTCTGCGCGGGGCGGGTTAACCCGCAGACCTGTGCCTGCAGGGCGGGCGCGAGTTGAAATGGGTGCGGGGCGGGCGCGGGATAAGAAATGCCTTTGTGTGGGTAACTGAATGTTGACTCAGTGCACGTGAAAGTGACCGGAGCAAGAAATTCAATGCTACAGAGAGCTTGCGATACAAGGGTACAACAACATTCTCCAGTGGTGACGAGACCACAGATTGGAGTTTTCAGTTCTCAGTGACGTTGCAAGAAATACGTTCGGCGTGATGGCAACCAGCGCTGCTAATGAACGAGTGTTTAGTATGGTTGTGCAGTGGGCGTGCCGTGAACAGCAGAAGAGCAAATTTAAAGGGTCCGTAAGTGAACGACATACTCTTTTTCAACAGTGTTTTTGAAGCTGAAAAAGAAGCGCTCAAAGGCGAATAAAATGTTTCACATTTTTACTTTACTTTGAAACACATTTCAAGAGTTCTAGTGGTTGTTTTAAAACACACAGTGACATGTGGGTGCGCGGGACGATGCGGGTTAGAAGTCTGCGGGGCGGGAGCGGGCGAGATTTCTCAAATTCTTACGCTGAAAGGCGGGTTTAAATTTCGCCGGGCTGGAGCGGACTGTTTCTGTCTTCTTACAGAATATACAAACGCAGACAACCCATATTCATGTATGGTAACTTATAATAACTGATGAGTAACGATAACTTTGCGACAAACTGAAGAAAACGCAAATAGGTAGTGAACTCGCTGTAATAATTGACATGCTTAAAGGTACATGTCCACCAACACGGACAAAAAGTTTCAACCAACGCAGGTCTCTAGCACATGTATGGAACATTATTATAGAACGCTAATATTCCTCGTGTATCATTCACGAAAATTAATTTATTTTCTTCTTGCCAGGATTCAATACTGAGAAGAGCTAAAGGAATGTTCAGTGCTGATGACTTCAGATAAACCAGAACCAACTCTTGTTTGCTCAAAGGATTCTGTTTTCTATATTTGAAGATGCGATTTCGTGGTTGCGTCTCTATTCAGCCCTTTTGATCGACTTGTAGGCCGTAAACTCCTCTTGCTTGTGTCTTTTGTTCCTGAAGGAGGCTACGCCATTTGCTCTTGAATCATAATTCGTTGACTGAAAGACATTCTTCGTTTGCATGTGTATGTTTTACCGAATCAAAAACGTATGTTTTGCATTTTTCACCGTAGAGTCATTAATGCTTAAATCTCTTTCTAAGACACAATCTGCTAAACGCGTGTCAGTAATTGGTGCTTTCTCTGTAGTTTAAGTGAGAGAAGCAGTAAATTTAACAACAAATTGCTTTGACCTTTAACCTAACATGCACTGCTACGTTTTTGTGCGATTGCACTTGTGAGGCCAAAACTATTGGAAGCAGTGTTATTACGGTACGAATCACGGCGGCGTAACACGAGTTTCGGCCAGCGTGCTGCAAAAGGACAGTTTGGCGCTGACGTTGGCAAACCACGCTGTGCCACTCATCCCCCTGTGTGCGACCTGCTGGCAGCAAAGCATCAACGGTAACAGTCCGATTGACTGCGTAAACCTTTCCACCATGTACTGACGAGCACATGTCGTTGCTTAAGTTATGCGCATGCCGTGAACTGGGGTTTGTGATTCCGATAACGTCATATCGCTTCGCCTTTTAAAACACAACAGCCAGTATGTCTTGCGTCACGTCATTGGTCGGCCGTTTCTAAGTAACGTCTTTCTTTCCATTAAAATAGAGAATCAAAGTTTCGTTTCTATCAAATGGAACTACACCATCTACGTGTCAAAAATTTGGTAAATATTTAGCTTATTATTTTGACCTGTGACAAGTTTGCTGTTATGCCGTCAAGTCTACTATCGCAGCAAGACAGGTTTAACCCAAATATCATGTGCAATAATCGGCGTGTTGCTCCAGAATGGCTTCTATGAAGTTTTTGGCATGAGGCAAGTGAGCGTGCTTGCAAGAATACACTATCTCGTTCACGCACTATGCTTGTTGGAAGTTGTTCAGGATAGTAGTTGTGCTTCTTCACAGCGGTTTTCTTTGTGCAAGCACGTTATGGCACATAAGATGTTGTTCGACTCTGCGCCAGATACGAGCAATGCCAAACCGAACGCAGACGTGCGCTGTTGCGGTTCCTCGCTCGTTCTCCATTTTTGCTCGACTGCATTTCTCATGCTCTGTAAAAAAAACTTTCAAGACTCCGAGGGGATTGCTTCCATTTCAAGAAACGCACGCTGTTAAACAAATAGGTGCAAATGAGGTAAAAGAAAAAAATCGCGGTTGATGGGTTCTGTGCGGAACTTTGCAAGAGCTCGCCTTCGCGAACGTTCGGCGACAGTGGTTGGTTGGCTGAGGCTGTTTTATTGGTTTTGCGTTGTTTTTTGTTCGTCGTTCGCAATTACGCAGCACCTACTCTTCTGCATATACTGTATTGCTGAGAACCAGTTGTAGGCAGGCCGCCTTAGACTTCCACGTATAAGTCAATTTTTTAGGTAAATTTTTCGTCATGTGAACATTGAGAAAGTTGTTCGTTTTCACGGAGATTTTGTTGTTTCTGTTGCTCAGTGTCCAAACAATACTCGGCGCTGCGCAGTGTCGTTTGTTGTTACGCTCATTTATGGTCAAATAACCCTGTTTGCCAGGCCTTGAATGCGTGCAGGCGGGTATAGATCCCGCTTTTTCTTCATTCGGGGTTGAGAAACGTTGGACTAGCGAGTTTTTTCCGGGATATATGTGTATATAAATATGATTTTCCAAGTGTTGGTTTACATTCTGTTTGCGAATTTTTTTGTTTCGTGCTTATTTGTGGTTCGTGCCGTATTCCGTTGTTCAGCTCTTCGTCTGTGTTGAGAATATATTGTACGCCAAATATTTTCCACTTTGTTGTTTCTTTTAAGCAGTCAATGCAACTGCGTGCAATATGCAGTTGCAGATGCGATGTGTACAGGCATGTATTNTCATGCAGTAAACTTCGGTTATTCCCGATTCGATTTAACCGACGACTTCATACGAATTAGGCGAAGATACGGATTATGTTACGCGCCTGACCCCAAATGGGGGTGCACGAAGGTTCTCCAAGGGGTACACGAATATTTTTAAGTGTCTTCATAATGAAATTTTAACGTGAGAGCACAATAATTAAAGGTGCATTTCTAATTATTGTGCTCATGATTACAGGCAAGGGATACTTTATAGAAAAAATGTTGTTCAAAGGGTACATCACTGAAAAACGTTGAGCACCACTAATGTAGGCAGCAGTAAAATATTAAAATATTGGTAAAAATCGTCTAAAGACTACACCAAATAGTTCGAATAAAGTGAGCATTCGCTTCCAAGAATTGCCACACTGGATCTTCCTGTTTCACTGTAGACTTTGACTAACAGTGCGAATCTGCGTGTTGCTAGAACATCTGTGAGATCGCAGCCATGTTTTATTGTAATCTAAATCTTCAAGTAAAGTACTAGTGTCAGAAGTTGTGGGAACCTCGTTTCCACCCACTCCACTCCTGGTCGAGCCCCATTTCTGCCCAATATAACTAAGTGAAAATGGGTTACTGAAATGAAATCAATCAACAGTAGTCTTTCCCGTGGGCTTCGTCAGCAGGAGTTTTCTCTCCGTTGAACCCTGGGGGGTCGATCGAACCCAGGTTAAGAACCATTGCAGTAATGACATAACCATGGAATTCTGTGGAAATTCAACGAATTTTTTGATGTATTATGCTGACATAGACGTAGTAACCTGTCACATATGAGCAGTCTTGCGTTTGTAGATTTTTTAAATGCTTGGCTATCAAGAAATCTCTAATGGGGGACTGCCGCAAAATTTCCGGGNCTGGTCGACATGTGGACANTGCAGTGGATCTCGGTTAATCCGGATTCGATTTGACCGACGATTTTATCGGGTTTAGGCGAAGATCNGAATTAACCGAAGATGGTTGTTTCTAGCCTGACGTCATCTAAGTACTGAGATATCGGTGAAAATCGCTTAAATTGAACACATTTTCGACCCAATAGCAAACCTTCGCAGAAGCACAACGAATTTAGTGATGTATTTGCAATGGTACAAAAGATCAGTAACCGCCATATCCAGGCAGTTATGAACAGTCTTAAGTTCATAGTTTTAGATCAGCCTACTTGGCTGCGAAGAAATCTGGGCTTTTGAAGTTTGGACTGACAGAGATTTCTGCGATCCAGTCACTCTATTTCATTTGGAAGGTAATGCCCTCCAGACATCTTACCGAGTACAATACACTCAGGGATAATGCTCTTCACACGCAAACTCAACACTGATCAATAGGCTGGAACCGTGGTGCGGCGGCGTTCCTTGAGGGTTATGTTCAACGTGATATGCTATGCCCGCGTGTGACGTAATAATCTTCTCTACGATTAGTCGGATCGGATGTTGTGCTCAGTTGCGTCCGTTGTTATCATAATTCTGAACGTTCGTTGGTGATCGTGAGCACGCTTGTGTTGCGTCTGAGAGCTGCCGAATCTTTTCTGGAGACCAGTCAGTGCACTTGATAAAACATCAGCGTGGAAGTGCACAAAAAAACGGATTACGAGATGTAAAAAAAGAAAATTTTATCCGGTATTGGCGAAGATCCGGATTAAAAAATCCGGATAAACCGAAGAGTTTTATAAAGAAACACGTTAAAAATCATTCGTAATACCAGTTTTATCCGGTTTTGCCGAAGATCCGGGTTAACCGAGGTTTACTATATTTTGAAAACGATGTTCTCCGTGCCAGGGCATGAAAAGCCAGTCCGCAGCGGCAAAGTACAAAGCTTGCTGTGGCTCAACGACAAACTCACTCTGCTCATCCAGTCTGTTTTGTACGGACCTGGAGCGTATCGCGGTGAAGCAGTTTCGGAAAGAGGTTGAAAAATGATTATAAGACAGAATACAACACGGGTGGATAGAAGAAAAGCAAATTATTCTTAGTATTGCAATTCATATTTTATAGAAGTTAAGCTTTGCTTAAGTGGCAAGGCTCTTATGGCGATGGGACTGTTTCTGACGCATAAGCGTAGCCAGGGGGGCCAAGGGGACCATGCCCCCCAAATTTTTAGAACATATAGTCATTTTGTGCTTTGAGAGGCGGTATCCCAAACAAAATAGGTGTTACTCGCCTAAAATCAAACATTTTCGCCCTCCCCAAATTTTTGGGCTGGCTACGCTACTGCTCTGATGGGAAAATCTGGATTGTGAGATGTTAAGAGAGCAAGCTTCATCCGGAATAGACAAGCTGTGGATTAAATAATTCGGATTATACAAGTTTTTGAGTAGGAGAAACGTTAGAAATCAATTGTAACACCATGTAATCCGGTATCGGCGAAGATCCGGGTTAATCGAAGTTTAATGCAGTTTTCGCTAAGGGTGAATGCATTAAGTGGGGATTGGCTTTAGTCTCCATCTCCACGGTATGCGCTTCTAAACATGCAAAATCAGCAGATAGCCAGGCATAAACACCATATCCTAATGATGTTGGAAATAGCCACATCTCTTAGTAAGCCACGGATTCTACAAATCTTACTTAGTAATTTCATAGATCTTGAAAAAACAGCATAATTTGTAAAAAAAGGTGCTGAGCTTAGTGGTTCAATTCGTAAGTAAAGTTAGGCTGCTGAGCTCAATGGTTACAGGTTAGACATTAAAGTTCTCCTTGTCTGGTGGGGCTCAAAATTGGACGGGATTTGCTGAACAAATCGCTTTCAGAGCAATGTAGTGGAGCTAACAATAAGACATTGCAAACTTCTAGGTACATTATTAGTTTAGCGATATTCAGTTTTCTTCACAGCGACTTTTGATGAACCAAACAAAAGTCAAGTCAATGATACAAGTGTTGTGCAGAACCAAGAAAACGATAAAATTTAATTTTATAAATATATTATTACAGTCGTAGCACGTAGGAGATGTTGATGCGGTCGCAGCCCCAATTAGCCAATAAATCGGGCTAAATTTTTTGAAGTTATCTTATAAATCTGAAAGATTAACGTGTTTATAACAGTTAAAAAAATTTTTCATTGATGATATTTTTTGGATTCAGTGCAGTATTTAAACAAGGTTTCTTGCAAACCTTTGCTGTTGGTGACTAAGAAAATGCTCAAACTTTGCTGTCACAGGCGTAGGAGCTAGCGCATTTTTAGGGAAGCAAAGGATTTTTGCCCAACTTTTCCCAAACTTGCCCAAAAAGTAGTCGTGCAATTTTTTCCGAGCGTTTTTTGGTGTGACCTCCCAAAGAATGGTCTTTACTTGTTTTGCTGCAATCGTTGGGCGCCATATTTGAATCCAAACTACGTTTGGCGCTATTTTTGCCAAGATTTTCAAGGATTTTGCTTAGATATTTGGGGATTTTGTTCGGATTTTCAGGGATTTTGTCCAGATTTTTAGGGATTTTGGCCAAATTTTCACAGATTTTACCCAAATTTTCAATAAAATCAAAACGTTTGGGGGTGCTCTTGCACCCCCGCCTCCGATACCACTGCTTGCTGTAAAAACCTTGAAAAGTTGAAATTGATAGTTTTGTGTCCCCTCAAGGATTGCGCTCTGCCCACTAATGTCAACTTTTGTTGCATTTACTTATTGGTGGTAATTTAGCACTTCCTTTTTTTCGGGAAAAATTCTGAAAAATCAGGCAAATGTGTTGGCACCAACTAACATTTTTGTTCCCCTAAAGTTATGACTACAGTAGATGTTGAAAACTAATAACAAAATATTAAGACACAGCAAACGAATAACAAAGTTTGATAAATCGGAAAATGTTTAAAGCGCAAAGCACGACGAAAACTATCGTGTTACTTATCAAATCCTGACTCTACAAAAACACGCACAATATTTGTGATGGAGTATTCCAAATCATGGGGGTTGGAAATGGGCGAAGGCCCCCTTAAGTTTTTAGTAGAATATTTTTTTTCTCTTAGATTCGGAGTTGGTACAATGAAATTTCCCACTGTTGCCCCCTGGAAAAAACCTTTTGGCCATCTCTGGAAGAAAAACGTCCGTTTGTATATGGCGCGACAAGGAATAGTACTAAAGCGCTAATGGTCTTCCTTGCTTCGTATCCATCAAGACAACTGTTTTCAATCCTTTCTGACTCCAGATATAGCAACCCTTTCCAGCATAGGCGTACGAGGCGGGGAGTCGGTGGGGGGCGGCCGCCCCCCCCGGGCTTAAAAATTTTCAGGGCAAACTCTGTTTTCAGGGCAACCGCAAGTTCCTCAAAAATCCTGAATCATAAAATGTATTTCAGTACAGTGAAAAATTCCAGGG
>JGI24159J19872_10004459_pt1 | contig 17844 bp, 9 predicted proteins | sample Ectturendosymbi4_FD_19872 | JGI IMG/M metagenome (IMG submission 19872) | reverse complement strand
ACTGTTCTAACGAACGATAGAAACTGTTCTAACGAACGATAGAAACTGTTCTAACGAACGATAGAAACTGTTCTAACGATCGATAGAAACTGTTCTAACGATCGATAGAAACTGTTCTAACGATCGATAGAAGAACGCCGCAGCAAAAAATGATGGTGGCGCTAGGTATGCTGACATTTGCACACGCTGTATAATTGCTTAACAGACACCCAAACACAACCGTACGAAGACATAGAGATACCGCATCATACGTACCATCCATGAGAAGCCAATGACCTGTCAAGACCCATATCGAAACAAAAAGGATAGAAAGCGATAGTGAGAGCAACTCTGCAGGAGTAAATCGACCGCAGCATCCCAACGACAATCTGCAAAGGATGGAAACACAACAGCAATTACCGCACATGCATTACAAACTGATTTACTCATTCGCCAGCTTGGTGAAACAACACAACCGGCACAAGGCTTTGTCCCTACTAGAATAACTGGTATTACCAACTTTCATATCGCAACTACCTCCTCTAACAAATGTCCATTTAAATCGGTTTGACGATATGACGTCAGAAGAAACCATCTTAGCTTTTCGCAGTGGGTAGTGTTTTTCTAGTATTTTTCACACGGTTAATAATTCAGCCAACTTTAAAGTATGTCCTTTATATTGTCAAAAGGCTACTTCTATAATAAGAGCGGTTTTATCTATTACTTTGAACTAAGCACCAGGCGCACAAACATCCACAAAAACTTTAGGTGACAATGGTGTTATAACAGGAAATTCATCAGCGCGTCTGTTGGTGGTGTTTCTGTTGAAAACAAGGTTAAAAGAGGTTTGTGTAAAGACGCTGTAAGCGTCCAGCAATATTACGCAATAGACTGAAATGAATCAATCCACTGCGGCGAAGCACCGTTTTAACAATTCAGAACATCAAAAATTATGCATGAACAATGCAGAGGTCCGATTTGACAGGAATTGCGCTTACAGTTCGCTGCGCAAGTATAATCGGGTCAAAAGACCAAAAAAATGACCCACAAGGGTGAGTCCATCATACCAAAAGGTGAAAAATACACGCGTATCCTAAATATCGAGAACAATTTCCACCAAGGCACCCTCATAAAATACCAATGGCTTTTGCGAGAGCAGGGTTTAACCCGGCGAAAAATATACTAACGACCCTAGTCTCCCAGTCAGTCCTTAATCTGCAGGACAAGAAACCGTTTGTGAAAGTTGATAGTGTGTCTTGGGCATAAACAGTTTTACAACAATTGGATTTAATGAAACAAAGTTGCCGCGGGCCAATCCTTGCGTGCTGGTCATTGTGCTACCAACTTTTGATTTAAGTGCAGCAACTTCCTTCTTGTCACATCTGTCAGTTTGGACTTATGTGCTGTTGTGCAGAAGTCTGGCAGTCAAAATGTTTAAAAATTCGGATAAGAAAGTGTGGGTGTTCCTTTCGTTCAGTTAACAAAGGAGAGGATAAAATACGAAGAAGATGAAACCAGAACTAAAAAGCAAATTTGACTCACTTGTTAGGAGTTGAACACGGTCGCATCAGATACTGACACATGGGAAGAAGCAGAAACGCAAAAGCAGATGCAGCAAGCACTGAAAAAAGCGTTGATTTTAACAATTAAAAGTTCTAGATTTGCTGTAAGCTTTTTGAGGAAACAGCCGACTGCACCCTGCTTTCATAATTTTGCGATGATTCGGACTTACAAATATCTCAACTGAAGTAATTAGTCTCCGCAAATGTCACGCAGTCGAATCAATCAGCAATATTTTCAATGCGAATTCGATTTCACAAAAAATAAGTATCCTCAGTCCTCAAATCTGCGAACTAAAGATAGACTCGAGAAAGCAAGCAAGCTCTTGACTAAAGTAAATCAAAACACAAGCCTCTCTCATAAGACTAGTTTCACTGAAACTGAAAATTATAAAACTTTATTTATTTTAACAAAATAAAATTTTCATTGCCGAACAAGCATCAGTTGCCACTTGCATAGAAGTAACACAACTATCGCAAAAGTGATTTAATTATTCTTCAAAAGATTGCTGCTTGTCATTACTAATTACACTTTGAGCTGCAACGCATCAGCAAGCATGAAGTGCATAACTAATGCCTAGGCAAGCGTAACTGATGACGAAAATCATCAGTTGGTAGCCATTGTGCGGCACGCACAACCTATATCGCATAACAATGCACGAAGAATACGGATAAACAGCACAATCCGTTGGATGAACGTCTAGCGACACTCTACTAACTTCAAGCAAACGCGCGGTGTATGAAGTATAGTTCACATTCAGCCTATATTCTAAATTGAAATACCCATGTTTATTTGAGTTTAAAAAAGCTTTCTCAACCTCAAGATTACGACCAGATCATAACAAAAAACATTTAAGAATCGAGTCAAAGCTCAAGCAGACTTCCTATCTGCACACGTCTGAGGCTTCGCTTAAATTCAGTAGCGAATTATGATTTTCGTCACATTGCGGTTTGGCAAACATGACGTCGGAAATGAAAACAATCGAACATAGAAACTTTGTAAGTTGGATGCAGTTCCATGGAGCAGAAGAGGGATAGTGATGACAGAAGACTAGTTTTGGCGAAACTTTCTAATGTAAACACCAACAAAAATGAACATGAAAAGGTTGCAGTAGGTGCAGTCAAGCAATTGGCAAGGGCACAGTTACATGAAAAGTCTAGGCGGCCTACGCCCGTCGAAAGGCGAACACTGACCTGCGGTGCAGATAGCAAAGACAACTTGCATTGAATCGAAAAAGAAAAACATTACAAGTAACGAAACTGACGCTCCCACAGGAAGACATATTGCTTGCGTGGTGCTGATCGTCTGGAAGGTTGCTGAAACAATATTGTTAAAGAAGTAAGCAATTGCCTGGAAAACCATAAGTGATTTGTAAACTAAAAACAAGCAGTTGATTCAGAAAACTGTTTCAAACAGCTAACATCCATTAACGTTTCGTTTGCTCATTGGGTCACTAAAATTAAATTGAAGTAATCACGAACCAGAGGACTAGACTCATGGAGTAAACCGGTTTTCGGCATCAATTTGCGTTCAGCCCAGCATTAAAATTCGATTACAAAGCCAACTGCTATGTTTAGGTTTGCCTGTGCGTGCAGCAGCTAAACGTATGAATCAAGATTCTTCATTCTTCAAATGGCTACCAATGTCTGAATACTAAGTGAATGACGGTGGAATACTTCGGAAACAGAGCTTTGTGAAAAGTGATGGACTAAAAATTGGCCGAATTTGTGTATGCAATTAAAGAAGTTACCGTAATTTGCGGATCCTTACCTCCGCAACATGTTTATTTTTTCGCTTCATAATGTTTCGCCACACAACATCAAGTTACTTTATTCCTTCCACAATGTGTGAGAAATCAGCAGTATCGTAACTTAAACACAACCTATAACAATGCCTTTTGAATTTCACAATACATTCCCATGAAGGTATGTGTTCGCCCGCATTTTGTCACGACATTTGATGTCTCGATCGGAAACACTTTGCATGTTTTTGTTCAATAATGTGCATCTTCATCTAGCTTTTTTTATCTACTCACTTCAATTGTCTGATGCATACTACTCGTTTTCATTTTTCTTCCACTATGTAACACTTCTGTATGATAACGACCGAATGTCGTAGTTTCTGGTGCGTTCTTTCAGTGTTTGTTCCTCCTTGATACTACCCACACGCACCAACTAACACCTACCCTGTGACGTGTTAGGTCTAAGGCAAGCATTCTTGTCTCCTTGCGTCCTTTGACTAACCCCAGTGATATGGACTCTGCATCTGAGACAAACCAGAGCGATTCTTGATGCAGTGACTGGTTTCAAAACCCGTTATTTACTAGAATTTTGGGAATGTGAGACGAAATATTCACAACTAGACAGGCGCAAGTAAGAGTATTGCTTGGGAAGTGTCCTTCACAAAATATGTACTGACTTAGCTTTGTTTTGAAGTCAGGAATCCAATTTTTTGTGTGAATGTTGCAAGTTCTACAAAGCTAACTAATTCACAATGTTTTTACCTATGCTATGCATACGTGGGCCTCAACAGAGCCTATGCACAAATATTAATAAATGTTAATTAAAATTACATTGTTTTGCACACATGCTTTGTTGGGATATATATTTCAACTATCCTTGGTACCATATGACTTCATTACTAATCGTTCTTTAGTTGTTGCTGTAAATATTAAATAATAAATGTTGCATAAAAAAGTTATTGCAAACCTTATGACTACTGCAATGCAAAATCTTCTTTACTCAGACAAAACACAAAGTTTCTCTGTCAGTTGAACCATTAGAAGTAACACTGTTAAGTATTTTCAGTTTTGAAGCGAAGGATGCAATATTAGTGAGTTAAAAACATGGAAGAACCACTAAAGTAAAATTTATCAACAGAGATATAATGCTTCGATCTAACCTATGAAAGTCTTAACAGCAAGGAGCATAAATTGACCACCATTAAACTTACACTGTTCTGCAGACAAAAATTCCGATCTATCCTTGTTGCTACTATCATATTCCATGTTCAAAGACCTGTAGAAACAAGCATTTGAATGACTGCTTTGCTTGATTAGAAAACAATTAAAACAGAAAATAGTTTATTTTAGTGAAATGGTATGAAATGTGACAGGCTTTGCAACATTACTATAATTTGTTTAATGGGTGGTCACTTCTTTCAGTTTCATGTTCATACTAAGGATGGTGGAAGACTTTACCCAATCAACTCATAATAAAATATGAGTGGCATGTGGATTTGCATCATTTCAGATTTTACCAAATATATACAAACAAATCAAAATTGTTGGTGACCTGACTAAACCTATTCTTTTAAAGCAATGTTTGGAATCATCATGTCAATAATGATTTAAACATTTTGAAAAATATATTTTGTTATGATAGGAAAAAGCAAAACACAGGAAAGCACTGATGCAGAAATAAAAAATAGCAGTCAGGAGACAAAACTCCATATTTTGAAATTGTATGAATTGATTTGATGTGATTCATTCATTCATTCATTTTCACACCAGCTTTTTCTCTCAGGAGCATCATGGGTGCAGCAGCCCTAGAAGGTCTCAAAATACCTCATGCTTTTTGCATTTTGAGATAGTTTTGTTTTGCTAGCTCCACACCAAAATGGGACCAAGCAAGGTCAGAGACATTATCACATCACCTGGCTATTGTCAACTTCTGGACTGCTTTTTGATTGGTATAAACAACCAGACTTCCCTCACCAATCTTTCCTGGGACATTCTGGACACATGGCCCAATAGAAGATACCTTCTATTCAGAAAAGTGACTCAAGATTAAAGGCCTTACAAATTTCACAGATCTGCGTACTTTGTCGTGTCACACTGAGAAATCTTCACAAAAATCTTCACACAAAAAACTCTTCCATCTACTTAACACTTTCACTACCAGCCAATGTATATATGTCATTTGAATTAGGTAACGTGTTCCTGACTGATGCAAATATACATTTTTGCTGTCCCAAAAGTTCTCACAAACGTACACATATGTTTTTATCGAAACTTCGCACTGGTATGTAGTCTAAAAACATGGCCCTAGGCTGAATTTATGCAACAGGTTTTGGGACGAGAATCCAAGGTTTTTGTGGCTCAGAGGCTGTTTAAATGCATTGTCCTTTTGAGTTGGTCCACCTAGGTGGGACCAGGGTCCAGCAGCAGTGAATGTGATTTTGTGCAATGAAAGTGCTTTGATACGCTGCCAAATGCTAGGAAAGCATAATGTATTAGAAAGATTTCTGTAAGCATGTTTAGGCATGTTGATGAAGTTTTATTGCTTGATGCCAGTGTATAGCTGCTTTTATTGTGTCAGTTAAAGTGAAACTTATGCAAAAAAGTGACTCCGGAGGGCCCAGGCTTGTTGCAGTGGTGTGTTGCCTAACATGTTTTGAAATTGATTGGATATGTTGGCAATTGATTAGTGTAAAAGCAACAAAACATTTGCTAGGTTTAGTGTTTTAGCTTAAATCTGGAAAATGCCTAGCAGTATCTGCCTTCTGCAGAAACAGACAGCATTTGAATTTCCTACCAAAACCACCCGGTACCAGTGGATATTGCCACAGGGAAACCACCTGGGATTGAAATTGTTAAAGGGGACATCTCTGCCATCTTTTAAATCCAACCTATTTACAGGGGGACGAACAATATCTTGTACTTGAGATAGTGCTCCTTCATTTATTGCCCAAGCTTTCATGATGACCGTATGTGAGGATCAGCACAAAGACTGATTGAAAAACTGACAGCTTTGCATTGGTAGAAAGCTCACACTTTGTGATCACAGAGTGATAAAGCTCATGCAAAACTGCATTCATGCTTTACCAATCTGTGAATTAATCTTATTGTTCTGCCTTCTGTCACTCATAAATACCACTCTGAGGTACATGAACTTCTCAACCTGATGCAGTGCATTGCTGTTTATTTGCAGTGTACACTGGCTTGGGTTTCTGGACATATACCTTGGTCTTTTGGTACTAATTTTCATTCCAGCTTGATCACCCGCAGATGAAAACTAATCAAGTGCATGTTGGAGAGCCTGTTCAGAGGATCTAAGAACCACCAAATCAACTGCAAAAAGCAAACGGTTGATCCTAAAGCTTCCAACAGCAATGCCTTTATTGATTTGGCTGTGAATATCTATCTAATTTAGTTATGTCCAACTGATATTGCTTACTGAGCCAAAATTATGTCATTATGTTTCCCAGGGCCACACATTGATTGACTTAAACTAAATTTAGTTTTAAGCTGATGTACTGAAAGCATTTGTATCCTAACTGCAATGGTAACAACTGTTTGGCACCTTTAACCAAGGTCCATAAATGTGATTTCACAGATGACTCATTTAGTGCTAATGGAACAAGATTAGAAATCAGAAAACTAGTAAATAATTTTGCACCAAGGTGTCAGTGGACATAATCCCAGCATGCAGTGCACTGAGGACCACCTGCATTAGACACATCAAATTTAAGATTATTAAAATGGGTTCAGGTTATCCGTATGTAGGCTACTACTTATATTACAATGAAAACTTAAGCTGGGCCACACAAAACGTTTGACTGGGCTGTCACGGGCTGTTGGTTGGACATAGCTGATCTAATTCATATACTATATGAAGAGGAATGGTAACAGCATACACCCTTCTCTGAGTCTAGCACACACTGTGAACAGTTATAATTTAACTCAGCCAATGCTGACACTAACTTCCTGAGAATGTATACAATGACAGCCATTAACAGGTGACTTTCAACACCGTACTCACACAACACTCCCAAAAACTTTTTTGAGGGACCTGGTTGTAAGCTTTCCCACTGACATTAAGACATGTGGAGATGTCTTTGGCATACTCCCAAGATTTATTGTAAATTTGCTGGAGAATGAAAATTGGGTCTGTAGTGCTACATCCAGGATAAAAACCGCACCAGATATCCTCCTGCTTTGGTTCAATTGCTTTAAACCATCTTCTTTAAGGCACTTGTCATGCACTTTTCACAGGAGCCTAAGGAGAAAGATGCCTCATTAGTTAGTGCATCCTATTCTGTTCCCCTTCTTATGTATAATGATCACCCTGGTCTACCAATCTTTCAGTGACCTTCCAGAATACCAGGTCACTTGACATACATGAGTCAGTCAAAAAACTCTTCAATTCAAGGCTTTAAGCATTTCAGATAAGATTTCATTGCAGTGTTGGTAATTCCCCCCCAAATCTACCTCATGTCCGGTGGCATGATAGTGACTGCACACAAAGAAGATTTAGCTTTGTTCCAAAACCATGCCTTGCAGGCTATTTTATTTGCTTGGATAGCATCTTTCACCTCTTGGTTCCACCATGGGGTTACTTTTATGTTATTATTTACCACACCAAGTTGTATCTGCCCACATACCAGAACAGAAGATAAGGCTACTGTTGCTTAAACAGTTGCAACTTAACCACAACATCTGCTATGCATTCCAGGGGCTCTTGGAACAACTGATAGGTTTGAATAAATGGAACATTGTGGGAGAAACTTCATGATGCTACAACTGAATGTGAAACAAGAAAATGTTTGGCTAAGTCTCTAAAAACTGTATGTGAAGCAGGAAATGATCTCTTACATAGCATCACAAATCAGGGAATTTCAGAGGCGAGAAAGGAAGCAAATTAGGGACTAAGCTGAAACAAGTTTGAGATGTTTTACATGCTCACTAATAACTTTTCGTAATTAACATTCGGTAGCACATAAAACAGTCTTGACTTGTCCTGAAAATACCTATGCAAGGTATGCTGATCACTGAAAAGCACTCAAATGCAGCAGAGTTCTATGAATCAGCCTCGTATTACACTTTTTGCTATAGTCTCAAATCAAGTAAATACAAAACTGAAAATTTGAATGTTGTTTCAATTTGCGATTGTAGCTAATAAAATAATCAAGAACAATAAACACCTGGTGTATACCAACAGACAATATCAAGCTGTGCCCAATTGCACTTTATTACAAAGCACTTTTTTATTACCTACTAATCTTGTTCAGCAATACTACAGGGCTGATGATCCAAAGCTTTTAATGTTTTTTTGGGGGTCCATTGAGGCTACACATGATAATCACAATTGAATAGGACTTGATATTATTCTGCAAAAGCTTCTATCAAGTAAAATTACAAGAAACCTATGCAATAATTGAAACCCTGTTGTCAAACAATCTATCATTGTAAATGACGACTGTGCATTTGACAGGCCACTCTTTAAAATTTGCAAATACTGATCTATTTCAATATAACAACATTGGAGACAAAACACTTTTGCATTATAGCGCCACCGTGCTGCTTTTAAATACATATACCAGCCATGGTTTTGTAATGATATATGACAGCATGGTCCAACTTCTTTCAACCTACGGGCCATTTTACAAAACTGTGACAACTTAAGGGCCACTTCCAATAATATGATGCATAAACCAACACATTCACAACATTTAAAACTAAAAAGGGACGATAAGTGAGTGCGTCATTGAATTTGATACACAATAGCAAATAGCTATTTATTACAAATCTTTATTAGTGGGATACTTGTGGTCGAGACTTCTCTGACATACCATTCCTTTACCAATACCAGTGTTAGTGGTAGCAGTTGGAGACTACTGTCCAGTGTTTTGTCTGCCATTCAATTTTTTGCTTGATGGTATAGAAAATGTGCTCTCATGCACATGTGTGCTTCCAAACATCAGGTACCTTTTCAGTGCAAAACCTTTCAGTTTGGGAAATCTATCTTTGCTGACTAATTTCCAGAAGCTCTCTACTGTTTGCAGGAATGGGCAATTAATTTGGCTGGGGAGGGCACTTTGATAAGGCCACGTTTAGCAGATAGATAGATGGATTTATTTAATGGTACTGAGCATATCGTGCCAGATGTACTGTTCAAGACAACAACACAGAGGCTATCCATACAGGTGCCCCAGCAGAGGGTTACGGAGGACCGTACCTTTTATTTTGATCTCAAAACAGATAAACAAAACAAAAACTATAATAGTACACAGAAAAGGTACTATTCATTGTTCTTATGCAAATGCACTTTATTCAGTGCAAGCAAATCAGTGGGACATGTAACTTGACACGCTTTTCAACAAATTTCAGATTTGAAGATTTTTCCTTAATGCTTGTGCAGGCCACATGCGGCCCACGGGCCTGTAGTTGGGCCACACTGATATGACATTTTACAGACATAACACAACGACAAACACTTACCTGAAACTGCCATAAACTATCAAAAGTATAGCAATGACAAAAGTTGAGATTCTTGAAGAATCCATGACTGAGAAAGCCCTGTGAAAAAAACAAGCACTAGAAACACAAACAAAATAAATGATTTTGCTATAATTAGACAGTTTTGTGCCTACAAAAGGTGCAATATCATTCAGCTACAATGTTTTCTCTAAGGCAATGGTTCCTACAAGGTCCCCAGTAAAAAAGTCCAGAGGATTCCCAAAAAGAGTGCCAAAGTGTTTATATTTTTAATGTTTTTTTTATAAATTTTTGGAAATATGGGTCTAATATTTTTAGGGTCCCTGGGGTTGGAATGTTTAACACATTATGAGCTGGGGTGGGATACAAGTAGGACTCGTATATTCGTACTTTGAGCCACTTTTCTTGCAATACCATAACGTGCCAACCGATTGAGGTAGAGAGCTGTTCAAACCCTCTAAAGAGGGTAGTCTTCTAGTTAGATTTTTAAGAAATTGCCAAGTTTTGCTCTTTTTGTGGGTGATGTCATAACAGGGAAGGCATATATCAGCATTTTGCCAGAGGTGACTCAGCTGTGAGCGCTAATGTTAAGAGCCAATCTTCTAACTCAAATTTCCAGTGGAAATTAGGCTATATCATGAGTTGTTAAAGCCTTTGATTAGCCATCTAGTGTTTCTAGTTCAAAAGTTATAGCCAAAAAAAACAAAATTCTAGCAAAAATCAAATTTTGGTTCTAATTAAATCTATATTCAGTTTTTTTGCTCTTGGCAAACAATCTGTTTCAAATTATTGATTTTTATAACAGTTTTTGCACAAGGCATGAACAATAATTCACTATAGATGCACAATGATTCTTTTTTATGATGCCTTTTCATTTTCATTGCTGATGCAGAATTAAACTGTTGCTTAATAATACATGCAATCATGGTCACATACTACAACAAAGTAGGATTGTGGAAGTCAGTCATAGTCTGCTGATAATGCAGTGAAGTTCATCTGATCCATAATTAAAAAAGGGAGAATTTTCTTGACAAAGCATTAAGGGATCTGGCCACAAAAAAACAACAAAAATTGATAATTAGATTTAAGGAGATTAATTCATTGATTTGTTGTTTTCAGCCCATAACTTTTGAAGAAGAAATGCTAGAAATCCAATCAACGGCTCAAAAGATTCACATTATAGCCTAGTTTCCAATAAAAACTTGAGTCAAAAATTCCATCTAACGGTTGGTGCCCAGGGCCAGGTAACCTGAGCCAAAATGGCCTAAAACTTACCCCATTTATGATGTCACCCACAAAAAACTGAAATTCAAAACTTTGAAAAAAATTTTTCAGTGCAATCTTGAAGACTTGCCATATTTTTTTAGCATTTGAACAGCCCTCCAGCACAATTGATGGGCGAGTTATGGAGTTGCAAAGTAATGGTAAAAAGGGGCTCACATAAGTCTTAAAGGCAGTGTTCTCTCTAAGCTGAAAAAATAAGCACATTCGGCACTTTTTTTGGACGCCAGCTGACAAAAATTTTGAAAATCAGCACTTGCAAATTTGGACACAATTTCTTCCACTGGAGAAAAGTTCACAAAACAAAATTTTGTTATTTTTTCAAAAATGTCCGGGACATATTTTCATGATTTAAGCCGTTCTCAGGTCACAGCCTGGATATACAGCAGTGAGCGGTGAAAAAAAGTTCAGACGCAGTGTAGAAATTTTCCGCTTGCAAGTTTATAAACAAGTTCTGGGCGCAATTTCACGATTTATGCGTCGAAAAATGAAGCTGCTTGTTAAGTTCAGACGCATTTTTGAAGTTTTTGCTTTGCGAGGTTTATGAAGAAAGTTTTGTGCGCATTTTCACGATTTATGCGTCCAACAATAAAGCTGTTTCCAGCCAAGTTCAGACGCATTTTGGAGCTTTTCACCTTGCGAGGTATATAAAAAAGTTCTGGGCGCATTATCACAATTTTTGAGTCCAAAAATGAAGCTGTTTGCTGTTGAGTTCAGACGCATTTTGGAAACTGTCGCTTTGCTAGGTTTATGAATAAAGTTTTGGGCACATTTTCACGATTTATACATCCAATAACGAAGCGGTTTGCTTTGAAGTTGAGACACATTTTGGAAGTTCTCTGCCTGCAACGTTCACAGAAAGTTTGGGCGCATTTTCACGATTTATGTGTGCAAAGATGAAGTTTCCTGCGAAGTTCAAACGCATTTCGGAAGTTTTCACCTTGTGAGGTTTATAAAAAAGTTATGGGCGCATTATCACGATTTTTGCGTCCACAAATGAAAGTTTTTGCCATGAAGTTCAGGTGGATTTTGGAAGTTTTCTCCATGCAAGCTTTATAAAAAGGTTATGGCGCATTTTCTCAATTTTTGCATTAAAAAATGAAGCTGTTTGCCGTGAAGTTCAGGCGGATTTTGGAAGTTTTCTACATGCAAGCTTTACAAAAACGTTATGGCACATTATCACGATTTTTGCGTCCAAAACCAAAGTAGTTTGCTGTGAAGTTCAGACGGATTTTGGAAGTTTTCTCCGTGCAAGCTTCATAAAAAAGATATGGGCNCATTTTTTCGATTTCTGTGTTAAAAAATGAAGCTGTTTGCTGTGAAGTTCAGATGCATTTTGGAAGTTTTCGCCTGATGAGGTTTATGAAGAAAGTTCTTGGTACATTTTCACGATTTATGTGTCCAAAAACGAAGCTGTTGGCCGTGAAATTCAGACGTATTGTGGAAGTTCTCCCCTTGCAAGGTTTAAAAAAAATGCTGGGCACATTTTCACGATTTATAAGACCAAAAACGAAGCTGATGGCCATGAAGTGCCTGCAAGGTTCGTAGAAGAAGTTCTTGGCGCATTATCACAATTTATGCATCCAAAAATTAAGCTGTTTGCTGTTAAGTTCTGACGTATTTTCGAAGTTTTTGCTTTGCGAGGTTTCTGAAGAAAGTTTTTGGTGCATTTTCACGATTTATGCCACCAAAAACGAAGCTGTTTTCTGTGAAGTTCAGACGGATTTTGAAAGTTCTTTGCCTGCAAATTTTGCAGAAAAGGTTCCGGGCGCATATTCACGATTTTTGCATCCAAAAATGAAGCTGTTTGCCATGAAGTTCAGATGCAATGTGGAAGTTTTCGCTTTGCAAGGTGTATGAAAAGTTCTGGGCACATTATCACGATATATGCATTCAAAAACGAAGCTGTTTGCCGTGAAGTTCAGACGCATTTTGGAAGTTCTCCGCATTAAAGGTTTACAAAAAGATTTCTGGGGGCATTATCACGATTTATGTGTCCAAAAATGAAGCTGTTTGCTGTGAAGTTCCGACAGATTTTGGAAGTTTTCTCCATGCAAGCTTTATCAAAAAGATATGGGCGCATTTTCTCGATTAATGCATCCAAAAACGGAACTGTTTGCCGTGAATTTCAGACGCATTTTGGAACTTCTCCGCTTGCAAGGTTCATGGAAAAAGTTATGGGTGAAATTTCACGATTTATGCGTACAGAAATGAATCTGTTTGCTGTGAAGTTGAGACGCATTTTGGAAGTTTTTTCCGTGCAAGCTTCATAAAACATTTCTGGGTGCATTTTCACGTTTTTTGCATCCACAAACGAAACTATTTGCCATAAAATTAAGATGCATTTTGGAAGTTCTCCGCCTCGAAGGTTTGCGGAGAAAGTTCTGTAGGAATTTTCACGATTTATGCGCCCATAAACGAAGGTGTTTGCTTTGAAGTTCACACACGTTTTGGAAGTTCTCTGCCTGCAAGGTTTACAGAAAAAGTTCTGGGCACATTATCACGATTTATGTATCCAAAAATGAAGTTGTTTCCTGCGGAAGTTCTCCGCCTGCAAAGTTTACACAAAAAAGTTCTGGACATATTTTCACAATTTGTGTGTCTAACAAACAAACATTATTGACTTCAACATTTTGTAAAAAACTTCGGCCACGTTTTACAATTTTACGTGCCCATAAATCTTTGCTTTGTTGTTCGGACTCATTGTGACGTTCACATTTTATAAGAACACATTGCTTTGAACCTGAATGCATTTGGACTATGACTGCACCCACAACCTATATCTGAACTTCGAAAGAATGAACAGATTTTGTGAAATTTGACCTAAGGTAAATTGCGTGGCAAAATTAAGCCAAGTCGTTCATAGAGGCCTTTTTCCCAATTTCTACTTGTGTTTTGAGTGTAATGCACCTTTGACAGACAGTAAAACTTGTTTTTTGTCTGGCTTATCACGACTGTTATCAAGTTCCAGGTTCAGCTCATATCTCATCACCTGGCTGGTGAATGACTAAGGCCACAAAGTTTGACGATAAATTTCACGATCATTTGTGATGTATCAAATATGAAAGTAAACAAGCCTACAAGAGGCGGGAAGCATAGGCGTAGCCAGGGGGGCCAAAGTGGCCATGGCCCCCTAAATTTTTAGAAAATGTAGTCTTTTTGTGTTTAGAGAGGCGTTTTTCCAAACAAATAGTGTTATTTCCCTAAAAGCAAACATTTTGACCCCCCAAATTTCTGGGCTGGCTACGCCACTGGGAAGTAATGTTCATTGATGATTATATTTAATATCTAAGCCTGGTGAGATATAGGTACGATGCACTTATTTCGAATAACAGTTAACTTGCACATGCAGTAAATTCCTAACGATGTTAGTGCTTGTTTGCGAAATTAGGCGAAATAAACTATTTGTTGATCAAGTCAGTATAAATAGTCGAAAGGCTAGAAGAGATTTCTGTCAATCGATTTTGATGTATCAGCTAGAACCAATGTGTGCAGTTAAGATAAATATGCCTTGAATTTTTAAGTGAGAAAATAGGCATAACAGTTGTGCAGAGTGCTTTTCTATATCTGGGTATTGTTTTCCGTCTGTGGCGGTGCTGTTGCTTTTTCAAATTAACCTTTGAACCAGTGGACTGGACATAATGACACATCCAATGTGGGTGATTTGCAAGTGCATTGTGGCTTGATGTAGGTGATGGTTGTTGGAGAGAATGTAAACAAGATCATGTTCACCATTTTAAGTAAAGAAATTCCGCAATATCATCAGATCATCAGCCTGATTCAATTGTATTGTTGGTTTAGTGCAGTGATTTTCAAGTTGGAGGTCGTGAACCATTTTTGGAGGGGCCACCGGTAGATATTTTATGTACACAGCTGTATTACATTTGCTTTATTCAAGTTTTAGATGAGGGTTGTTGGGTTAGAATGGGTTGCTGTAATGGGTCGCGGTACAAAAACTTGAAAACAACTGGTTTAGTGCGACAGTAAGCAACGCACAACAAAGACAAGGACAGTAAGCAACGCACAACAAAGACAAGGACAGTCATTCAGGACCGTATGAGGGCAACCACTGTCTGAGAGAAAAGGTTCACATTTGGCTAGGAAGTTTGCATGCAGCTATTTCATTTATTGCCTTTGTGATGACTGTTTTTTTGTTTGTTTATCAGAAAATGTAGCTTTTGTACATGTTGGAAAAAGTGAAGACTAATTTTTATATCTTGGTCATTCATCAAAAATGGTTGATGAAAAGTTTTCTGTTAAAAATGGACGCATTTTAGGAAAATTTACAAAGGGCACCTAAGCTTCTTTTGATCTACACCGCACTTTTTGGACACCAGCCGACTTTCAAAAATCTTAGAGGGAACACTGCTTAAAGGTAAAAACAACTTGGCAGCAAAGGTGTTAAGTTAGTCTCAAAATTTACGGTCTGCATGCTGGGAACAGTTTGAAGCCTAACCTACTGTTGGTTGACTAGATGAAAGTATGCATTTTTTTCTGTGAAGATAATTAATGTTAGCAGGCTAAATCCTGAATTGTACATTCACCCTGCTGGGATGGTGGAGGTAAACACTCTTCTTCATAGAGCACGAAAGTGAATTGCTCAGTGGCTGACAATTTATCACTTAATTTTTTGATTGAGAAACAAACATTGTGTTACTACGTTTTTACACACTAATCGACAGTTGTATGAAATATGTAAATGTCAGCACAAGAACAAATATTCCTGAAATTGTAACCTGTACAAATTAAAACATTTATATAAATGTAGGCTACAAAGGATGAAAGCAAAAAAATCATTGATACACCAAAATAAGCAACAGTAACAAGTTTAGTGAAATTTGCAATAAGCAAAGATTTCATATCAGCAATGTTTATCTAATTCGTTTGTCATATTTTGATACCAGTTTTCTTGCAATTTAAGCTTTTTGATGATAATTTCAACAATACTAGCCATACTTTTGATATGCAACATTGGTGATATTGTACCATCAAGGTACAAGTACTTTTATGCATGTCCTATTGCCACACATCACATAATAAGCCTGAATCCACATACATTTATATATACAAAATGGACTAATGTAGTCATGTGTGCAATTTTTGAAGCAGCAAGTTTAATTTGGCTTCTACACTCACTTCAACAATGTAACATTGCTGATGCATAACTTACTAGCAAAATACAATTACAACACTGTCATGTTGCAAAATTGCATTAAAATAAGTTTGCAAAGTACAATATACTCATACACCGGCTCCCAACCTGTAAAGCATTTGGGACAGCGCAAGATCCATCCAAAACAGGTATATAATGAAGACAACCTGATTCAAAACTTTCAGTGATAAGAATGGTAATTTTAGTGGCAACTGTCTGACAGGTTTTGCACCTACAGTTCTTGAAATGGACGAGAATTAAACATTGCACATCAACAATACAAAAATAATTTAGATAATCTGAACAAAAACATGCTTGTTCAGGATTATAAAAGGACATTGCAAAATTAGTGACCATTATTAAGTCTAGTACAGTGTTTCTCAAACTTTTTTGTTCCACCAACTCTTTACACTCTTGACATACCGTTGTCCCCTAAGCATGATAAAACAAACACAAGCAAGTATTTTCAAAGAATTTTATTTAAAAAATTGATACATATCATGGTCCCAGTTCAGCATGATGGATGTGCTGGTGGTCTTCACAAAGCTTTGACATATTGGGAGGCATTTGAGGTACAGTGGTAGATCAGCTCACTTACAAATTAACAAGTGGTTTCTCTGCTTTGAGGTCACAGCCGAAGCAAACTCAACGATCACTAACTGAAGTTAACTCGGTGATCAATTAGTGGTTGAGTGTTTTCACCCTCTTTGTATTATTTCCCCCCTTTGTTTTGTTTGCCCACTTTCCTCTCAATCCTTCTCAAGGAGGTGTTTTCCGCCCAGTTTGATAACCACTGATAAAGTAGCATAACAGTTGTACAATCAAATCCAATTTCATTACCTGTTTATTTCAGTGATATCAATGACTATTAGTTTGTGAAAAATTACTCATTTCCTTAATTTTTTAACACAAAAGTATAGTAATTCACTGTGAAATGTAGCACCAACTTAACTAAAAATGCCTAAAACAATCGTTTTATTACATGTAGTTCTCACCATTGGTAATCATCCTTGGAGAAAGAAACAGATAATGGAATTTCCTTAACATTGTCTGAAGCTAATGGATTAGATTTATCTGGACCTGGAGGTGGCATATGAGGAACTCCACCAGCATTTTCAAAGGGTACTACATGTACATCTTCACCCAGAACTGGTGCCAACCAAATAAGAGCAAGCAAAGTAACTCCAACAAAATAATCAAATCTTCTAAATGTTTTACGTCTAACAAAATTCATGGATTTCATCTTCATTATTCCATTTTCTGTGATCTTTGAACTGGTTCCCTTGCCGTTGAACATGATGAGATCATGTTTTTTTCCCATGATACAAATAAAACTGACTTGAACCTGTGCTTCACAGAAACAACCAGCTCAACAATCATGGACAAATCCAAATTAGTTACACATGCATAAAGACCTATGTATGTTCACTTGGGTTATGCTGGAAAATAGAATCCTTACTTCAGTTTAAAGAAGCATTGTGAAAATGTATGTATCAATCAGTTTTCACACTTATACTATGTAATAATAGGTCTCTTTGCTTATCACTGATAACAAAAAACTTTTGGAACACAATTTAACAAGTACGTTTAGGTTAACACTTTGAGAACCGGGGTACGATATATTCGTACTTTGATTTCAGCCTAAAACAGCAGT
>JGI24159J19872_10004458_pt1 | contig 17851 bp, 11 predicted proteins | sample Ectturendosymbi4_FD_19872 | JGI IMG/M metagenome (IMG submission 19872) | reverse complement strand
GTATCTTCTGCAGCCTTCCTGTGTCACATCAAACTACCATAAGTTGTACAAAGCATGCGTTTTATGCCTAAATATTCTTGAAAAATGTATTCAACTGACGGCTGCGATGGGGAACTTTCCTGGTTTTTACTCTATTCATATTCGTCCGGCTACATCTCTATGATTTCTGTTTTTTACAGAGTTCCCACGCGGCATTGAAAGTATTGTGAAATTGGTTTTGAAGACCTTGGAAAAGTATTGAATTTGACTAAATTGTACCACAAAGCATGGAAATTCCAAATTAGGCATTTGTTAATTCAAATTTTGTTCTTTGCCGCTGATGACAGTTTTGCAGATGTTTTCTGCATAGTGTTCCATGGATAAACTTGCTGAAAAGTAAAAACAAATGGTGTTAAAGTTTTTAAATTAGTATTGAAAAGGTATTGAAAAATCGTGGAAATGGATTTCGAAAATATGTGGGAACCCTGGTTTTACCTCACGCTTTTGACAGATTCTACCTGAATTTAACCGTTTTGGCCTAGTCAACCTGACTCATGAAACAAGCACTTGAACGTGGTTCATCTGCGTATCTGAGACCGGGTTAAGTCAAAGAGTTTTTGGCACAAAATCACTTGAATGCTTCCAAAGTCCGGTTTCTATATATTTTCCCTACCTGAGGAGTACCACGTTTGCATGAAAATAAAAGCAAAGTTAGCTCTTTCAACTGGCTGAAGGTGCGAAAGCACCAGGGTAAGGTGACAAGTTAGATGATTTGGCGGTAACTGCTTTTTCATTCTTGCTTTTTTTCATTAGATTTGGTGCTTTGTTCAGCAATAAAATTGTTTTCAAATGCTCTCTTCGTTCGTGAATGTATATTACAACCGATTTTCGAAACTGTGTGATCTTTGTGAAATGAGTTTTACGCCAAGGCTCATGTTTCATTAAAGGATCCTAGCGATGCAGGCGAAGAGACGGACGAAGAAGATGTGGGAAGTTTACTCGTAGCGAAGTTCATGGAAATGCTGAGTGATGAGGTTGGTGTGTCAGCATTTTTCTGACAAGTTCACACGTTTCGTCAATTTATCATTTCTTGTGCAAGATGCGGTTGAGATTCTCAAAATGTTCTGGATGCACGCTGCAGCGCAAAACCTAGAAGTGTTCCTTGTGGTTGTTGCAAAGCATTGGTTGTTTCATCTTTCGCCACACTCATTTTCATAAAAATTGTCGATACCAGCGCAAGGTTTTGCGTTAATCTTGCTTACAAGCTGACGCCGCACATTTCAGGAAGAGGAGATTCGTCAGGCTGCGGTCTGCTTGCTGACTCGGGTTCTTGTATCCCATCGGATTTTGTCACCGGCCGTGATGTCCCGACTAATCCTGTTGTGGTATGATCCTGCCACACGAAACGAGCCTTCTGTCATGAATCAAATCAGCGAATTCCTCAACGTGTTCCCCTTCATGTCCAAGTAGGTTGATTTGATAGAGGAGTATCAGTAAATGACTGTTTGGGCCAAGTCTGATTATATTTCACGGTATTAGTAGCGTAGCGTTACTATTAACGTTGCACTGTTTCCGGTAGTGCGAGTATGTTCAGCTTGGGCTATCTCTCATGTTGTTTTGCAACCGTGGTTCCGCGGAACCTCAGGGTTCCGCGAGTGGCTGCCAGGGGTTCCCCCGAAACATAAAAATAAAACAGATGCGACATTTCTACCCATCTGGCTTATTACAGAAAGTAGGATAGACACTGCATAGGGTTCATTGCATAGGGTTTCATGAACACGCAAACATTTGCGGAAGGTTCCACTGCAGTGCAAAGGTTTTAAAAACACTGTCTTTTGTTATAACTCCGGTTCCGCTGTCACCCGTTTGCAATTGAGCGAAGCTGCCAGGACGGAATTGCTTACTTGGCAGGCTGATGCCTGATCCCATGGCTTTGCGGAAGTGTTCAACATATTTTTGCCATGTCTTCGAAGCAAAGTTTTGGGAACAGCAAAAAGCATTTCAGGGTCTGGTGTTGCGGTGTATAACATGAAACAGGTTGAAGTAGCAGGTGTTTTGACGAAGGATGTTGGATTGAGTACAAAATTCAAAATAATGAGTGTGTTATTTTCATAATTGTTTGCCGTAGGTGGAAGGTAACGTACTGCGGTGCTAGTGAGAGCTGTTTGCGTATGCCATTTGACTTCGACTACATTCGATCGTAGACCTCACATAAGTAGCATTAGATTTAAACAGTGTGGTCCAACTGTTAAGTAACGGGAGCAGTGTAGTGGTTGGCGACATTCATCAGCCTGGTATGTTCTACTTGGTGGATGACCAACCTTTCGATTCAGAGGCGGACCGCGCGCCACTGAACTATCGCAATCCATGGTTTGTTCTTGTTGATCCTCATAACCGGCATTGGTGAAGTGTTTGCTTGCATGTCTTTGCAAAATTATTTGTTGTGCAACCATGCTTTGTCACTTGCGGCAGTTCTACAACAGACCTGTCACACCAGCATTGATGAGGATTCCTACGGAGTATGGAAAATAATTTCTTTTTGGTCTGTCAGTATGGAAAAATAAAATAATTTTCCAGATTTGATGTTTTGACATGCATTTTCATGATCTTTTGTTCAAGATTGGTAATTTTACTGCTAACTATTGCAGTGCCTGTGTTTGACCTGGGTATGTCATTCGGAAGAGTTAAGTCTGGATAGTTATGTTCAAAACTGCGAAGGAACCCTGATTGATATACCGAAGTGATCCGTAGCTGTGTGGTGTCCCGGGCTGCAAGCACCTTGAAATTGACAGCGGAGGTAAACTATGGATTATTATGTAATAAAAGGCAAACCCACGAATGCGTCGAAGCCACTTTCCTTCCAACTCTACGGGTTTTGTTCAACGCGCCGCGGTCGTCGCCTCTTGCTTCAGTCAACATAAACAACGTGGTTGAGCTGATGGTGAGCATTACTCGCCCGTCCATCATTAAAGAGGCAGATCTGAAAGGCATTTGCCAGCGCAACATTCAATGGGTAAGAATGCTCGCCAGCTGTACTTGTTGCGTCATCGCAGTGTTTATTGAAGAGCTAATCTTCTCGGACATATGTTATGTCACAGTTTGGGAAGCTTTCAACATATTAAGTTGTATTCACGCGCGTGATTAAACTTAGTGTTTCGTTTGGAGATTTTTGACAACGGAAACATGAGTTTTCTTCGAAACATGAATGTGCACGGAGGGAGAAGTATTATTTGTCGCGATAACTGAAAGCGTTTCAGAACCGATTCCATGTCCCGTTTTGAATTGTTTTCCTGAAATTTTGTCAGCTTTGTCACACTGTACAGTTGGGCTGCTTTTATTCACTAAAGACAGTCTTATGCCATACGCTGTGTTTGAGTGTTGCTTTAAGCGCAGCCGCGAAACCATTCTTCTCAGTTTTATTATCCACGTTTTTGTTTCCTTCGAAAAATAATGATGTTACGAGCCAATTGCATCTTTAAGGTGCGCTTATTTTTTTATGCTGCATGGTATACTATCTTGTTAAATCTGATTTTCCTTACAAGTCGTTGCGAAACAACTTCGTGCGTGAGTTGCAGCCCAGGGAAAAGTTGTTGGTCAATAATAACATTAGCTACTGGTACAAGATCGGAAAAGTACAGAACTGTAAACAGACCTGTGCGGCTCCAAATTTCCTAAAGTAGAAGAGCAGTTAGTCGTGGTATGAGACTATCGTACTAACGGACTATCAAGTTGAAATGCCTCGACATAGTCAACGTTTTCCAACTAGGTTTGACCTGCGGGCCACTTCAAACAAAATGATGTGTAAAACAACAGATTCGCAAGATTTAAAATTGAAAAGGGAAGATAAGTCGCTCGTCTTTGAAATTATTACACAACAGCAAATAGCAATTTATTGCAAATCTATCAGTGGGATGCCTGTCGTCGATGCTTCTCTGACACTGTCGTTCCTACGTCAAACCCAATATGTTAGTTGTAGCAAGTCGGAGACTATTGTCTAGCGCTTCGTGTGCAATTCGATTTGTTTTTAGATTTGACTTGCTTCATGGCAAAAACTGTGCTCCAAAATATCGAGTGCATTTTTGTCAGCTGGGAAGCCTATCTTTGCTAATTTCAAGAATCTCTCCACAGTCTAGTCTAACGCCGTTAATGTTGAACATTTTTAAGGTGTCACATACTTGTACTATTTTACTTATTGCAACATACAGTACACTCAACAAATAATACTGAGAAACCTCGCGGGCCTTAAAAATTATATCCACGGCCCCGTGGTTCGACCACACTGACTTAAGCGATAGGGGTACTAAGTGAAAGGTTCCACTTAACAATGCGATACCAACAAAACAAAGTGGTGTGAAACTGCAATCAGCATTTAAAGCCGATTTCATCAGACTTTGATTGCAGAAAAGCCCATCGACTACTACGTTGAGTTTTCCTCTCTCAATATAACTGTTAATCGAACCGATTTTTTCGCTAAACACAAATCATGACCCGTCGCGGAAGTAACGTAATTACTTGCTCTTTCTCCCTTGTAAAAGTTTGCATTCCCAAAACAAGTCAATTTATGCCGTTGTGAACGTGAGTACAACTGCTCCGCGTAAATGATTTCTTGAACGTATGCGAACCGGTGTGAATGTACAAATGTTCGTGTGACCGACAGTATTCGGAAGAAACATTACATTAAAAAAATATGTGATTTAGTTGCAGGAAGGATCGGCGCATGACGACCTGGCTGTGATGGTGTCGAACGAGATCTTATCCGACCCCACTTCCGCTTACGTCAACACGCTATGCAGGATATTTCCTATGTTGGAGCTGAACTCCAGTCAAACTGATAATCTCAAAGATGTAGCTGTCTTATGCGACAACATGCTGAAGGTTTGTTCGTTTGTGTTTTATTTGGCGCAAATCATTTTCAAGATACGATACGCACCACTTTGTTTCAGGAAGTACACGACAAGCAGGCGCTAAAACACATCAAGAAGTTTCAGAGTCAACTTGCTCCTGTTGGAGCGTCGCCTAATAAGGTTACAACTCAGAAAATTGATCAGGAAGAAAAAGAAAATCGACGTAATCCACTTGGTATGTATGTGACTTGTTAAAATGTGAGATAGATAAAAAGACCCTGATGATGTTTCACTTGTGTAGCTGATCACGGCGATGCGTCGTCTCCTGTCTTGAAGCCTGCTGCCGCACGGCAAACAAGATCAAAAACACGTCGACAAAAGGCTCAGTCCACCAACAATCCTGCTCGCAACCTGACCTCGGCGTTGCAAGACGTTGTTTGAACTTGTGCGCGTGCTTCAGAAGCCAGTGCGTTGTTGCACTTCATCTCGTGAAGTTCTGTGCGTCATCAATCCCCCACTGCCTCGGCTGCCAACTTTTTGCTCTCTTTCTCCATTTTCGCCACGATTTCTGAAGAAATTATAATGTACAGGTTGTAGTTGATGTGTAGCTCTACCCAATAAAACGTTTTACACATCGCATTACACTGTTGTTTTGATCATACCTTTGGCAGGGTTGAAAACTCCCATCGTTTGTTCTCCGCAGACAAAACATCGCTTCGATTTTCTGTAGTGATTAAGAGCGCACACTTCGCAAAAATAGTGTTTGCATCTGCAAAACAGTGCGGTTTAATGAATAAGGCATCACTATGAGCTGAAGAAGTTTGAAGACCGCACCCACTGCTTGCGTGGTATTAGTGTCAGGAAACGGATGAAAAAATGTAAGAGCCAAGCAGTACGTGTAACGAACCCAACTCTACCTTTAAGTGCCAGAAAGGTACGTCGAGCTTCACTGGTAATCTGGCACAGCGTTTCAGCTGTATCGAGTCCAAGCGCTCATCACTAAGCAGTTTTTGCCGACGCAGGCAAAAGGTTTCTAGATCATGCAGAATGACAACACGATAAACCATTTCTTGTATGCGCACCTGGCATCACCCAGTTATGACTCTCCTACCCACTATGTACGGCATGAACTAATCACGTTCATTACGACGCATGACTGTATACCCTGCAGAGGTTCTATGACAACTGCCATCTAGGACCAGTGGCGCAGGCAGAATGAGATCGCTGAAATAAATTTGCGAAGATTTTTACTGGTGCTTTACATTAAACCTCGGTTAATCCGGATAAAATTGGTGGTAACGTTTTTCTTTCTAAAAATCTTCGGTTTATTTTTTTATCCGGATCTTTTTTTTAAATCCGGATCTTCGCCAATACCGGATAAAATCTGATCTTTTCACACCTCGTAATCCGGATTTTTCATCATTTCCACGCAGTTCACTGACTGGTCTCTTGGAAATATTCAGCAGCTTTCAGACGCAACACAAAAGTGCTCACGATCACCAACGAGCGTATACAATTATCATAACAACCGCCACAACTGCGTGCAATTCGACTAATCGTGGAGACGATTGTTACGTCACACACGGGCGTAGCATATTGCGCTTAACGCGACGCTCTAGGCACGCCACCGCACCACGGTTTCAGTCTGTTGTTCAGTGTTGAGTATGCCTGTGTAGAGCATTATCTCTGAGTGCATTGTACTCGGTAAAATGTCTGGAGGGCATTACCTTCCAAATAGAGTGGCCGCTTATGGACCAGTCGCAGAAATCTCTGCATCAGTCCAAAATCCCAGATTTTTTCGCAGCCTAAGTAGGTAATCTAAAACTATGAATTTAAGACTGTTCACAACTACCTCGATATGGCAGTTACTAGTCTGCTGTACCAAACGTTGTAAATACATCAGTACTTCGTTTTGCTTCTGCGAAAGTCTGTTGGGTCGTAAATGTGTTCAATTTAAGTAATGTTTACCGATGTCTCAGTAACTAGATTACGTCTGGCTAGAAACCACCACCTTCGGTTAATCCGGATCTTCCCACAAACCGGATAAAATCGTCGGACAAATCGAATCCGGATTAACCATGGTTTACTGTATATCAATTTTCAACTGTTAGAAAAGGAAGTAACAGTCGGACTCAAGACGACGTTAGTGACTGACGACGTCACTGATTGGCCCCTCCCGAACAAAATCCTCGGCTGAGCTACTGTTCAGGTCATTTTGAATTCTATGTACGTGGTGCTGCTTTCATGACAAAAATTGATATCGTAATAGTGTGACAGGTTTTCTCTGACCACTTCAAAGGGCCTTCACTAACTTTTACGCTTTTGGATGGAGAATGCCGTCTTCACAAACATTGAGCCAGTCAAAACCTTAACTGTGTATGAGTCTTCAATTTTTTCACAGCACAGTTTTCATATACATTGCAGTCATTACACCCGTTCTCTTCCGTGGATTTTACGTTCTGTGTATTGCCTTACCATAGTTTATTGTTTGCAAGTTACATGGCTGGCAGCAATGGCAATGTTGGAACTCACTGTTGCTGCACTAAGTTGAAGCAATAATGCTGCAACACAGTGGTTCCCAACTGCCGAGAGAACTCCGCTACGTGCTGCAACGCGATTGTGTAAACTGAATTTAATAACACTTGTCGCATGTGATACGCAAAACGCATTATCGTTGGCGGCAGTTGTCCTGATACCCCCCGCAGGATATCAACATTTTTTCATCAAATCGGTTGGACGTCGGGACTTTTTCATGAATAAAATTAGATCAGAAAGACTTCTTGAACCTTGTTCAGTTTGCTGGTTGCGTATTGAATATGACTCAGCTAACATACAAAAAAAGCCATCACGCGAAGAAGTAACCAACCGTCAGCAGAAATTACAATACATGAAACCACAATGGCAAGATTGATCAATGTAAGCAAAGATGGTCGTTGCGTCACACAAGATTGGTGAAAGACCATGGTGGTCATCTAGTCCAGGGGTCGGCAAACTTTTTTGCACGACGGACCGGTTTAAGCCTGGAACTATTTTGTTGACCGACCCTCAAATAACGAATGTTTGGTGATGGAAATTTATTAAACTCAGCGTTTATCACTTTTTCACGTCCATCCTTCTGAAAGCTTTTATTGCCTCAGCACTTAATATATTTGACGCGTAGCTTATCTCGAAATCGAAGATACATGAATACTTCGGCATCGAATTCCAAGATTTTAAGCTAGAAATCCGCGGCCCGGTAAAAATTTCTCACGGACCGGCGCCGGGCCGCGGTCTTGTCGACCACTGATCTAACAAACCTCATTTATTGACAAGTGTTTGAGAACGACAGCTGGAAATAAAATGAGTACAATTTGTTTAAACATCGAAAACGGCGAGGAAAAAATGAAGAGAGCATGCTTTTGTACACAAAGGACAGTATCTAGTCTAACAGAGGAAATTTGGTGTGGTCAAAACTGTCGAGCATAGTATGAAAATATAAAGTAATTGAAGTACGTAGAAAAAAATATGGAGTAATTATATCCGTAAAAATGTACAACACTGGGATTTGACAAACCTAACGTTTCGAATTAGGTTTCGAGGAGTTTCTTTTACGCCGCCAAGCGGAATCTCACACACCGCTATTTGTTAATATCCGAATCGTAGAACAAGCATGTTGATAAACACTGATACTGTGTATTAAGCTGCGATCTTCGATGTTCTCTGAAAGTTCTATAATTCACCTAGCATTCGCTTTTCCTCTTGCATTATTGTATCTGCACTTGGCAATATTAGATCAAACCACTGTGGGTTTGCAGTAACCTATCTAGTTGTCGACCGCCTTTTCGAGGATAACTACCGTACGCTTTACAGTAGCTTGTCTTGATAAGGGACTAATCCGTGGTTTTGAAAACAAAGTTGCTTTTGAAGTTGGTCTAAGTTTCCCTTCTAGTTTTCACGCATTTTGAAGAAGTAGGCCTATGCTCTTCGCTGGCGCACCGAAGTTGGGTGTTCCTTGTTGAGATGAGGTTCGACTGTGGTTCTGCGACAGTGTAGCCTGGCATTTATGAGTGTTCTGGCATCCTTATGTTATGGAGCGTGGCTGTTTATTTCAAGGTTGAGACAGATAACAATTCGTCAAAGAAAACTAAGAAAATTTTACTGTTGTATATAATTTTGTAGAATATTTCCTGACATCTCATGGGCAAGTTTTTATCAATCAGAAAATGTTTTTAATCATTGAGTGTACCTTTCGGATGGCTATTCCCATACCATCGTTTAATGATATTGGTTCATTCTTTTTTCACAGCCACTTGTGAGTGACATGCCTGAAGTCTTGCAGGTGGTTGAGTCTTTAGGGCTTAAAGGTAACAGAAAAGCTGTTTCTGAATTTCAGGGTGTTTTTACGTGAGTAGCAAGTGCCTTTTTCTATTCTTCCAAAATCCGTTTTGCAGATATTTTTTACTTTTGTTGATACAAATGCTGCCGCATTTTTTTGTGGACGGATATTGGATATTACCGTATCTATTCGAGTATAAGTCGTATTTTTTTGTACTAAAAATTCACCCAAAAAGTCAGGTGCGACTTATACAAGAGGTGAAGAGGTGTGGCATGCGCATGTACGCTGCTGCTGTGCGCGTGTTATCTGGACGGCGCTTTGCACCTTCATGTGTGTGCATGCATGCGATGACAATCGCATGAAAAACGCAAAGGCAAACTAGACGGGGATAAACTATTTGAGGACAGTGAATGCAGCGACCTTGATGGCTTGTAAGTTTTTGTTACGTGATTTTGATGTATAAATGTTGTTTAAAATTTTTTGTACTGTTTGATCAGGTCAAATACGGAGGTGCGACTTATACTCGAATAAATACGGTATGTACAAAAGTTTTTTAAACTGAACAGGAATGCGAAATTCAATGTCCAGTCACCTCTCTCAGGCAGTTTAAAAAACGCTTTAAATATACTTTGTGATATGCCACCTGTTTTGCGAGCTTACTTAGTTACAATAGGATGAGTGAAGCTTTCTCTGCAAATGAAGCATCTGAAGGGCAAATCATCTTCGTCGCTATCCGAGACTTCCCAGTTTTCGTCTTGACCTTGCCCATAAACTCCTTCGCTCAGTTCCCTTTCGATCTGCCACCCATGTTTGTAGTCACTGCGATCATGTAAAAACTTGCACGAATCTGAAAAGGATTCGTAAAGTTAATGAACAACAACAACGACAGGGGAATTTCTGCGACATTTCTGCAGTCTTAGAGCACTCTAATATGCTCAGTGGATGTATTTCATGACACAAACACACCGTTTTAAAGTTTCAACATTGGAATTTAAGTTTTAACCAATTCTATCTTACCCCCAAAGCCACAGAATCCAGTCTCCTTGTAATCTTTGCAAATATCCGGTTGATAATCCCATCGCACAGTTGCCCGGAGATGCTCTGGCGCCCGTATAGGTCCTTTTCTCACCATTCCTGAAGAAGCATTGCCTTGGACAGTGTCCTGTGAAACAAACGCTTTGTGCAATTACAATCTTGACAAGCTTTAAGGCTTGTATCTAAGCTTTGAGATGAAAATTGGAATGGTTACAAGGCAACGACAACCATGGGCTGGTGTGTCCGTGGTGGTAAATCTTGAGGGCAGAGGTAAGGATATAGAAGCAAATTTACCGCTCTGAGAAGTTTCACGACTCTTCATACGATAATTTTCAGGTAAGCGTACGGAAGCCTCGCCAGAAAACCTGGCGAATATACGATTTTGTAACGAGGGTTTCTACCCCAAGAAAACAAGGACTGTCTAATCCTGGGAAGTCTGATCTGCCTTGAAATAACAACAAAAACTGCGGAAATCGATGAAGATATTACGTCAATAAACCTGATTTCACGATTACTGCATTCTTTCAACATCAACATTGATGATGACACGCAACGGGAAGGTTTAACAAAGATAAACGACTTCGAGCAATGAGGTGTCTCCCACGATAAGTTTGCGCCATGGGCACAACCCAAAGCGCAGTGAAAGGTATTAGTGGTTGTGATTTTAAGAAATCGGCAAATTATTTTGCAAGTCAAACCTGGCAGTGGCAAGTGCCTACAAGTCGCCGTTTTTCATGCCAATCATGGCGGGCACGTCGTATGTGATTCTACATTTGGCAGCAAGTGATGTTTTAGTTAGCAGTTGCATTGCAAACACTAGCAAAAGGGTGGAGTTAACGTTGTTGAAAAAATACAATTTATCAAACTGCAATGAAAACACGTTGTTGAGTTGTTACTCGCCAAGCTATTGTAAACTAGTGATTGGAAAGTGAAACATCACTTCAGCCACATGGTTCTTTTTTCTCCACGGCAGTAACTGAACTTTTGCTGATACACAACCATGAGAGCAGATCCGGATTACTTTGTTCATGATTCATGTTCATTTCAGTGGTTTCGCCACGAATCGAAGACAAGGCAATGCTAAAGACGTTAATGTTTTATTGGCGACTTCGAATTATTCGCTTTAAGCGTTCAGATAGCATAAAGCAATCGTCGCAACTGCGCATCGAATTTAGGTAAGGATTCGGTTGTCCCTGATTGTGTCCGCTGATTTGAGTACTGCAAACCTCGCACGGAACATGGATTTCTCATAAGTTGAATCAGCGACGTTGAACGTATCAATAATTTTTATCTGGCGAGTTTAGTAAAGTGACGAATCGCCTACTGCAATGCAATAAAGCGTCTTGCCTTTTTGCATCAGCAGTTCTACTACACCTTTGCCAGACCGGTTCGTGCCGGGCTCGAAAAGAACATAATGCAGGATCCCTTCGTAATTTTGAAAATGAATTTCCAGACCTTTTCCAGGCTTACACTTTTCCGAATGGCATATCCAGGTCAAATATATTTGATAGTCAACACGATAAAAGTAAAATTGTTTATCAATCACGAAGAAAACATTATGAAAACACATGTCAAAAGACAGTCTGCAAAATTATTTTATTTCTCCACACTAACAGACCAAAAAAATTTGTCCAGGCTTTTCCAGGTGGAAAATTACCAAACCTTTCCATCGACTCCACAGAAACCCTGATAATATTAACCTTGCACGAATTCAAGTCGCTTGATTTGCAATAAATGAAACAACGGTTTATCACCTTTCCAATCAATTACTCCAAAGACCTGCAAAACGTTTGCAAAAGGTCAAAACGAACAAATATGTCACGCACGGCGGACCACTAACTTTTGGTTTAATGTATTGTCTATATCCACCAGAACCATGGTACTTTTTCTCATCTGCTGCGCCAGTTTTCAAATCCTCTTGCAGCTTCTGCCCTCGTTCGAAAACAGCTTGCGCGTCGAGATCTTTTGACGTATCCAGTTCATACGTCTTTGTAGCACCCATATCATCGGGCCCTGAAGGTTTCTGAAAAAACAATACACCTTCGTTTAGCAACGGAAAATCGGAGGTATCGCAAAGGCACCACAAGCGCGCGTGACTATGTGCCGTGCTTGCAATCTTCGCATGAAATATTTTTTCTTTTTCAACGACGCAAATACGCAATAAACTGACAAGCGAAAAGGTTAACCGGCGTAATTGAATTCGGTTCATAAATCACAAAACCGGTGGACAACTACAATCAAATTTGAATGTGCCACTCAACCGACGAATGCAGTTTTCCGACAACGGCGATTTTAGTTAAATCTGCATAGGTGAGGTTGAGTTGAGGGCATTGTTACTGTTAACACCCACGTGCCACCAGCCATCAAAGTTTTCAGTAACATAAAGTCCATTGTAACTAAACTGTTTAAAAAATTGGCGTACGAAGTCGCATCGCCGCACTTATTCCAGCAGTAATGACTAGTACAACTCTATCGTGAAGTCAAGTGTTCCGGCATCTGTAACGTTGCTTAATTAAAATGGTGAAACGTACAAACTATTCACACGTACAGCTGAACCGGATGACTTGTATGAAACAGTAATCTCATCCTCTTCCTCTTCTGACGAACTGCTGCTGCAGCTCACATTATCTCGTTTCTTATTGGTCTGCAAAAACAAGTCAATCGGCTACAGCGCTGCATTCAATAAATAGGCACAGTCGACTACAAGGTGTCGTGAGGACGGTGATACCCCAGCCCAATGAAACAAAAAGTATGAAAAAGCAATGGTGCAACAAGATTACGATGATCATTAGCAACGCATCACTGGAGATCTTTGGCTTACTAAAGAAATTTGAAAGTGGTGCTAAATTCTTTGTAATGTGGAACATTTCTCATCTTCTCATCAAAGCAACATATAAATAAGTGATTGAGTAACCCATCAAATGCATAACACAACGTGGACCAGGGATTTCTTGATCAAAAACAATAAGTGCATGAAGCAGGCGGCATCATTTATTGAACTATGGAATTTTGATTATAGCACCTTCTTATGTTTATAATTACTGAAATACATGCTGCGAGATACTACACAATCGGTGCACTTGAAAAACTTTATTTCCAAGAAAATAGCAAAGAAAAAATATCGATACATACAACACTTTTATAAGGATATTAAAATTCAACTAATATCACCATTGGCTTAAAAACTAGATCACCGTTTGCTTCATAAAATTATGTGCAGTTTTGCGTTGTTTTCTGATAACCACCGGCCCATCATCACTTCCATTGCTTTCATCACTACTTTCTTTGGTTCTCCTCTTGACATTTGCTCTTTTCTGCAAAACCATAGAATTGCTATGAAAATTCTTATGCCATTTTAAAATCAAAAGGATACTGGTAACTAGTAAGAATAAAACATAAACACATGCAGCAAGAAAAAATAAAGATGTTTATTATGGCACATCATAAAGAATGGTGCTTATGGCACATTATAAAGAAAGAGTTAGCTGTATTTTATAACACCAGGTTAACTAGACACAAGCTATGCATCATTTTAGTCGTACCCCTGCTTAAACATCACAGGATAATTATTCCAGGAGAAAGTGCCATGCAACAGCTCTTCAAAGGGCTGTTGGAGTGACAGTCCTGGAAGAAGTAGGTCTTGTTTTTTTCAGTGGAGGCAAACACAAATCAAGAAGTGCTGTGTTGCATTTCACCAAATGGGACATATGCAGAATACACGTCCAGGCAGTGTGTATCTTCACCTAACAGCTGAAAATTGGTTCAGAGCAAGAAAACCAACCTAAGTTGAAGAGTTTATAACAAAGACAACTAATTCCTCAACTTTTTATTGCTAAAACATTGCCCCTGGTCAATACAAAGGTTAGGAACTTGCAGAAAAAATTGTAATATTAAAATTATAAATAAAACAGTTCTGGATTTTAATTTACGGTAACACTTTAAATAATTAGAAACCAAAAGGAGAAAGGAATTTTAGGAATGCACCATCACATAAATGAGAAAGTCAACATAAGAAATCAATTTTCAAAAAATTTGGCAGATTTTTCTGCACAAAACTGACAAATGCCCTGTTGGAAAAATCGACACACTGCAAATATCTGAAACTTTGTGATGGTTTAAATCAGGGTTTCCCAATCTTTCTCTGACCATGTGCTCCTTTACAGCATTTCGACAGATGAGCATGTACCCCTAAAATTTCTTAAAACAAAAATCCAACGAATCTTTAATAACACTTTTTAATTTTTGTAACTATAAAGGTAGACTCCATTATTAAGCCTCAAAATGAATTTGTTGCAGTTGTGCAATAAATTTACCCATAGGGGTATATGTACTCAAGGTTGGGAACTCCTGGTTTACGTCAACTTTTTTCATCCCAGCCCCAACAATGTGAAGTTGTCAATAAAATCATATGCAGCTGTCAATCATCACAAACACACCAAATGTAGCGAAGTCACTGCAGGCACATCAATCGAGTTCGCAATCATTCTAATTAATAAGGTAATGTAGGTGGCCCAAAAAACAAATTAGGAAGTGGCTGTGCGTCTGCTGCACATGGATATGCGTTTGCTGCACATCAAATAAAATGCTGAGTTTGTCATGTCATTGGCACCATCGTGGTAGTGTAGCGGATGCATTTACATCTGCTGTGTGAATGGTTTTTGGTTCAGCTCTCACCTTGGCGCCTTTCCTTTTGGTAGTAGTGGTTGCATTTTTCATGAAAGTAGGACCTGTTTTTCTTTACTTTTTCCAAGTTGCCAAACTTTTGTGTTCAGATTTACAGTTTATCTTTAGGGTTTAAAAGTTAGCTTTAGGGGTTGGGTTTAGTGGTTAGGTTTATGGGACCAGTTTTTCTTTACTTTTTCGAAGTTTCCAAATGTTTGTGTTCAGACTTACAGTTTAGGGTTAGCGTTAGGGTTTAGGTTGAGCATGTTTCTACCAAGCCTAACGCTGTCTACTGCACACCCATTGTGCATTACTGTGACATTACAGGTGGCGGATTAATAACTTTTCAAATATGAAGGTCCACAGGCAGATCTGTAGCCACTGCTAACAAATTAACCTTGGATATATTTTGCTGTGCACAATGTATGGAATATTTAAACTATGTTACAAAGGTGTTAATGTCAGCACTTGACATTTTCATAGTTTGTGTGACTTTTGCAAAGTCCAAATTAACTGGTATGCAGGATATCAGGGTCGAAGACCCTGAGTCGTAAGGAGTTGGAGGTTTTTAGGTGGAGTTGGAGTCGGATTCCTAACAACACTGTGAGTTGGAGTCAGATTTTTTGTCCGACTCCAACTCCGGATGTCCAATTGGATCATTTTTTACATCACACTCCTAAATTGGGAATTTCTGTTGAAATGGTACAATTTCTTTTGAAACTTTTGTTGAAACATATTTCTTGCTGTGCACCATGATTTCCATTGATTTTAACAGCCAATTTTCATTCCCTTTAAGTTACGGAGTCGGAAATTTTGGAAAGGTCGGATAATTTACCTCTGACTCTGCAACCCTGCAGCATATGTGAAATAGCCTTCCCTTACAGTTAGAATGTCATGTACTACTATAACAAATATTGCATTCTAAGAACTATAACATAAAATATCCGTTCATCGTGTTAACAATAATGTCAAGTAACTACAGGTTCTTTGACTTATATGTTTCAATACAAACAAACATAGAAAAATCTGATAGAGCTAATTAATTCAAAATAACTAAAAAGTTTTTTGGATTCAGTGACCCACGTTTACCACACAAACACTCTGACCTTATGAAACAACAAAATGTTGTTGGCCAGTGATATGTAACACATCTGCATGACAACGATTAAACGCAGTTATTTACTGGTTTTAGTGCATATCCAATTGCTTTAATTGGCAAAGGCTGACAGCCAAGAAAATGCCCCCCTTTTTCTATTTTTCCTTTTATAACTTGTTGTGACTTAGGGGTCAGTTCCGCAAATAGTTCATTAGCAACTATTTCTTGATTTTGCATTTTTCTCTTGTGCATTCTGCTTTTCATGTTTCTGGTATACTGCTGGTCTGAGGGGTTGTATTCGAGATCAAGTGTTTGGTAGTATATTTGGTTTGTTAGTTTAGCAGTGATCAGAATGGAGTAATCATATTCTATCTTGGCAGTTTCCTGAGGGCTTTTCAGATCTAGCCCACCATGCCCGAGAGGATCATCTTGTGCATAACTGGAGAGGAGCTGAAGGTCTTTACCCAACCCTCAACCTTGTTTTTAGTGAACTGTTCCCTAAATGTTTCTGTCCCAATTACTGCTTTAAGGTGGCATTCACTTTGGTCTGTGATTTTGATGCTAGTAATTTTAATAAGCTTTTTGCGGATTTCTTTAAACTACTGTTTTTTGTTATGAGGATGGTCAGATTTTGGGCATTAGTAGAAGTCTGGTCCCTTGGTGTGTTCTTTGTATATTCTTAGTATTAGTATTTTCTTGACAAACAGCCAATGAACACAGATGAAAATGACACACATACACACAAATAAAACAGTACAAACAGAAAACGTGTCAAACGGTGAGGTCATATTAAAAGGGTGTATTTCTGGACAAAAACAGACATGTCTGTCTAAACAAACGCAATGACGGACTTTTAGACAGTTTAGGGTGTCTGAAGAGAACTATTTCGACCAATTCAGCTGGATTCAATGCAGCAAACTCAGAGTAGGAAAACACATTTTCCTTGGCGAGAATCTTAGAGACATTTGGAAGGACACTCAAGAAACATGTGAACTTCAGTCTTAATAGCACCACAATCACAGATCGGATTATAGCAGCCATCTATGTTCAATTTACTATGTCCTAGACGAAGCATACACAAGATAGCAGTTGCGTCAGTTTGCAACCATGCAAATGCCAAGCATTAGTTTTTTTTGGCAAGGAATAAATCAGATGCGTGAACTTAAATTATGAAGGTAAGTGGGTAGAGAATTCCAGAGTTTTGAGCCTATATGAAAAAAAGAATTATGCAAGGAATGTGTTTTATAGGAAGGTAGTTGAACGTTTGTATGGAAACGTGAAGAATAGTCAGAAAGATTTAAAAAAAATTTTGGACCAAGGGTAGATAGGAACGATGGACATGGTCCAAAAAGGATGTCACGGAAGGCTTTAGGAATGTGAAAATGACGACAGATAAACAATGGAGTAAGACCTAAGTCTTTCAGAATAATCTCATGGGATGTGGTCTTAAGGCAACCAAGGATAATTTTAGCTGCAGCAGTTTGAACGTTTTCAAGGAGATTAGAGTCATTAGCCGTACAATTATCAAAAATAATATCACCATAATCAACGATGGGCAAAACATGCACGATAGAGTACAAGAAGTGAATACCTGGGAAGAAAGTTTTTAATCTTTTTCAACGCGTTAACTATTGACAGTGCTCTGTGATGCAGGGTTGAGATGTGTATATGCCAAGTCAGAGACCGATGAAAAATAAGTCCTAGATGCTTGAGAGAAGTAGTTTCATTTAGTGCTAGGTTGCAGAATCGTAGTGGAGGATGAAGAGATGGATTATTTGTAATGGTAAGAACTTCGGTTTTTGCAGCGTTAAAAGTAACACTCAACAAATCAGACCACATCTCCAACTGACGTAGGTCATTAGATAACATAGTATGTAAAGCGCTGGGATTTTTAGAAGAACATAAAAGTATAGTGTCATC
>JGI24159J19872_10004456_pt1 | contig 17853 bp, 11 predicted proteins | sample Ectturendosymbi4_FD_19872 | JGI IMG/M metagenome (IMG submission 19872) | reverse complement strand
CAACGGATAACATTTATCATAGTGTACTTATCTTAATTGAAATAATAGTGATGCCATGATTTAAAATGATGTCATGCATCACTCACACATTGCTCGTTTCGCAGGCACGCAATCGTAGAAGAAATAGCTGCCTCAAACTCCTTTCAGACTTAATCAGGTGCGAGAGGCGCTCTCAATCATCGCATTTTATGCAGCTGTATGAAGAAAGAAACGGGCTCTACGTCCTGCTCTATCCCTTGGAAGTGGGTTGGCTATCCCTGGCAAAGGTGACACGTCGTATTTTTGGTTTGTGTGCAGAACTATCCACATTTCTGCAAGATCACATCCACCGATAATAAAAACACTTCGAAGGGACAAGCTTTCTTCTCACCTGCCTTGTTTGGCCAACATTGTTGTTCTTTATGACCTCAAAGCTTTTGCATGACTTGGAAAGATATATTGAGTATTATTCACTTGACAGAGAACAGTGTCCAGCACAGGTAAGGCAGCCGTTTGCTTTTGACACTGTAACTGGAGATATAAAGAATTAACACAAAGATGACGTAATTGAGCTACAGGAAAGCGAGATGCGAAGGCATACCTTTAACACAACAAATATTCATACATTTTGGTGCCATCAAATAGAAGTGTTTCCCGTATCACTAATTTCCCTTGCACGTTTTCCTGTGGCTCGTAATGGCATATCTATATGCGAGCATGCGATTTCTATATTGGCGGATGTTAAAACACAACGAACAGGATTCCATGTGAAAATGACATGGGGTCTTCCTTATCTGTAACAAAGCCACGAATCTTTCAGATTTTCATCAAAGAACGAAAACAGAAAAACAAAAAATGCATTGCTAAGTCAAGCGTTGGCTTAATTTTTTTTGGTAATTTATTTATATCTGTTGCAATTTGTTGCTTGTGATTCATCACTGTACAATAAATTGGGAAGCGAATAAGTTTGGAGAATAACGTAGATGTTCGTCGGATTTGTAAAGTTTAAGAACGACTGAGTTAAATTTTCCAACCGTGGGTGAAAATTAACACATATTGGCGTGCGAAATTTTTAACGTGGCAATTTAGAGGAAAGTGTCCGACCGCATGGCAAAACGGTCTGCTGTGGGATGCAGCTATGTGCACCTCGAAAATACTAGTTAATGTACATTGTGCTCTAACAAAAAATGTATTAACAAACAAATCAACAGGGCGTTGGTAGTACTGGTAAAAACCAGATTAGAAAATACCAAGGTTAAAATCACACTTATTTTAAGGTACTGTAAGTTATGTATGAAAGTGGTGGAACGTTTGGAAATTTTCAAGTTTGTACATTTATAATTCAGTGCCCTTCCACTGACGATACAATGTTTGTCTACGGTACTTCCCGCGGTTCAGGACGGATTTCTCATTGTGGTGTCATAAGCCTGCTCGCAGTTCAGGTAGGAGGCGCATGCGCTGAGAGGCTCAGGTACTGCCCTATGCTGTTCAGCAATATCAACGATTTAAGTTATTGTGGACCTGGTGCAACTTTCTGCGATGACATCCCATGTCGAGACTGTGTTGGTGTCTGGCGTTAGATATTTGGCAAAGCTCTAATCTGGCACACGCAGCCAATGCAGGTATGGGAAAATACACAGCCAAATATTCATTAACTGCGACAGGTTCAAATTTATATTTTTATTTGGGTAAATCCATTCCTCGTTCCATAAACAAGCGTCACAAATGTTATTCCATGTTACCTAAATAAGCATCGCAAAAAATCAGATGCATCAAATATGCGTGGTTTGTTATATTATGTAAAGTAATGTTACACTGGCACAAAAACGAAAGAAGGGTCAGCGTTTTTTTCAAAGTCCAACCAAGTAGTGGAGAAGTTGCAGGACAAACTATTTCTCTAACGCAACAGAAACGAAATATGAAAGTATTCTACTGTACTGTAGAAGATTTCTACAAGAGCAACTATCAACAGAGAACGAAATGTGGAACTCCATTTGCAAACATAATGTCAACCTGACCTCACGGGACGCAAAATGTCCTGGGCGACGAATCACTGGGAACGCAAAAAAGTCCCTACAATTTCGCAAGTATTTTCTTCAATGCTGTAAATTTGCTCCCGATAGTTCTCAGGACAGGCGCCATCGAACCTGCGGAGGCTCTTGCTTGTATTTGCGAGCAACGATTGAGCTTTTTAATGCTGTAACAGAAAACGAAACCAATCAATGAGGCGCTCTGCCAGAAAAATAATTTGTCTGGCGATAAATGCTTACTCCGTGAGATACGCGTTCACAACATCTTCCTCTGCAATTGAAAGATTGCTGTCAAAACTTTTGTGAGGTCGCCTGTTCCGGCTGCTCATTTGGCTCAACTGAATAAGAAGAAGACACGAGATAACAACAGAGTCAACAGCCATGTAACATAGAGTACTGTTGTACAACAACCCATGAATTCCTCTGTTAGTTTTGAAAGTTTTTGAAAATATTGTATTCATTTTTAGTATTCAAATATTGTATTCAAAAACAAATATTGTATTCAAATATTGTATTCAAGTCTTCTGAACTTGTCAATCGTCATACATTAACTTTTATTGGGGTTCTTTGTCAGATGATCCAGCAATGTTGCAATACGTCTTTCGTCTCTTTTAGTCAGGTGATCAAAAAGACACATCTCATTGGTATCTTTTCCAACGAATAAGATTTAATTTACCTTCATATTCCTTCATATTCCTTTTAACATACAAGCATCTCCATATATGGGCATTAATATTGTTTAGAGACTTCTGTGACTTCCCGCAGAGCAATGCACGTCACGGCCACCTCTCTATTTGCAACCTGACGCTAACTAGTTGTCAACCGCATGCGTTACTTCAGATTCATGTCTTCCTATGCTCTCTTTCTGATTCCGTGTTTCGCCTCAGCCTTTCCAAAACATCACACTTTCATGACATTCCCTTACAACGTTGTTTTTTATACTATGCCCGTGTACTCTTTTAGGTAAGCTCATTCTTATCATTCGCGAAACAAAATTGGTTCTTCTTTTTAAATGCCTTTGGGAGTTGCACGTTGGTAAGACCGTTTTTCCTGGTTGCACTATATAATATAATATTATAAGCAATGCAATGTTTTACCAACCAACCTCTCACTTTTCCTAAAGGGGCGTTCTTATTGTTACTGAATGTTTTTAATAATTAACTTAAATTTTCATGAAATTTCTTTTTAAATTCAAGTGTGCATCATATAGGTAAAAACACATAACACTTTTCACACAGTTTGTATTTCTGTTACAGTTATTCAACTTTAATGCAAAAAAACATATTAATGTTAATGCAAAGTAAAGAAAGTGTGATAAGAAAAGTAGGGACTTGATAAACACGTACAACGACAACACACGCAATATTTACACAGAAAATACGATGCTCTTTGCAACTTCATAATTCACGCCATTCATTCGTACACATTTGCTTCTGTCTTTACTCGGCGTAGTCGCTTGTTGAGATGTCCCAGCATCTCTACACTAGGCTGGGAATTTTTGCCGCAATTTCAGTAGTAATCCTGCAAACCTCAGACAAGATTATTACAAAATTTTGTAAAATTTTCTTTAGCCTTGAAATTGTTTTTAAATGGCAGTGTGTTTTCATTTTTACAACATTACTGCAGTCTACTTCTCTTTTACTACATCAACCACCAGAAAATTCACGAAAGAAAGATTTGGTTTGATACAAACATCAACCGGTTGCAAGTATTATGTGCATACGCGAAGTATCATTGACATTAAAATATTATACGCTTGAAATATTCCATCCTATTGTCAAAAACGTGACATTTAAAAACGTCCCACAAAACTATGAGTTTTGCAAAAACTTACCCAAAAGCTTTTTACCCAACCGGACGCATGATGTTCTTAATCTAGTCATTCGGCGTTGCTGTCACTCCAGCCCCTGTAATGCACATAAGCCTTTCGTCGACTTTTGCCTCTGGGCAAAAGGCAGAAGGTTTCGTTCACCAAACAGTTGTGTTCACCCAAACTCTGACCAGTTTTGGAGAAATAACGCCGTTGCACTCGCTCGTTGGTGATTTCAGGCATCAAATCGTCTTCGATAGAAAAGTAGCAAACTTTTCGTTTAGCTCCTTCCAGCAATAACTTCTTCTTTTAACCGCCTTAACGCAAACATTCAACAAGTCAAGGTTTTAACTAATGACTTCGTGATAACGTCCCGTGCTTATGTGCAGATCCACAAGTATCCTGAAATGAAATGCTGCCAACGAAATCCTGAGCAAGTGCGCTGCTGCTTTTCACATGTGGATAACTTCTAAAATCGTGTGTCCCCGTCAGTTCAAACACTAAAAGAATGGAGTAAAACACATTTCAAAACATCATGAAAAATATTGGTATGGTCTTGCGTTGCCAACATGATACCTCTACATCTAAAACAAAATTTCAATGGTTTGCATAAAAAATGTAGAAGTAGCAAATTGACATACGTTGGTATAGGGTGTTTCATGAAACAATCTTAGATAAAACGTTTATGCTATACTATTGCCACATTTGCAGATGAAGTGACTTCAGTTCAGAACTTTTACAAAATATTGTGGAAGCAAATTAAAACACACATACTTGAAACACCTTCCTGACACGTGACATAGTGGTCTACACTTTACAAACACATAGTGGAGACAACATTGTGCAATAGTGTGCAGATCCCCGTTTTGTTTCCTTTTCGAAAATGGACGCAGAATACTTTAACAAAATTTTTGATCTAAACAACTAAAAAAAATTAACTAAACTTTTAAAATTAACAAGGTAATACTTCATAAGCTGATTCCCCTAGCATCTGATTTTCAATCTTCCTCCCAAGCAGTCCCAATTTCTTCGTTGTTTGAGTCAGTTCTTTCAAACCACTGCTTGGCTGCTCTGGATCTCGGGGCAAGTGTTGAGCAGCCATTTGAATGCTTCATCATCCAGTTCCGTCAGGCCGTGCACTCCACATTATGAGGTGGATGGATCGGACAATGAAGGACAATTTAGTGAATGGTCCGTACCTCTGCGCCCCACTAACAATCCGCAGAAGGGGCCATACCCCATTTGTGCAAAAAGGAGCGGAAACGTCCGACACCGGTGCCGAACCCAAGATGTTTTTAGCAGGGCCATTCAAGAAGGGTTGGTGCCTATGTCGGGGATGAAAGTACGGAGTCTTGTAGTATTGCCCTGTCACTCCGCATTCCACCGGTAGTTTGCCAGGAGCACTGTACGTCTGTTGTTTTTGCTGTCAGATGAACTGTTGTGCTGGGGGTATAAATGGGTGTCTCGATTTGCGATGCCGCGCATTCCAACTCGGCGCATGCATGTTGTGATGAAATTAACCAACTTTTTGTATGGGAAAATACGGCTGAATAAAACAATCGTTTTTTTCTGCAAATTTCTACAGGTCTTCTGATGCATCCGACAAAGGAACTTGCATAGATCGAGATGAATGCGTTGAAAATCTTCACGGATGTAATGAACGAACCCAAGATTGTGTGAATCTGCACCCGCATTACCGGTGTGATTGCAAGTGAGTTTTGTGTTAAAGCATCAGCGGATGCGTGAATCTATTTCGATTTGACAGAAAAGGAAAACCAGGCATCACAAAACATATTGGGCGTCGAGTAGCTCAGTGGTGGACTGTCCCCCTCTCAACTGAAAGCTTGATTGTTGGGTCCACGGGCACTGAATGACTCGCCGTGCCGCTCTTTGGGTAAGAGGGTTCGCCTAAACCACCCCGGCAAAGAAAATGATTCAGGATTCGGCCTGCCACCAATTGTCGTTAAATGATTTTGTCGCATTAAATGCGATCCAACAAAAGATTAGACCTATGCTTAACAAAAATGTGCAGTTATAATTTTATTCACCCTTTTCCACTTTCGATTACTCCTGTTCAGTCAATTTGATTTTGAAAATGTTAATAGAGCACACTATCTGCAAGACCACATTTGCTTCGATAAATCTTGCGACGTCTCGTTAACAAGTTTTTATTGAAACGACAGACGAAACATTTATTCGCACTTACTTCGACGGAGGATTAATGTAGTGCTACATGAAGAAAGCCGCTGGCATAAATAAATGTTTAGATTAAGAACACACTAGCATAGCGTTACCAAATCTGAAGAGGCTAAATTCCTCACAGTCTCAATGGCTACTTTTTGCGACAACAAACAAGCGCTGTATGGCATTTTTCACTATGTTCTTACAACTACTAATCCACCGCAAAGCAACATCACTGTCACAGAAGAAAAATATCACAGAATTATCACAAAATAGGTTAGCAGCTATAAAATGTAAAAGGCATTTTTTCTACAAATACTAACTATTCATATTGTTCAGAGAATCAATAATGATTAGAACCTCTGAAGCAGTCGAAATTCCGGGTATTAGAGCATTTAAAAAAATAATTCCGGACACAAACTTTACCACCGAAATTCCAGGATATCCGGGAAAATCTGGTCCTATGGCAACCTTATATTAGCATAACCTAAGGCATGGAGCGATGCAAATGTCACAGGATAAGGAGCTTCCGCGTTTATGTTAGAAATATTGTAAACACCAAGAAGCACTTCAGTCGAGATTTCTGCTTACGCACTAGCTTTTCGTTTTGCGTGTTTGCTATTGCTTTTAGCAACAGGCTTCGATCAATCGCTTATTCATGAAGCCGCAGTGGAAGACTACTGTAGTTCACAGGGATGCCAACCTGTCTTCTATTGGAATACTTCCTTCTCTGGAGTATTGCTGCGTGTCTTGCAAACGTTTCTGATCTTTTCATCACCATGAAAACCACAAGCGCACCACGTGCGATGAAGTGGTCGCGACCTCATCCTCAAAGCTCAAAAACTGACGCTTGTTCGATCATAAAATTAAGTATTTTAATATTTCTTTTGTAACAAAAAAAAACTAATCCTATGGAGATACGAAGTTGCAAAAACTTTTCGCCGACACGGCAAGCGGCAGCATTCGCGCTTGTCATGTCATCCTGCTGGCACTGCGCGACGCTGCGTCTAACGCTGAGCCCTTTTTCGAGCGAAGCATTCACGACGTGTGTGCCAGCGTAGACTGTTTGATGGACCGGTCTGGCATCACCTTCTATGCGCTGTGAATTCGGCGCTGTGATTCTTGAGCTGGTACTGGACGGTTTTCACGGGTTTTCATCCAACAGCGAGACTCAAAATTGAATAACGCAAAAAGTACTTGTCCGATTCACCTTCAAATTTAAGATAATATGCATTGTCACCAGCCGAACATTAGTGTAAAACTCAACTGCAAAAAAACAAGCATGCTAAAAGTTATTGCGCTCTACTCAAAAACGACTGAAGTGAAATTAGCGCGNTGCCAGCCACGCGCAGCAGCAGTTAGTCCGATGCACGGGGAACAGAGTCCAGTTAAATTAGAAGAGCTCCTTTGAAATTTGAGTAGATNAGAAAAATGGCCATCATATTTGCTTGAAATCGAAATTTCATTTAAAAGTAACACCTTCTAGTGAGGTTACTTACATTTTTGCAGGAAAGAAATTTGGGCAAACAATTTTACATCGACAGGACGTTGCACTCACGTACCTTCATGACAAGGACTAGTCAGAGCTCATCACGTTTGAAAAACGTCAAACGCAAATTGTAAATCGTTCAAAACTTTCAAAACACGACGTTCCAAACTTTTTCGACAATGGATCCTGATGAGCAGATTCTGCTAAACACTGACATGGTTTTCAAAGTGCTTGTAACTATTCACCTGCTCTGCACGTTACGATTCCCTAGCATTTGGAGTTCAGCAGCTTGTTCGATTGTGGCATCGCTCGGGTCTTTGATGAGCAAACGTCAATCAACAGCGGTGAAAAGCCAAGGGCAGTAACTGAAACAACAGAAACAGAACTAAGAAGCACTGCTGCCTGAACGGAACTGTGAAGACCCGCACCTGCGCTTCTGGTCACATCAACTTTATTTGAACGAATTACAATTGCGGAATAATCGCCTGACTCAAAAACATAATGAAACATTCATAGGTTTGTCGTTTTATTAACAGCAGCTCCCTGGTATGTTTTTTAATCAGAACTTTACGAGATCTGCTTCTATGATTACCAACATAAATTCCCTCACATCATCAATTTTGCAGTCTTGTGCAAATTAGCGATTTCCTTCCACATGCAAAGATCGAGACTAGTGCATGTATGCAGTCTCAAAGTGCAGGTTAGTTTGTCGTTAACTTTCCGTACGTAAGAAAAACGTAGGCATCTTTCATTAGTTAAACAGATATTTGGTTCAATGCAATGTGTATACATTGAAAAGTTTTGTTTCCCTGATTGAAATGATTTTCTGATGGCCAATGGCATTGCCACTGTGTTTGCATCAAAATCCACGTGTTGTTGTGCTGCGACAAAATACAAAATGAACAATTCTCTTACAGACAAGGATACCATCGCGAATCTAACACATGCGTAGACATCAAAGAATGTTCAGACCCGTCCACGAACACTTGCACATTTCCGAGTTNCTGCGTCGAACTTCAAGGAAGTTACACTTGCTNATGTCGCGGTGGTTATCAGCTGGTGGACGGGGTGAGTGTTCCAATAAGAAAGAATCCGAAAAAAAGGAAATGCAAAGTTGTTTGCTGTTATCCGCATGCAACGACAAAACGGACTGTTTGATTCTTTCAGATCGCCCAAAGCTCGCATCCATTATGTTCGTATCATATTTCAGCGACGCCATGCTTTGGTAACGTTGGTTTTGCTCATGCGATTCGGAAATGCGTTCATTTTCAGTGGAAATAAGTAAAAAATCACAACACGCAAGGTCACATCCCCTTGTTTTTCAGATTGTCTTATCTTAACCCATGGGTCGATTGGGGTAAATCCAGTGTTGAACATGCGGAGTTGATCATCAGCGTAGGGTGTTATGCGTCCTGTCCGCTTGAAACTCTGATCAGGAAACCATAAAATGCTATTCGATGCAGGAAACGAAGGTTATAACATATACTACATCCGTGCTTGTCAACCGGTTGTATCGTACACCCCAGGGTGTACCAGAATTTTCCAGGGGTGGACAAACTTGATGGGGTGTACAGGGGTGTACTAGACATGTGCTCTTCAAGAACAGTCACATTGTCCCACATATTTCCTGCTCCAGCGCATTGTGTTAACTTTTCACAGATTTTAAAACCGAATCTATCGGTGGTGTACATTGTCTCTACCTGTCTTTTCCCTGGTTGTTTGTACTGTTGGTCAGATGCCAATCACATATTCTTATTTTTTCTTTAAAGCAACATTCGGGTGTATTGGGAACCATTGCTCTAACTTGAAGTTTTTGTAAGCTAATGTACCAACCATGCTTTTCTCTACAATAATCATTGCTTTGTAGTAAGACACGTAACAATATTTTCCACATTATATTTCAAATAGTTAGCTGAAGCTAAGCGAGAATTTATACCGAGAGGAAGTGAGTAATCTCTATGTTATTTTTAACTTTGCACTTTTTCAGTTCAGATTTTAGGCTGTTACTATCTTATACTTTTGAAAGGTATTGCAGTGAGTTGTTGATCCTCAAAGAAAATTGATATGCACGATTTTTTAAAGAAAAACTTAGTAGCGAAACGTAGTTGTAAAAAGAGCATACTAACTATCAAAGGAAATACTTCAGTGAATCAAATGAGAGTATGGATGTCAGCAAGTCACGTGCAGAGTGCAACCTAGCCCACTTTTCCGGGAGTAAGGTCAAGATTTAGCAGTGTACGGTTGTAAAAAAGTTATCCAAGAGAAAAAGCCTGTATTGTTACAAAGCACAAATAGAAGAGTGATGCCTGTGTCGTGTATGGGTTTTGTCGAACAAAAGTAGAAATGCTGAACCCGTATCCTTCAGGGCATTTCAAGCGTGTGCGACCCAGTGTTGCCATTTTTGCTGTTTTCCGGCTAGATCTAGCAGGTATTTCTCACTGTTGGCTGGAAAGTTTTCAATTCAGCGGCTAGCATATTTTCTAGCGGGATTTTGAAAACCTCTAGCCGGTTTAGCAGTTAATAAACTCCAGGTCAAATATTTGTTCCAACAATTTTTAGAGATGAAAACGTTTAAACATTCTTCATCAAAAACTTTTTTGGATTCTTTCTGACGCTCGCTTTATATTGGATTTGGGCAACACAAAGACCACCAGGCACAACCAGGGTTGCCAAATTTTTTTAACCAGAAGTAGCAAATCACTGTTACGAAAGGAGCCAAAATGACAGATAAGTAGCCAAACACTCTGCTTGCGTTTTGATGACGACGTCACCATGTTTACTCAACCGTAGTTGGACGTTTTTGCGAAGTTGGCAAAATGGTTGCCGCGCAGCATGGAAATGATATATCGTGACCATGGCCCACGTGCCTCCTTGGCTACGTCCGTAATGGTGTAATTACAAAATTTAGTGTTACTAATTGAACGTTTCTTTGTCATAGTAGATAAAAAGCACAACACATAATTTCATTATATTAATCTGTACGCCAGGCCTACTATATCAGAAAATTTTTACAACTACATTATTTTTCATAACTTTTTCAAAAAGAAAAAAACTCTCTTACTAGACTAGCTAGTACAAGCCATGAATGAGAACAACATAGCAAACCTCAATCTTTACAACCTAAACAGGAGAAACCATACAACATTGGTTCCCAAACTTTTTTTGACGACACACTATTTGTGGGCCCCGTGCTGTCACCGATCAAATCTCATTCCCTCTTAAGTTTGGCAAACCAGACTTGACACAATGCGGAATGAACGAAATGGCTGTTATTCAAGCTCGAACAATTCTAACGGAATTTCAATCCAAATTAACTGTATTGAAAATGGAAACGCAATTATTTTAAATATTTCTCCGACTTGCTTAAATTGGAAAAAGATGGAAGCATTGTTGACAGTGATTTGGAGATATATGCAAAGCACCTTAAAAATTTAAGTGAAGACTTTAAGGCACACTTTGAGGGCCTACAGAGGATGCGTGTGTCGGATTGGATTGTCATGCTATTTGATTGTAATGTGCAAAATGCAGACATTAATTTGCAGTTGCAAGATGAACTCACTGATATGCGCATGGATCTCGAAGCTCAATCACTGTTTAAACGCTGGGTTGCATTGCCATGGAAATACCGCTGAAAAAACCCGAAATTTTGTGCAGCTGTTGAGCCGCTTTTACTTTCATTCCCAAATTCATACATGCTTCAATCTGGTGTTATTCATCCAAATGCATTCCAAAAGCAGAACAACCGATTGAACTGGGAAGAGCTGGGAAAACTGGGAAGAGCTGGGAAAACTGGGAAGAGCTGGGTTTCCCGATTGAACTGGGAAACAACCGATTGAACTGGGAAGGTGATTCGCTACTAAACACACCAATCTCCAGCTAGATAAAAATAATCTTGCTGTTTCTGACAGGGAAAACCCTTCTCATTGATGGGGTCTCATATTGCAATGAAATGTTTGCCATTTTGCTTTTGTGCTTGTATTAATAATAATGTTTCTTGCTCATTGCCTTTCAAGTACAGTAAGATAGATGTAATATCAGTAGTTGGTGCTAATCCAATTCCCCCCGTATTCGTGAGGTAGTTGAATCTGAGAAGTTCAACTCGTTTGGGGCTCGGTGAGATGTCTGGGATTTTACCAGGGGTTCGACAGCCAAACGAATTTGCAGACCCCGGCTTTACATCTATTCCCTCAATATCTGCACAGTGCACACTGCCTTCATTGGCTTCCCTGTTTTGGCTTTTGTATAAAATTGGGTAAAGTTTCAGACAGGAATTTGAAACCGAAATCTGGGTCAAAACATTCTACTCCTCACAATAAGTCAAAGGCATTCTTTGAAGCATCTCCAGAATGTCATTGTCGACGGAAGAAAAAAGGCCGTTTCCATGGAGGAAAAAGCCTTTTCTAAAGTGAGAAAAAGTCCACTATTTCGCATTACATTGAACGTAGATCTCTTCATATTTCAGAAAATTCATTTAAACAACTTCTTGACAGGCTTAAGAAAGCTCAGTTGTTTGGTATTTAGCTCGATGAAACAACAGATATTTCAGAAGAGGTTCAGTTGATTTTGTGTTGTAGGTTTGCCAATCAGGAAACAAAAACCATGGTCGAGTTGTGCTGTCTTAACGTTAGAGTTTGCTCAACTGCTCAAGGCATCTTCGCCAAATTGAATCAGTTCATTGAAAAACATGGTTTTGATTGGATGAAGTATCAAGCAGTTCCTACCAAGGGATCAGCAGTCATGCAACGCCCTACTAATGGAGTTGTCCGAAAAATGACAAGCATTTACCTTGACTGTGTTCAAACCGGTTTCTTGGGGAGATATTTCAGTCACAGGCCAAAGTTGTTTTGAAATGACCGAAAAAACTTAAGTCATTTTGGTCATATTGCCTTTTTCTGTCATACAAAAATGTCCCAAAATGAAAAAAGATCGAAATTTGTTAAATTATTTTGAAAAAATGACCGGAATTGTCTCAGCGAAAATAAACCTAGGTTTCAACTCACTGCATGATTAATCGAGAATTTGTGGTGAGAGATTAATTTAAGAATATTAGCAGAGGTGAGGCCTGGAGACGTTCTTGATGATGTCCAAAAATTCAGAAATTCATCCTCTCACATTCAAAGAAGCATCGACCTTTTCAGAAGTGTGCAAAAGGCATGATAGCAAACTCTCAATAAGGTTAAATTTCATGCTGAGACGCGCTGGCTATCCAGAGAAAAAGTGTTAGAGGTTGTGTTTTAAATGTGGCAAGAGTTGCGGGTTTTCCTTACTCAACAAGGATAGCCTATATTCACTAATTCTCAAAGCAATTTTTGGCTTTATTCGAACCCGAATTCTCTGTCATCGATTGTGCAGCCATTTACACATGAGGATTATGACTTGGGCGTTTCGCGTGTAGTTGCAACAACGCAGAAAACGGCAGGACAGGGAAACGTAACACTAAAATTAATGAAACTCAATCTTTCAGATTATGAAGTTTTATCACACCCAGTTTGAATTAAAAAATAAATAATCTCATTTGCTGTGGTTGCACTCGCTGAATTTCATCCGCCAGTTGTTAAAAATGTGGTTTCAACCGTTTCAAAGGCGTTTTTCCTAAGAGGATCAACATCCTTGATGGAGATAGGTTTTTTTCTTTTTATTTCGACAAAAGTAGAAAATCCTGCCTCACAAAGGTAGGTTGTTGGCATGCGACCAAAAACGTAAATCGCTTATGGGGTGAGATTTCGGCATTCAGGAATGTTGAGAAGTGATTCGCAAATATTTGCTCGGAAAGCAACATTTACAGCTTAAAAATCGCTTGCATTTCACACTTTTACAGCACTAAATTTTAGTGCATGGCAAGGGTTTACAGGTTTTATAGCAAATTAAAAAGTTTGTACTAACACAAAAAAGGTTGACAACTGATGTACTGTAGTAACTACATCATACAAATGTTTTTCAGGGTACCCCAAAAAGAGGATTTTTTGTTTGTGCGTAGAAAACGTCATGCCCGTGTTAGATCTGTTTTTTTTCATATCAAGTAATGGTGCAGGAAGACTCTTCACGTATAAGGTATCGGTATCTGGTCAAATAGGTTTTGCACTTGAAATAGCACTGAAAGGTTAACATAGTAAGATGTCCGAAATTTGCTAAACATCAAGTAACCATGGGTAGCATTGTACCCATACATCCTGTATATGGGCTTTCAGAGACATCTTTGTGAAATAACTCTGGCACCATTCCATTTGCCTCTGAAAATCAGGAAACGTCATGGAACCACAAATTTCTAACATTTTTCTGTGTATATAAAATCAAGCCTCGGGGTGGGTCCGCCACCTTGGTTACCTGAACAGGGTTGAAGTTTCAGACCAAGGCACACGGCGGTTAATCGGCTTGCAATCCTTTTTTTTCTATTCCGGCAGTCGGATGGAGTCAGTAAGTGAGTGACTTCAGTGAAACAGGTATATGTACTATATATTGGGCTGCTATATATCAACACAATCGGACGCTTGAATTTCGGACGTTTTGCAAACATTTGGTGAACTTACGGTAACTTTGCGTTAAAAAAAAGGCTGACTCCAACTTATGCTAATTGTTTTGACATAGGTCCTCCCTTTATCACCGTGACAACCCAGCCAAAAATCATTGCAAAAGCGTCAATTTTAACATTCATCAAGGAATAACTCATACAAACAGTCAACCCGGGTCCAAACTAACCTGCAACATTGCAAACTCAATACAGCAATCTGTAGCAATTCCTTCCTGTCCCTGCAGGGAAACGAAGTCACAAAAATTTTCGCCTGACACCACAACCGACAGCATTCGCGCTTATCAATAGATGTCATTCTACTGGCGCTGCGTGACGCGGCGTCAACCGCTGAGCCCTGTCTTGAGCCAGGCGTTCACGACCTGTGGGCCACGGTAGAATTTTTGAGGGATCCGACTGGTGTCACCTTTTGTGCGCTGTGAATTCCGCGCGATTATTCAATTAGTGCTGGACGGTTTTCACGAGATTTCATCCCACAGGTAAACTCAAAATTCGGTAACTCAAAATGTACTTGGTCCGATTAAACTTCAAATTTTCAGGAAAGTTGCTTGTTCACTAGCAGAACATTTGTGCAAAATTTGGGTGCCACAAAGCAAACATGCCAAACGTCATTTCGTTCCACTCCATTACTACTGAACACAAATTATCGCGCTGCCAGTCACGCGCAGCAGCAGTTAGTCCGATGCGCTGGAAACAGAGACCGGTTATAATATGATTTAAAAATCATATTTGGATTTTTTTGTTGCATAAAACTGTACAAGTGAAAAAAATCATCCTTATTCACGCAACAACTGTGTGGACCTAAGTGTTTTGCAAAACGTGCTGTATGCGTTATTCAGCACCCTGCGCATTTGAACGTATGACGCATATATGTGTCAATCAGCGCCGAAGGTGCTGGTATTGAAATTGAGTACGTTTTTCTAGTTGAACATTTTAATCAAAAGCGTATATACCTCTTGGGCTAGAAACGAAATACTATAATCCGCATTCTTTCGTCTCGTCACCATGTGTTAGGAATTTCCACGGAACCTAAGCACGTTGTGCACAATATAGAGTTTGATGGAGGCGTTTTGAAGCAGACAGTCAGCGCTTGTTGCCATGAGAACGAGATCTAGAAGCACTCTTAATGTGCAAGATGAAGAAGACCTGATATATGGATTACCATGTATTGAGTCTGGAATATATATGTTTTCTAACAATAAGCAGGTTCAGCCTCCCCGCTGGTTGTTGCGTACGTTGTATCATTAAATGTTGCTTTAGTTTAGGCTTTTTGAATATGCAACAGTGGTAGCATGAGAGAAGTGGTACAGTTGGTGGGTGATGGATCCTCTCTTTGTTCATTAATTGAGCCACATGCTTCAAACGGTCGAAAATCCCTGCTGCAAACGACTCTCAAGATTTGAGACTCGATTTCAACTCACTTTCAATGTTTTGTGCAAACTGTCGAGCATGGGTGTCCGCAGAAATTTTCCCAGGGGGGTAACGTCGCAATTTTATCATCCTTTCTAGGTTGCTCATGATCCAATCCAAATGGACTTTCACAAAACTCTTTACCCTTGCTGCAGGATGCAGAATATGCCCCGTGTTACGGCAGTAGTTACTAAAATGCGCTTAGTTCGCAGGAATATGTCGTTTGTCCATCATGCTAGTTTGCAAACAGTTTAAAACTTCGTGTCTTACAATTACTGCTATCAGCAGTCACTGTATCGCTGCATTACCTGCCTCATTTTCTGCCTTGAACGTTCACATGCGGTAAAACGGCTACCACCGTAACTTGAAGTGAACATTTTAAGATTTTTTGCTGTGTTTTTGTTGCACAATAACAGCCAGCAGTAGAAAAATCCGCTCGCAAGTTGTGCAACGTGCCTGTGCAGGCAAAGGAGAGGACATAAGTCAAATACAAGGTCATAACCGAATCACACCAATACCGTGTACCTCTTTCTTGTGCTGTGTGAATGTCATACCACCAAATCAACTGTCACTGCAAGAAATTAATGCATTAATCGGAATTAGATTCGCACTTTATGTTTTCCAGTAATTTTTGGCTCGTGGGCCGATATTCTAGTGTGGACCAAATAGCACCCCCTGCGAATGTGCATGGTCCTAAGATACATAACGTTTTAAATGGAATGCCCTTTACGTGGCACCCAAACAACTTGAAGGCAATCTGGCGATATCAGTTGTTTGTCACCTAAATTTCTAAAAATTCCTTGGACGCACAAAAATTTTTGCAACATTTTTCTCTTGAGACACAATTGTTATTTGCCGAAAGATGTTTGTCAAAAACACTTTTCACTTTTCCTTGATTGTCACTCCTTAACCTCTCATATTTATGGAATGCGAGAAGATTTTTCATTTTTGAGAAACGTGTGTGTGCAATCCGTATAAAATCGTGACAATAAATAAATGTGTATGAAAGACATATTTCGTGAAGTTTGCAGTGACGTCATCTGTATGGGCTACAAACGGAGACTTGAAGGGCGAATAAATCTTAAGGTTTGTAAAAAAGTTAAACAAGATTACGAATAATAATTGTCACAAAAGTCTCTTAAAACTTCTGAAAATGCATGTACAAATGTAACTGACTCAGATAAGAACATTTACCCAATCGCAAAGCGCGAACTGTCTAAAACAAAACCCTAAATTTGAAACAAGCCCAACCTCTCATGTTCCAACGTGTATTTCTGCAATGACTTTTCACGTGCACGTGGCATGTTGTAAATTGGAATTTTCCTAAGGAAGTATTGCGATTACTTGCAGGTTTGCACCAACATTGACGAATGTCTCGATCCAACAATTTGCCCTGATGGAACCACATGCCGCGACCTCGTTGGATCGTATACTTGCCAGTGTCCTATTGACGTCGTTTGTCCAAGTAAGCTGTCACAATTTTGTGTGTTCACAAAACAAAACTTGGGCAGTCTCTTTCAATCACTGCTGCAAAGACATTTTCACAACGATGAAGGTGCAAGCAGCAGTTCCAGTCATATTTTTAAATATTTGGAAAAACTATAGCGATGCACATTGAGGTACAAAGTTTGAACTATGAAATCCGAGGAACGTTTCTTATGATTTGCCACAATGAAATTTCAAAAAGTGTACGTTGGTTGCAAAGGATACTAGATGTGTGCCAGGCGTATGTAGAATCGCATGGGATTATTTTCAACTACTGTACAACAAAACTGTTTGTATGACGTTTAAGGCTAAAAGGGCAAAAAGCGCAGCCTCTCCAGTCTTGAAATTGGGTGGTCTATACGTAAAATCTGTTGACCAATGCAAATATCTGGGGATTTTATTGGATACTGAGCTCTCAGATGACAAAGACATTCAGAGACAACTGCAATATCAATATTGTGCAGCAAACAAGCTGCGAGCATCTTTTTCACGATTTTCAAATGCAGTTAAAAACGCAATTTTCGTTCCTACTGTACGCCCATGTATGCATCTAATTTCTGGTGTAATTTCAAGAAGTCATGCATGCAGAGATTGCGGGTGGCATATAATTTTGGTTGCAGAGCTCCATACAACCTGCCCTGGAGAGGGAGTGTTAGTAGCCACCAAGTTCAATGTAACATTCCTACCTTTTAGGCTATGCTACGTAAATACAAGTACCTGTTTCTCAAAAGATGCAGAAAATCTAACAACGTATGGTTGCGTGCTTTGATGCAGTCAGATTGTTTGTATTCGTCACTATTCTTTGAGCACTATAATCGCATTTTACTCTGTGATTGAGTAATCGAACTTTGCAGTGTCCGTTTGATCGATGGCGTGTCAAGCCACAATGCCTTCGCATTTTACCTAGACTAGACCAATCTAGGAATTAGCGCCCTACTCCGCA
>JGI24159J19872_10004452_pt1 | contig 17864 bp, 11 predicted proteins | sample Ectturendosymbi4_FD_19872 | JGI IMG/M metagenome (IMG submission 19872) | reverse complement strand
GTATCAAGGGGACAAGGGCCCCCAACAGCAACTGATTTATCTACAAATTTGACTGTCTGCCAGTTTTAGTAATCGCTATTGAATAGCCTGTAAGTATTTTCAGTTTTGTTGAATGCAAATATATATGATTTCACTGGTGACTTTTTCTAATGATCGTTCTTTTGACATGGGTATCACTCTCTTCTCATCCATAACGCCTATTGCACAAATGTCACGATAACATTACTATTCACGTGCTAAAAGCTAGTGGTTGCTGACTGGCATGACTGCTGTTTAGTATCAATCAACGTTGCCACTGGGATCAGTCTTGTTAACATCCGATTTTTGCCTTCTTCAACATTAGATTACACCAAATTTTTACTCTACGGTTTCACATAAGCTAAATGCTTCTGTTAACAAACCTAACAAAGCGCGAGTACCCTCGTTGAATCCAAAACATAGCGAAATATCGCCATTAAATGGAGAAGTCGTTTATGATTTACGTAAAATGTTTGTTTCAACGCAGCGAAGAGAGCTTCTTTAGTTTGAAACCATAACCAAACACACATTAGGGTCAGTGGCTTAACTGACAGGGGGCAGAGAGCGACCTTCCCCCCTGGCAAGCTCAATGTAAAAGCTGGGCCCTCTCCGGTTCACATTTTGATATTTAGTATTCTTTAGGTTGTTTTTTTGCGTTTTTCGGGGCGTTTTATTTTTTTTATCTAGTACAGACATTCACGACATCCAGAGATTCAGTATCTTTCTTAACTTTTTTTTCTGAGTTTTGGCTAGTGGGCACCCTTCATCTAAGCTTTGTCCCCAAGGGTCAAACCTCTAGTTACGCCACTGATTAGGGTGAGAGATTTATGAAAGAAACTTAAAAATCATGAATCTAACTTATTTTCGTCCTGAAATGAGAGGAAATGCGGAAAAAAACAAGAATCCAGTCAACGTCAGATTTGTCGCCAATGCATTAGACATCAGAAATTTATCTGAGAACATCACATCTGATGTCATGATAAAATATCAGAAGTGGCAACACTAGTATCAATGATCCCCAAAATGTAACTTTCTAACATTATATACACTTAGGTTCACCAGACGTCCTGTTTTAACCGGGACAGACCCGGTTTAAGGGCTTTGTCCCGGTTGGTCAACCAAAAAGTTGCGGTAAGGCATTCAGTCAAGCAGCACAGCCCTATGCGGATGTTATTAGAATGCTATGATTAGTCTGTTTAACCAACTTGCTGAAGAATGATGCGTGATCTTGCTTCGCAGTTTTAGATGTAAAGGTAATTGATACGTCATTGTAATGGATAACTGATCCAGTAATGGGTTGATTGTTAGCGCATTGGCTAGTCCAGTAAAGTTGACTAGTAGGAGGGGTTGTTCTTTTTGCAGTTGTAGGTTATTGAAAGGGTTTATTCATTCTAAGGCTCGTTGTTCTGAAGCGACCCGGTTCTCAATCACACTTTCGACAACTATATTTGTAAGATTACATCAGAAATATAACATTTGGGAAATGAAATATCAAAAACACTTTCAAAACTATTGCTCAATCGTTTCAAACACCATTGTCCAAATACGTGAACTTGCATTTACCTCTAATTACATTTGTTTGCCACATGTCTACCTAATAGATATTTGGACAAACCAAAATATCGCTAGTTTTTTCAGCATTACTATCCACTCCAATGCAGAATGGAGGCAGCAGACTCATTTTAAATGTAAACAGATTATAACATTGCCAAGCCTTATATGACAGTGTTGTAGAGCGAATATCAGAAGCAACAGAACTTGTTTCAGATAATGCTTCCTGTACGGTGAAAGCATTTCAAGTTCAAGGGCAGATTCAGCCAGAAAGTTTAGGGGAGGGGGCGATTTCAGTAATATTTCGCAGGCTAGCCTCATTACGGGTTCACTACTGTAAAAGAGAAGTATACTTCATGACACTGCTGTGACAAAACAATGGACTGTAAAATGCCCTTATATCGCGAATGCTGTTTTCCGAATTGTTCAAAATCATGGTGAAAAAGCTTACTTTCACAGGTTTTAGGGGGGAGGCGATCGCCCCTCCCCTGGATGCGCCCCTGTTCAAGTTTTCCTACTTGGTTTTATTCTGCATAGAACTGGTGAACTGCTGGGACACAACCCAGCATCAATAGATTCAGTAATTAACACGAGCTTCGACAAAGAAATGAAACAACAACGGAAACGGTGAAGAAGTCTTTCAGAAATAACCTTAAGTGATAAACAACTTTATTGAATGTCGATTATTACAAGCTTTGTCAAGTTGGTAATTAAATTAGGCATCTACTCTTAAGAAATGTTGAAAACATTGGAAATCAAGAAAACCGCTAAAATATATCTCGCTGTATCGCTGTAAATTAAGCATATTGCGCCAAGAAGCACCTCGGACAGTATAAATACCAGTGTATTGCAATGATATAAACACTTTTCCCTGTTACATTTCTGTATCAGAATCAATTTTCAGGTTTTTGGAAAAGCTGTCGTGCTTTAAACGGTTTTCATACCGAAGGGCTGCTTAAAGTTTCTGTGCAACTATTTGAAGGAATTATGTTGAACTCTTAATCCTGTTATAATGCTAAAATAATTAATTGCGCATTGCAATGTTTCTTAATAAAGAAATACTGTACCATGAATCGGGGCAGATGTTGTTACCAGAAGTACTGGTTTTCCTAAATTGACCCTTAACTTATTTTCTATTGCAAGTTAGAAATGGCAAAAAAGATCTTACTGTGGTTAGTGAGGGCGACAAATAGCAGTTGCTGTAGCAAGCATGCTGCTGCCGCAATGAAGATGTAAATTGAAGTTGGGAATCGAGCCATCAACTCAGGTGAACTTCGACGAACGCTCCAGCTCAGTCACCTACACAAACGCTTCACCAGTCTTAGCTCAGTTCTGGTATTTCTCCTAAGTAACTCTGGTCATACTCGATCGTAGTTCCTGCCGCGGTTATCTCACGTGGCATCCATGTTCGGTGAACCACAACCGCAACACAGTTGCTCCCTAATCCTGTTTCTGAACAAATTTCGTAGAGGATGTTACAGATTTAGATACTCTCCTCGCTTGCCAGAAAGAGAAAGCGGTTTTGCTCACACAGAGTAACTTTCATTAAAGATTGCCTGCAGGATCCTGAGTTTTACATTGGAAAGCAGTTGGCACAAGTAACCAACACTGCAAATTCTGCAAGAACATTTGCAGATACTACTTCTGACTTGCAACGCAAAAAACATTACGAGAAAAGAATATGACAAGATGGAATTCGAAGTTCGTTAGGTAGGAAAATGTCTTTGAAAGACCATGAAGAGGTCAATGCGACTCTAAATATGACCAATCACGAGATAAAAACAAATCAAGACCACTTGGCGTGGTCTGATCTCGTGAGCGGTGTTACTTCAAGGATGCAATGCAAGGAGTTCGATAATAAATTGTTGTAACATACTCCTGTGATGGTTGGTTTAATGAAAACATTGGAACAACTAAAAAATTTCAAATCTCAGTTATTACAAGTTGGTAACGAAAACTTCAAGAATTTGTTTCCAAAAGGCTGTTGCCATTTATTAATTGCATGGATAATACTTCCATCCCTTCTTTACCCAAGGTTTAAACATAGATGGATTGATGATGATCACAAAGCTATGCATATGCCACAGTAGACAGTAGCAACACAAGCGCAGATGATGAAAAGAAAACTCTGCAAAACAGCCAAGTGGAAAGACACTTGGAGGAAAATAATACACTTTGATGAAGGCCTGCTCTAATGTATTGAAAAAAATCGAGCTTGCAGCAATTGCTGCTACAGCCATGGACTATCGGGAACTAACAGCAACATCATCGAAATCTTTTAATTAATTGAGGATAACTTGCCAAATGTTCATCAATTGTAACAAAAACTTGTGATGCCGCTTCCACATCTGTCTCTATGTCTCTTTTGGTTTGTTTTCCTTATTCTGTAACTCTTGTGCTGTATTTGGTTATCACTATCTATCATTTTTTGTTATATTTTGCATGTACTCCTTCTTTGGTTGCTTTTTCATGTGGACACAAGCATGGTCAAATGGTAAGCGATGACAATTGCGAAACTTATTTTTACTCCGCCGCTGAAATCATCCGACATAACCGTATGTAATGTTTTCGTTTTCTTATTGTAAAATGATCTACAATTACAAGTTTAAGAGCAACTGCAGTGTAACTGAAAAATTCATAAGGGTAGTTGTAAATTAACTAAAAGAATGTAATATATCCAACTCTGCACGTCATGAATTGAAATAGGACAACAAATGTTTCTACTACTTTTGTTCAAAAGTCATGTACCCGAATATTTTGTGCTTACTTTTCATACATTTGTGGCAAATTGCAAACGCTAGAAAAAAGCCTTTGTTGCAATACATCGGAGGCGTTGCCAGCTGCTTCCATTTGCTACCTATATTGTGTATTGTCAAGATCTTCCATTTAAGATTTCTTGCCAAGTTGTTGACAAAACGCATGAATTTAAATTTAAGGTTTAACATGGCAACCATCTATACTGGGGAAAGGCTGTAAGTATTGTAAAGCTGAATACTGTAAAGCTTTACGTCCAGGGGCGGACCCGGGGGGAGGGGCGATTGCGACGATCGCTCCCCTTAAAACCTACGTAAGTTACAATGTATTTATTCACCATGATTTTGTACAATTCGGAAAACAGCATTCGCGATGCAACGCCATTTCCCCCCATTGTTTTGTCACAGCAGTGTTGTTCAGTATACTTCATCTCTTACAGTAGTGAACCCGTAGTTAGACCAGACTATTAAATATTACTGAAATCCTCCCCCCTTACCTTACTGGCTGGATCCGCCCTTGTTCACGTCTATAATGATACCCAGTTTAAACTACCGTCCGAAAACGTGATTTGCGCTCACATTGCACCAAACCTCACTCATCGTAGCAATATTTCACGCTACTTTGAAATATCGGTGTGAATTAAGCAGTGCGTTTTGCAACAAGTAACTGCGAAACTTACTGCTTGCAATCCAGACAAGTTTACTGAATGGAAACTCTGAGAAGAAGTATTAAAGTCACATCTCGCTGAGGTATACATTTTGGTTCTTTCACCTTTTTCAAAAATGTGTTTTATATGAGATCCGCACCACGGGTAATGCTTTACCTTAAGATCACTAGTTTGCTGCCGCTTGCACTCCTGAAGAGCGAGGACACTGATGGTGGGGCACAGAAAACTCCCAAAAGATATCTCCTTCAGATCAGTGAGCGGATCGTGCTACAGTTCTTCGTCTCTCCCGATTTCCTTGCTTTTTATCACACTCCGTGGGGGCGGAAGGTTGTGATTTGAGACAATGGCAATAAGCAGGCACATGGCTTGTTCAATCATGCATGTCTTCGTAAAGCTTTTGTCCAATCTTAATGTAGGCTTCTTTCTCTTCAGGAGTCATCCTAGAAACTAGCTCCTGGCCGCGTTCCACAACCTCATCGTACCTGTAGAGTTGCCCAGCAACCATCACCATAGTTTCGTCATCGACATCTTCGAACTCGTCCGATTCACTGTCGTCATCATGACGTTGTTGGTGGTAAGACGATGCTGATGAAAGTGGACCCTTGGATCTTTCTTGGACGAGCAACGTCTGAAACGAAAAAATAGCAACGTACTTTGAGAAACTTGAAACAGAATTTTTTTATACATGGCAACAAAAAACTTCAATGCTTTCAAACAATATCTTTATGTAACCTTTGCAAGCTTCACAGCTCAGTTTCCAGCATGTTTGTCAGGTAAGATGACTTTAGGGAAAGCCAGTAAAACCCGCAAAAAATTAATAATATTTTGCTAATCAAACAATTCGTCTAATTTAGAGGATCTAAACAACACTTTTTGCCGACCAAGTTTACGTAAGTGTCATCGATTCAGCGAATGAAAGGAGTGGGGCAACTCGTTCGCAAAGTCACTCTGATAAAAAAAAATACAAAGCCAATTTTTGTTTTGAAGGAAGGTAGAAAGCCTCTTGCTGCAAAAAGTCAGCTGCCAATATGAAGCAAATATGACATGTATTGAGCTCACCTCATCAGAACTACCGCTGCAGATTAACAGACGTGCACCAGCGTAATGTGGTGATATATGCGCATTACTACTTGCACGAACGAGGAAAATGTGGTGCAGCCGAAGTTGATTTTATTTTACTGCCTATAGTATTAAAATTATTTTAGAACTTGGTGGCACCCACTCAGTGACGTAGGCAGCCCTAAATTTTGCGGCGAGCCAAATCGTTTGACTTTCAGGGAGCAGCAGTGTTTTGTTTGGGGCACCGCCTCTCAAAGCACAAAATGACAAGATATGCTAGAAATGTGGGGGCACGGCCCCCTGGCTAGGCCAATGCACACATTGAAAATTATAAATCGTTTTTGTTTCGCATTAAAAATACTGCGCCTAAGGAAAAAGAAGCGCACCACACTCACTTGTAAAACTTCATCGTTAATCTTCGGATCATCGACGGTCAGGGTTGGTTGGGACGAAATAATAAGAGCTTCGTTCGAAGCTCGTTTTGAGGGTTTGCTCACTGTGCTTTCCGCCAACCACAGCGGAACCTTAAACGACCAAACATAATTTTTGGCTGTGCTCGCCTTGCAAACTTACTTAAAAAATAGCTTGGATTTCGAAGCTTGTGGCAGCAATTATACTGCAGAATGCTCGACATGCTTCATCTATGCGAAGTGCCTGCTGGCCTTCACTAATAAAATCCTCGACGTATTTGGTGTGTGGATATCCAGTCGGTATACGCAACTAATTAAACGAAAAAGACCCATAGACAAATAAAAGCAAAAACCCATGGTCTTGTCTCTTACACATAAAAGCTATAAACATCTTGCCGATAAGACTATGCAAATGCTACGAGTACTATCATGATCAGTTAAAAATTGTTTTTATATAGATTTAGGCTAAACCAGGCCTGCACAACTCAGACAGCTCAAAGGGCCAAATTGGTTAACATAAATTCGTCGCGGGCCGCAAAGCCTATTTCGTTGTACTGTGGAAGAAATTCTTAAAGGACAATAAATTATCCGAAGTCGGGCTTTTGCAACATTTTCTGCAACAGAGAAAAATCTCGCGGGCCGCAAGAAAAGATCTCGCGGACCGTATGTTGTGCAAGCCTGGGCTAAGCCATAACTGAAGCATCAATTGCCAAAGTTTCTCTTCTTCCAGGTCTCTCCTCACATATATCAACAGCAGTTTTCTAAGAATTGTTTCGATGAAATATATGCACCAACTTCGAATTCTCACAGATGTGGTGCAAAGGAACGAATGCTTTCGGATAATCAAAAATTCACTTGGCCAACTTATCGTCAGTTGTACCTCAAAACAAGCGCTATCCCCATACCTATTACCAATGGAAAGTTTCTTGCAGAAATGAAGGAATTTTTACAAGCAATGCGAAATTAATTCAATTCTGAAACTTTCGCGAAATTCAGACCTGAAGAAAAATTGGACCTACGTTTTACTACCTTCGATTTGTTTGGCGAATATTGCGACCCAGAAAAGATTGCTTCGCTTATTTTCACCCACGATGTCCAAGCGTACTCCATACTATATAGTTTTTTATATATATATAATGTGACCAACTGCATCACTTACCCTTACACCAGTTTATCACAAACACAGGACATTTGTGCTAAAAACGTGAGAGCGCACGATTAGGCGTAACACGAGGAGTAATACGCCAATGCAGTGCGGGTCAAGCTTTTTGCTTCAGGCGGCATTTGCAAGATGACTAAAAATGCTAAGGAACGGTCTTGACTGCGACGATTTTGTTCTGTGCGGTGCACCTTGCAATATTGTGACGAGCGTAAGCAGGTGCTGCAATAAGCTATGCGGATACAAAGATATCATTTAGTGTCAAACACTTGTTCTTCATAGTTAACAAACAACCGGTGCCGAAAACAAGCACAAGCTTGGTCCGCAAAGAACAAACAGCAAGCAGCTGTACTTCAAATTATTCCACGCTTACCAAAAATGTAGCGCAATCACCTGTAAATTGAAGATAGGGACGACCTTACCGGTTACGACAAGAATAAACACCCCCACCTCTTTTGCGACATGTTCTTTTTGTTCTCCTCCCATGTCGATCACAACATCCTGTTCGTGGCCAAAATCGACAGCTTGTCTCCCGGAAGACCAGTGCTCACCCGGCCTGGGTTTGTGGCTTTTATTAGGTTTCGTTCCACTGCAACAATAGACGAGAAACAAAACTATAAAATCAACACCCCAAACATAGACACAAGCCAACAATTTTTGAAGATGTTCTGAATTAGTGTTTGTGGGAAAAAGCAACGTTAGCGCAAGAAATTCCGAAGTGCGCGCGGAGTTGAAACGCAATTTGTAAAAAAAGCTCTGTCCTGTAAATCCTCGCAGAGATTGTCGCGGGTGAGATTTACTATTTGTATCACATTGTTTTTCTTGTTTACCCAGGATGAAGATGGTGAATATGAGCAGGTTTGGGTTCCAACACTTCTTCTGACAATGTCACATCTTCCACTTCTCTTAAAAGCTTGTAAACGGGCTCCATTTGATCATTAAACTTCGCCTGAAAAGCACATAGCCGGCAATGTGGGCAATATCTCAGGAAAAAATATAAAACTACATTTTTTATCAACAAACAATTTAATGTTTGACTTGTGAAACTACACACGTTAATTGGCTTATTCGTTGTCAGCTTGGCCCATGCTGCCGACAGGTATTTTTGCGCAAACTTTTTTCAAAAAGATTTGTTTGTATTTCTAGTCACGGAGGACAAGCCGGAAAGGGTAGCGAATGCTTAAGAATTATGTTTATGGTGTGCCGTTTGTAAAAAGTAAATATCACGTTATATCAGACACACTGAACAGACGTAATTGCCAAAGTGTGCGTATTTAGCAGTCAAGCATTAATAGCGTTGAAGTGTGGGAGCTTAGGCAAGGTTGATTGATTTGGAAACTGTTCACGCTTGGATGGTATACCTGATTGCAGCATTTCGTGCATTATATCCGCTCGATTTAAAGTGCCGATGTAACAGATATACCATATATTGAAAATTACTCTTTCACGAAGGGTGCCCCACACATGTCAAAGTTGAACTTTCACGCGCACACAGTTCCAACCTTCAATGTTGGAGAGACATTCCCTACCACCATTTTCAGGTTCTTGGATCAGCTCGACACAAGTTCGAATCTTTGACCTACTGATACGGCAGCATGCGCTCTGCGGCAAGCGGTTTCAAGAGGGAAACTTCCGCCTGTCAATTTGGTCAACTGGCAGGTGTATCATGTTTGTTTTAAACACAGCAAAAATCTGTTCTTTTGAAGCATTTACATCTTAGCTATAACTCGGTAATGTAAACACAAACCAATTTAACCTCACAACAAAATGAAGCGAATATTTTTTTATTTTTACTTTTTAGCAATATTTTATTAATTGAAAATCAAGGACAAGTTCTCAAACTGAAAGACTACGACAGGTGGGTCCCATATCTGATTAAAAGGAACTGAGAGCTGCCAAAATTCGATCTACTAAAAATCAAATTGGTCGCTTTAACGAAACGTCATGCATTACCTGCCAGATTGTCTTAATTCATCGAACTTGCAGAATAGATAATGCAATCTAAAACGTTTGCTTGCCTGCGACACGCGTGAATTTTCCTCGTGGTGAGCTTCTTTGTCCTCCTCAACTTCTGTCCGACAGAAAGTACAGAGTAGCGTGCCTGCGAGCATAAAACAATCCAACTCTGGCACTATATACAAAGCTAGCATTAAACAAAGCTACAGAAAAAAACTTTACAGAAATTACAATCAGCAACACTTGGTCCTTCGCACGTGTATGATGCGAGTTTCCATAAACGCTCCTTTGGAAGACGTTGCAACTGACCTTCACACCTGCAAATTTTTCGCTATCATTCATTTTATGCTGAAATACAATCGTTGTGAGTGGACGAGTACTTTGGAGTAGTTTCGTTTTACTCTTAACTGTGCTCAATTTTGTGAATAATCCTTCACTGGTATCCAATTTTTGCTTTTGTTAGGATTTAGAAAGGGCGCTATTAACAAAAGCAAAAAAACATTCCCAATTACCTTCGACTTTATACCTTATGAGCTTTCAATACACTATCACAATAAGTGTCTTGAAAACCAACAGTTAAATTCGCAGAAGCAAGCTATACCGTTTTCTAACGATCTCATACCCCAGAGTCCTTAATTGGTCGCTGAGCAGAAAGATGAATAGTGTATTTTTAAAAAGCTTAGGAATTCTGTTACGCCCAGAGTTGTAGGGCCGGGTCTGAGTTTGCCAAAATGTTTCGGGCTAGGCCACCAACAACTCGCAATTGCGCATATCTTGACTCACTCAGTAAATTTCGATTTTGGGACTAAATCGGGCTTCAAAGTGAGGCCCGTTTACAACTCTGGTCATACTAGCAGATACATTAGGTGCGTCCAGAAGTAGAAAACATCATTGAAACCAAAGATATCTTGCCCGTGAAGTCATATAAGAAAAGGTTTGGTAGAAGTGGCAGGTTATCTTCAACAACCAAAATTTGCTATTTTCTACTGAGCGCTGTCTTTATCACATACATAGGTAAGGTAAAGGATTCAAGTTTCAAAATACCACAAGGGCAAAACAGCCGAATCTGCTCAAAAAGCATTTTACTAGGAAATCAATTTCGCGTCAATTACGCATTTTCAATCCAGTAAATTGCAAGCAAAAGCTAACAGGTGAATTGATGAAAACTAAAGAAAGACTTCTACAGTTTCAAACACACGCTAAGACATTAGAATTAGAGAAAACACGCGGACTTTCAATTACAGCATACGCCTAAAATGGTCGTACGTCAAAAACACGTCGCTACGAAAGCTGCCAAAACAGCCTACTTTCTGCACATGTTTGAGATTTCTAAAACTGAAATTAAAATCAAGGCACAACATATTAGGATATTAGGTCTTAAAAAACAAAAAACAAAAAAATTCAGACTGGCGATGTTTAGGTATAAAATAGTTTGTCATCAAGCTGAGAATACCAAAAAAAAAACAATCAAATACTTTTTGCATCAATGCTTAATTTATAGAATCTTGCACCAGGTTTACTTTTCCTCTATAGCTCAAAACATTTAAAGCAAAATAGATATTCCCAACATAACTGTACAGAATTTTCGATCTGATTTTTTGATACTGAGTAAGCAAATCGTCAAATCATCGTCCGCGTAAATCCATAAGCGAAGAGGTTCGTTTGCACTCAGGCCACAAACTTTATTTGCTGTAGTATTGCGTTCCCACTGTAGTATTACATTCCAAACAATAATTTGAATAGTCTTTGCTTATATTTTTTTTCGGTATTTCCGCTTCAAAAATTATACGTTTCAAGCGACTGCACACATCGTCTATTTTCAGTGACTAGTCTTTTGGTATTGTGGTCGTGACATAACTTGAATCAATGAATTTAAATCACAGCAGTTGTTTCTGAATTTAAATTGTCTAGAGTCGTATTTTTGATAGCAAAACGGTCGAGCGCTTAATTCGTACAACTTAAGTTTCATAAAAATCTTTGAAAGGCTTGACTTAAATCATCAAGCCTTGATTACGCATAAATCTAATCAATTTTGAAATTAACTCTATTCAAAACCTTGCCTAAAACTGACTCAAAACAATCCTAAGATTGACTGACAGCACATCTACCCAAGTTCAAAATAGAATGATGGAATTGAGGCACCAATTTTATGAATCGGAATGAACTTCCCTGAAATACGAGTATCGAATAACCTGACATGAAGAAATTTCCAGGTAAAGCCGAAGTAGTATAACCAGGATTTTTTAGTTCCAGCAATAAATTTTTAGAATTACAAAAAAAAGTCATGTTTTTCACTTATATTTCGGGTTTTAATATTTTGCGATATGTCTTTCAATGTTCTTCAGAAGCAAACATGCTCTCACGATGAGAGCAGAAAATACGGCAGAAATAGACATCACTCGATGTCTGTTCTAACTGAACAAAGATTGGAAAGTCAGGCGGGCCGCAGTGGACACCGTGCTTGATAGAGCTGAACACAGGACAACATGGGAGATGCAGATCGTCTGAGTAGATAAAGTCTTGAACAGAGTATGGTTGCTGATCCATACTCAACAAAGTTTTTTCAAGGAAAAGTAAAAGAGTAATTTCTGCTGTACGTTTGCGTACCTGACATCGGGTCGACCAGCTGGTTTACCTCTAAGTCACTGTAAGTATTTTTGCAAGTTGGACATTTGAAAGAAGGACGATTAGTCGAGTCCCGTTCCATCGTTTCTATTCTCTTGTGCATATGATGGAGCTGGTAACAACATGCAACTTGTAAAATTACGGAATACTACATTGCAATTACAGAAAGAATATGACGAGTCTGGCTATTGCTACGTCTAATACAATCAATATATCACTGCAAGTTAAACAGCTATCAGATAATTTTTTCAAATGCAGAAGATCACCACATTTGTATTTCTTTGTTGAGTTTACATACCTTGTACTTAATGACATTAGCCACGCTTCTGTAATTCACGTAATAATAATTATGTTTCGTCATCTTCCCATCTTCCTGAAAAAATACACGACGGTTTACAGCTTACACAATGAATGTAGTATTCTACTTACGGATCGATGGAAAACAACATAAAAGTTGCTGTCTGTTAATTCCAAGTTTTGCAATTTTTTTTTTAACCTAAAGTACATATTTCTCATGAAGAACTTGAAATTGAAAAATTTTGAAAACTTGAAAAATTTTGTCCTTTAGAGTCACTTCCCTTGATTTAAAAGTTTTACTTTAAACTGTTCGATTATTTCTGGCTTCAACTGCCGAACAATTCCATGCACTGTAACACCTGAGCTAGTTTTCTGTTTCCACAAGCTTTTAATGTTCACCACTGAACATTGCTTTAAAATGGCTGAACCAGAACATGGATAAATGCTTTGCTCACCTGTGACTAATAAAGGCAACGTCTTTTCCTGATGCTTGATTATGTGAACTCACAAATTGACAAAAGCACTAAACAATGTGAGTTTGAGCTAGACACAAGTATTTAAAGAATCTCAAAACATAACACAGGGTTCCCACACATTAAAAAAAAAACATTTTCCATACTTTTTCAATTCCTTCTCAATACTAAAGACTTCATTACCAATACTAAAGACTTCAAGACTTCATTGCCATCATTTAGCTTCATTTTTCAAAAATTGTACTCATGGAACACAATGCGAATAACATTTGCAGAACTGTCATCAGTGATGAAGAACAGAATTTGAATAAACAAATGGTTGAATTTAGAATTTCCATACTTTTACAATACTTCGTGTGCATTTTGGCCAAATTCAATACTTTTTCAAGGTCTTCAAAACCAGATTTCACCATTTAATCCTTTTAAATACTTTCAATACTGCATAAGAACCCTGAATAACATTCAAAACTTTTCAGAAACAGGGATTTGGGCAACAACACCATAATTGAATCTATAGATTGGGCAACAACACCAGAATGGAAAACAAACATCTTTGCTCACACTTAATTGACCATGAGAAACTTTCACGAAAATAATCAAAAAGAACAGAATCTCTTTAAAACAAAGCAGTTTTGACAGCATGCAGACATTAAAACTACCTACTATCATAACAAAAGACTGTTATTAGGAATATAACACTTGTCACAAGGTAAGCAACGTATGATACAGGAGAACCTCTTGACTTTGTAAAAATATAACCTTTCACATCTTGAACAAGATTTCAAATGACTTTAAAGCAAAGGTTCATAATTTTATTTTGATTGATTCATTATGGAAAAATATAAATTAACATTCCAAAAACTGTATCAAATTTGAACTCATCTCTTCTAAGCTATCAGACAAAAGTTACGCCTTGCAATGTAATTTCATGCATCAAACACCATTCATGTTAAAAATAATGTCAACAACCACATGCATCGATTATAAATTATAAAAATCAACACAAAATTCCTAAATATGAATGTGAATTAAGAGATTAGTTATGCATTTCTCATGAATTGTGAAAACAGTCCAGTCCAACAGCAAATCAAACATACAGGAGTAAGGATTCATAAAAACAACACTACACATTAATGAGGAAAGATTTCCAGTACATTTATTTTCATGTGTATCAAGCAAGAACAAAACATGTCAGTCATCCAAACATTTGTGGAGAGCTAAACAGTTTTAGCAATATAAGTAAAACACTAAACATGTATCTCTGAGTAAAAAAGAAATATATGACAAGGGCACCAATATCGCAAAACATCTTAATTTGACTTATATAATATATCGCTTAATTTTTTTTACCTGGGTTTGTACATAAGATCGACACTTCAGGAACTTGTCATTTTTCAATTGGTTTAACACACTTCGAAGCTGCTTCTTGTCAAATTTCAGAAGTTCCTGATGTAGAAAAACAGAATGTTGAGGCAGCTTATAAACAAACTTTTGAAATCTAACACAGGACTGAGGTTCCATTTTGCGAGAAATCTGACAGTGACAACTGCCCAAATGCACATTCATCAAACTATTAAGTCAATAAAAGATTGCTAAGCAAGGATGAACAAAAATGGCAGTTCAGCATATTTACAACAAGTGTTGTTGTTGTTTAAAACATATATTCACAAGCTGCTTTTTTGACAAATTTCAAAATTTCCTGAAGTANAAAAACANAATGTTGAGGCAGNTNANAANNAAACTTTTGAAATCTANCACAGGACTGAGGNTCCATTTTGNGAGAAATCTGACAGTGACAACTTCCCTTAGCTTTGACAATCTGACAGTGACAACTTCCCTAGCTTAACATCTTAGCTTTAATTTGTATGAAATTGTTTAATGTTTGCACCAATAAACTCTCTCTCTCTCTCCCAAATGCACATTGATCAAACTGTTAACGAAGTCAGTAAAATATTTCTTAGCACAGATGTTAAGTTTCCTTAAACAAAGATGATAATTCAACTCAACATTTATACAACAAATGTTTTTTGTTGTATAAAACATGTTTACACATTTTGTGGCAATTTAGGCAAGCAACATAGAAATTTAAAACAGACAAAAAGTTTTAAAAAGATGAAGTATGTACGCTGACAAGCATTTTTGAATTTGATACTGCTTTCCTTTGGAAAATGACACCATAATATGTACAATTGCAATGATACAAATACAAGACGATATATCTGTTCAACATAAAAGAGATTTCTCATGAGAACTTGATCAAAGCCATACCTGAATATCTTCTTCTTTCACACACCCATTTCGAACCAGAACATCTGTTGTTAAAGCATGCTCAATTCCATAAAATCCTCGTACAGTGAACCTAATGTTACAAGCTATCATTTGTAGAAATGACGAAGGACATACACACACAATTAATATCAACTAAGTTTACAAAATTTGAATAATGGCATCAAGCAGCAAAACAGCTTTTACTATAAAATTAGCGCATATACCATAAAAAATGCATTACCATTGTTTGGCATAGTCAAAAACATCATAGACTATAAACTTCAAACAAAGATCATCTCCACAAAGCAGCAAGATTTAAGCTATCAGTCAACAATGCCACTTTTACCACGCAACAAAACTAGATGAGAAATTGATGCAAAAATACAAATTCATACTATTCATTAAGTCTTCAATCTGCAACAACAAAACTAAATACTTCACTCACAGAAAAACTGAAAACCTAACCAAAAATTTTTTTCATTGCTGACTTGAAGACTTGCCAAGTCTTTTGAGGGTCTGAACAGCTCAAAAAATTCCAAATATTTCTGAAGATCCCTAGGGGATTTTCTAAATTTCCGGAAGTGTGGTCATAATTTTCGAACCAAAAATGCTAGAAAGTTCATCAAACCCTCTAAAAACTCGTATTATAGCCTATAATCCGATAAAACTTTAAGCTGCAAAATCGGCTCATTTGGTCAGCTCCCAGGGGATGATCATGATGGCATCATCCAAATGTAAACAAAATATGCATAAACTATTCCTACCATGTCAGCATCAAGAAACAACCCAGCATCCAAAACTGAAACCATTTTTTTTATTACAAACTATATGACTTTCCTCATCATTAAAGGGTTTCAACAAAAAATTTTTGGTTTTTGAGCCATAATTTTAGAAATTATGACCGGACAAAGTCATAGCCACAATTTGCAGTCCTTAAAGGGTCATGATGATTAAGAAAATTGAAACATTTTTTGGAACAGTACACTACAAGTTTCAAAATATTTCATTACATGCATGTGACACGGAATGCACACTAGCACTGCTTTGTTTGCAATACAATTTGTAAATCATTTAAATTTTCCTCCAGTCAAGGAGATCAATCAAAATCACAAAAAATTGATTTGACCTACCATTGGGGTGACCCACATTTACCTGACAAGTCTTTGAAGAGCATCAGGGACTTCAGTCACAACATCTGGATCATGATTCATTGTCTTAACTTTTAAAATGCTGCAGACTATAGACTAGTACTGTTTGTGACAAATAAGTGAATAAACTCAATAAAAACACATGAGCAATACTGTTGCCTACAACTGACCACCACTGTGACTACGTTCAGAAGACAATAATAATACTAATATATAATAATTCATTTATTATTACAGACGCGGTCCATATCATAAGCACACATAAACTATTTCTTGTGCATGAGCACAAAAAATGGTTAGCCATTAACACATTACAGAATAAGTGTTCGCACACCACCATTCGACCAACACTGATAAGAGTAAAACATTTTAACAGTATATCAACTTTAGTGTCAGTCATTCACCCATAATAATTCAGGGATCCATTGGTGCGAGAGAAATGAAAGCATTCTAACATCAAAACGTTGAGGTAAACAGCCAACCAATAAAAATAAAGTAAAAGATGAGTCAGATAAGGATGCACATTGGCACACAAAAGTGACATAAGCATGCAAACTGTTGCTTTGCAATGCATTTATCATGAGATCAAAACCCAAACACTTTTCCTGAATTTTGAAGCAGGCAATTAATTTTCCTGAATTTTGAAGCAGGCAATTAATTTTCCTGAATTTTAAAGCAGCACATAGAAGGTTTTGCAAGAGAGCACTGATCCAAAGTGCCTTGGATTGGAGCTTGTTTGCTGCACAGTATAGTGATTTCACTTGTCTCTGAATCAATATCATCATCATCCTTCAGTGAGGCATTTAGCAACACCCGAGGTATTTCACTTGGTCAAAAAATTGTACATGCACACCATTCAGAAAAACATTTAATGGAGCAGTTTGTTTAGAATTTCTGGGACAAAAAAGAACACCAATTTTTGTTATAATTAAAGGCGATATTGTGTTCAGCAGGAGTCACCACAAATTCAAAAGACATGATTGGAGTTCACTAGTACTGGCACCAAACACACATATCATCAGCAAACATTATAGATGATTCGCAACCATATTTCCCACAGTGCATCCCACCCTGGCTTATCCCAGCTGTTCTGAGAGCTCACCAAGGTAAACAGCAAATAAATATGGGCTCAAAACTTTACCTTACCTCCCCCAAATCTGATCTGATAAACTGACGATAAACTCAACTGGCAGTTTCAAAATCCAAAGTCTGTTATAAATCCAAAATTCTACAGTAAAAGGCGAAGAAAAGTTGGTGCCCCATTTCAGTTGCTTGCCTCTTGCCTGTACGAGCTCAACAACAGTATTGCTGTGCCCGTAGGTACATTCAACATTGCGCTTAATTACTGTAGTTTTGCTAAGTTTACCAAACAGCAACGACGAACGAGGTTGTTGTGGTTGTTGGTACAGTAGTTCTGTCAAATGCTTCAGTTCAGACACCAAGGTGAAGTTACTTGGAAGCTCTACTTGTTTCTTGAGC
>JGI24159J19872_10004451_pt1 | contig 17865 bp, 10 predicted proteins | sample Ectturendosymbi4_FD_19872 | JGI IMG/M metagenome (IMG submission 19872) | reverse complement strand
GATTGTATGGATGAATTTTGGCAGCAAGTTGCTAAGTTCGTTTTCAATGTCAGCAATCTACTCTTTTCTCAAGTGCCCACGCTATATAGACAGACACAGGCAAGCAGTGGTAACGTTGAAAACACAGTTAAATACACAACCCAGGTTTGGATCACCTCTGCGCGACCCATATTTTGACCCTTCTCCACCCTTCTTTGTGTTTTGTAAATCAGAAGCGCGTGTCGTGCAAACAAACCAACCGCAATCACAATGGCGGCCGCGATGACTTCTTGCTCAACTGCAATATTGGCTGCAAAAAAACATAGTGCAGATCTTGCACTTATAGCATCAAGGTTTTCACAAGCGCTTTCACAAGAAAGTTTTACGAGCAAATGTTGGCTTTCATCCAACGTAGAAACTTGGAACTTTACTTAAAAACAAACTTTTAAAACTTGTCAATTCAATGAAAGCAGACTTCCTCTTTGTCGGCTTAAATATAAATATAATTATTCAGAATAAGAAGTGCCAGAAATAGGCACAATTTGTGGATGACGTTTTAAAATCAAGGGGCATTATTTATTTTAATGTTGACACTTTGTTGTTGTTTGCCCCCCCCCCCTATCAAAATTTCTGGCTCACTCTGTGAGAGTTGATGAGCAACTGACTCACTTGAAAATTTGGCAAAAGAAGACATTTCATTTATATTTTTTAGTGTTTGTACACTGAGGTAATGGAGTATAGTGAACCTACTTCATATTAGTAGACTCCATGCTAGGCAAGTACAGAAAAGCTTTTGTTTTCACTAAAGTGTTTCGATGAACACATTTTGCCATGTATTTTGTTGCATGATGCATATATGTGCAGTTGAACACACAATGTTGTAAGACTCACGGCACAGTCGTAATATAAATAATATGATACATGCCACATATATGTCTTCAGAGAAGAAAGCAGCTTTAGGCTTATACCTCAGCTTGGTTTGAGGTTCCTTGCTAACAGCAAATGCTGGATTATGAATGGAACGCCAAACGTCTGAACAGTGAAGCAAGTGCTCAAGAATACTGAGCCAGCAGCTGGGTTATGACAATGTTTTGCACAGCCTAGCGTACTTTTTTCAGACGGGTTGTTAAGAACCAAATTTAAAGTGCCAAATTTTTCTATTTTCAAATATATGGAAGCTTGCTAGAAGAAAATAAAATGTACCATCAGCTACAGAAAAAGTTTAGGAAGAAAGTTTGTCGCATGAAAGTTTTGCAAATTTTGGGGACTTTGGGCAAAATATCCTTTGCACCCCCAAAAAAATTGCCTTCTCCCACACCTATGTTTTGCTGTTTCAAGTGATTTTTCAAATTTATGAGGTCGCGGCAAGTTGTGATTGCTGTGAATTTGTAAATTGATTAACCGAACAAAATGGAGTTTCCGTAGTTTTCTTACGCTGAAATTTGCTGCTTTTAAAACATTGTTTCGCCGCTGTGCATATACAATATGAAGCACATGCAAAATCCTGTTTTATGCCAGCCTTGCGCAAACGCATCGCTTCCTGCTTAAAAATAAGAAATACCGTGCAATATGAATTTTATGGTGCTTTTGCCAAGAATTTGCTACTGCTGCCTCATTAGGCGTTTTGCTTCTGGCGGCAAAGCATAACTTTACAGCAATTTAGATGAGTATTCCCTTATTTATTGTGTGGAATAATGGCGGTATAAGTAAAATGATTGTAAGATCATGTTGTGTGCTAGTGGGCGTACGTTCTTCGTGTTTATAAAATAGCAACATTCATGTTTCAGAAGTGGTAAGATGGAGAGGTGGCCTTGCATCTGAATCAAAAGACTTTTATTGTGGCTTTTTTGCATATCGCCCAAGCATCCAGGATGACAGAGGTCAGCGACAGCCAAGCCGAAGTACAGGAGAATTGCTACAAGCCTTTGCTCTCTTTGTCTGTTAGCGATGAGCTGTCACAAGGTGCACAAATAATTGTCACGTTTCATCGAAAGTGAACACTATATTCTTCACGGTATAACTAAGTCATTTTAGTTGTCTTCAGATGCACAGAACAGTGTGCACGTAATGTACACTCGCACAAATAAGCCAAACACTTGCCCTGAAATGGCTAGCCATTAATGGCAGTTCGAGGGTAAAAACGCTTTCACAAACATAGTACGAAAAGCGACAAGACAAACACAGCGAACACTTTGACGAGGTAACGATTCGAGCATAACAATCCTATGGCTACATGCTATAAATTGGATCTGGTTTGTGATCGCACAGTAATTGATTTGGACGAGAACTCTGTAGACTCTACGCAAGAAAAATGACCGTGACCGTAAAAAAAAACCTACAGGGATTGAAATTTTTAGGATATGAACTAAAACTTAACATTTTCATTGAGTTTGGGATCACTCCAAATCCGACCTGTGTAGACTCCACCTCACGAACATGACAGCTTGTACAAGACGCGTTAGCGTTTTAATGGCTCATGCACACATCTCATGACGGCGTTATCGAGTTGTAAACTACGGTAACTGTCTTAATTTTGCGTTGCAACGCCGTCGCCAAACTCGGAGGTACACACCCAAGACAAAACTTACTCTGTGCTGTTTTTTGCATTTCATCTTCAGGCAAATATCCTTACAAAACCAGGGTAAATGCTTTCAAAAGAGAGATTCGAGAGATTCTGCCCTTTTTCTTTCACATAGTTGATCACAAAGTTGTTTGCTGAGTTAGATGGCGAGAAGGAATTCACCTCGGGCCAAAAGTCAAAACTTATCAGTATCAGATACTGTCAAAAATGATCAGAATATCAAAAAGCATCTTTGCCAGATAAAGGAGCTCGCCTGGAGTCAAAAGTCTAATTTATCAGCATGAGATACTGCAGCATCGACTATTATTCATGGCTAGCAGCATCTCAAGTGAAACTGGCGTAAGGTTTTGACGATATCGGAAAAATTCGTCAAAGAAATTCAAAGTTTTCCTTAAGTTATGCTTTGATTAAATTGGTCAAAAGCACATGGTAGCAAAGTACAGGTCATGGTGTATCAAATAATCAAACAAAACACATGGTAGTAGAGTATGGTCGATGATGAAAAATAGTGATATGAATCATCTGTCGCTTCATATTTTATGCAGAAATACGACTTGTCACTTCAGGGCTTATTGATGAAACTAAGACATAGTAAAACAAACTGAAAAAAAAACTGTGGCAAATTCTCGTTTTCTCTGAGTTGTCAAATAACGGATGGAAAACATTTTAAAGACCATATTGTTTTTTCCTTCTGGCTGTCTATTTGTTCGATTTGACAACGTTTGTGTTACGGATGATACTTGATAAAATCCATTCACATCTTCAGTAGGCAGCAACCATCCTGGCTCACCTTTCAGGTAATCGGTTAACGACCTATTATGACAAACAAAAAAATGACTTACATAAACTAAAGAAGCAGCAGGCCCACATTTCAAGATTTTGGAGCTTTTCAGCAATTTCTTTGTTCAGTTTGGTTGCACCATGTCTTCTATTTGCTCGGTCAATACGAATGCTTTGTTGCAGGCGGGAGTGATTCGCGTCAAAGCCAGCCGGACGTTGATGATATGACTTAGATAACAGATTATCAAGGAGCGGATATGCCTGGCGTTTTAGAGCCTGCCCACGCACAGGGCAAGCAGTGTTGTTGCCGCTAATGAAATCTATCTAGAGTGTGCCAAAGAGCGACCGCTCGCTGGCATGACACATCGCTTTTGATAATATAATCTAGCAACTAAAAGGTTCGCGTCACAACTTTGTTGGAGGGTGATGTACACGATTCAGAGATGTAATTGATGCTTGCGCTAATTGCGAGCCTTGTGGGATTTAGGTCAACTACAGCCATCTTTGAAAATGTAAGCTTCCTTTTGCTAACAGCACCGTTTTCCTTGAAATTACAAATTTCAACTTTTAGCTGTCAGTAAACCTTTGTCGTGGCCTCGTTTTGAGAGTGGTGAGGATTCGAGCTTGATCTTGCCGTAAGCGATGCATCTTTCAATATTAGTATTTTTTCCAACTGGACACAACGAGCCTTAAAAGTGACAACAAACGATGCAATGATGTCATACACCGAAACGTAAGGCGGTCCAACAGTTGGCCAGCTCTAATTTGTTTGGGAAACGAACTTTTTATCCTCTTCTGTACATTGTCTTGTCCTAAACAACAAAAAACCTGAAAAATCAACGGTTGCTGTCAGAGGGTTGATGTGACCGGCCAATTTCAACGTTTTATATTCTTTGAGCTTGGGCCGCGACCTAGGCAGGTGTGAAGCAAAGGTCGCTGGGAGGACAGCAACGCACAAGCCGACCGGAAACAGCTTATCGTGCCGTGCCTGCTGAAGCCTTATCCACTGGCAAGCGCCGACCACTTCACTCAGGTAGTACAAACACCACGCTTCCGAAAGCGGGGGGATCGGCCACCGTTCTGCGCCGTTTGATCGGCGTCGCTTGTGACGCAACAAAGCAACGCGCGCGCCACGTCAATCGAGATAGGTTTGTCATTTCTCGAAAACAGCGAGAATAAATACAAAAAGAAATATGTGTCGTATTTATTTTATAATGTGGCCGTCTTAACCTGACAAGCCGAACGTTTAATTTTCAGTCAAATTATTGATGATCTTGCATCCTGCTCGCTGGGAGGTCATTCGACGGTTTCGTTTCGCCCCACCCGTGGTTGGAGGTAATTTTAATTCGACCAAGAAATTAACGCAGAAAAGATGGAGTTCTTTTAGACAGAGACCTGAATAGTCTTTGGGAGTTTAAAAATCAAGTTTGTACACGAGGTTCGAATTCGAGTGCATTTCACTTGGCAAATAGTTTTAATTGAATCATCAGTTGCCCAGAATCAAAATAGCAAAATACTTTCAACAAATATTTTCACTCCGAATTGATTCAGAATTTATATATTTATACAGGTTTTGTAAGTACACGCAGTTCTGCAGAAGTAATATTTTGTTTTAACCAAGTATTTGCGTCACCGACTCATCCTTATGGAGGCGTTGAAATGTTAATTTTTTAGTCTGTGGCTGCAAAAGTTTTTTCTCAAACCAGGGTTTCTCAACCGGAGCCCTCGGCCCCCTTAGGAGACAAGGAGCGGTTCTCCGGGGGCCACGAACAAAGGCCTTTACTAAATGCCTCTGTCGTGATATTGTAAAGCCCTGCTGATGAGCAGGAGGCCACAAATGTTGAGGATCTTTGGAAGGGGGTCGCAAACCATGAAAGATTGAGAACCACTCAAACGATATCACAATGCATGTCATTCACGTGACGTAGCCACGTTTACGTCTGCTCTCCTAAATTCTTGGATTAATACACACATTAATTAAGTTCTGCAAATGTTAAGTTTAAAAAATTTTTGAGTTGCGAAAAAATGTGAGAGCATCTGGAGACTTTAAATTTCAAAGCCAGAGTTGAATTNTAAATGTTTACTAAACTGTTGTTTTATGCAAAAGTGCTGCACTNCCTCACAATTATCAACAGGTATTTCAGAGAACTTTTGTTCGGTAATACAGTATGAGCTGGTTGACAGTTTTTGATTAACGCGAATGTACTATTTGTTTTATCGCTGTAAAACTCATACAAATCTACTTTTAAATACAAACTTGTGAAGCACAAGGTAGCATTAAGTTTTCTTAGTTGTTTATATTTAGAGGATGTTGATGATTTTCGGATTACAGTACTTGATAACGATTCACTACCCAAAGAAAAAATTATTAGGCAAAAATTTGGCGTACAGATGGGTGCCTTTTGGTTCCAAACCATCCCAGAAGCTCCTACTGCTACTGCGCCTATCAGAAGAAGAGCCACTTAATTTACAATCGGAAAGCTCGAGTAAGAGGCGACGGAGTTGAGTAAATACTCACTCGCTTATGGCAGTTCATTATTCGGTGCGTAATTATCGCTAATACCAAGCACACGTTGTTTGACATCTTCGTCATGTGTGTGACTCCCTCTGTTTATCCTCGCTTTTAGCCACGGACCACCATAAAGACACTAGTTTTGCGGGCAGTAGGCGTATAGGTCGGCTGCAGCGCCAGCGCCATATTCGCTGCTTGCCGCGCACTATGACATGTGCGTTTAGCTGACATGCAGCCCAAGAGGAGCAAAGTTGGATGTGGTGCATGTTTAATCGTTCGTATGAAGGCAGTGATTTACTCACAATATTTCACATAATTTGAGAGTGTTTTTCTTTCCTTTCTGGCACTGTTTGCAAATGGTTGATGCAAGGTAGTGTTAATGGAAAAGATTTGTGGCAGGAGTGCAAGACCTAAGACCTTGCTTTTGAACTTTCACTGAAAGCTTTTGTGACAAGAATATTTGTGAATTCACTTGACGCAAAAATGCAACATGACTTGAAATTAGATACAGGCTGTTGAAACCTGAAGCTTGCATTGTCACATTTTCCCTGTTAACCTTTGTACTGTGACCACGATCATATGGAGGAAATTTACTCGCAATATCGTAAAATATAAGTGTTGATGCCTTGATCTAAAAATTGAAAAATTATGTTTACAGCATCTTAACAAAACTTTGTAAAGTTTTACTTGATTTTTGCAAAATATTTGTAGCTTTGTTTTTTGAAAAATATTTAAATGATTCTCGCCAAATCATGGAAATCTTCACTTTAAAAATTTTTTCCAACTTATTTTAAAAATCCAGTACTGGTTTTAGGCTAAGAATTCGATAATATGACAAATAAATATAAAAGATTAGGCCAGTAACTTTCTTGTAAAAATAAACATTTTGAAAGCTCACTGGAAGATAGAATTATTAGCGATAAACAACCTTCAATGATACATAAAGATTTCTCAATGGTTTTTACACAGTTTTTCAACATAAGTATATTGAAACCACTTCTACTAAATGCACCAGAAGCATTGTGTAGAGGCGCTTAAGCAAAAATAAGAAGATTGTGTTGTGGCTTCGCAAATGGATGGAGAAAAGACAAAAACTCTTTCCAATAATACAATAAATTTTGTTGTGTTAAGTTAAACCACAAAAGAAAAAAGTTGTTTATACCAGCGATTTATATTTAAACGTATTGATTTGTACAGTTATTGATATTAAGTTATTTATGTACCATTTTTGAAAATTAAATTTCTCCCAATTAACATTAGGAATTTTCACATTTGTTTTCAAGGACGCAGCTATGAAGAATGCTCAGTATTTTTGAAAAGGTACTTTCAAGAAATGATTTACATTCGGTTTATAAAAAAGTTTCATAAAATCTTAATATATGACTTAATAATTACTTTGCTGAACAGTGAACACATCTGTGGGTATTTTATTCGTAGCTGGTGTTGGTGTTTTTTCCCTCAATAGTCTCCTTGAATTTCCTTGAATTGTTATTTTAAACCGGAACTGACCAATAAAAAGATGATAAATCACTTCGATGTAATTTTTAGAAAAACCTTTGAACTCTGACATTCGTCGTTATTGTAGATTTGCACCTACATGGCAACTTAAACGGTTTTCGAAAATAATAAATGTTTTGCTATTTACCGGATTTATTGTGCTTGTGATTAAATTTATCAAATGTCATGCTTAAATAGTGTTAAGCACTGATGTGTTGAGTCACAAAAAGACTGGGGTTCATTATTTTTGTGGTAATCATGTTAATGTGCCTGTACACCCATAACAATGTACGATTATGATGAAACATTCTAATTTGAATATCAAATGTCAAAAACTCTTTTCCCAGTAAAATTTCTCTCTTCTGCCAACTTTATATGAATGTTTTTTTTTTTATATATCAATAGATATATATATATATATCACACTTTTGTATTTGCAAATTTCTTTCATTGATCTTCTACAGAAGAATATCTGACACAGCGCAAAAGTATTGCGCATTGGCAATAGGTTATTGGCAAAATCTATTTTTAATCATCAGAGGTAGAGCAAGTTTGTAGGGACAACTGAGGTAGTTCGACCGAAGCGCTTGGACTTTAAAGTAGTGCAGCAATCGGCAAATGTAAATCTTGAGTTGTTTTTGGTGGGTTAATTTAAGATTGTTCAATTGCGTTTCTTTATTTATCAGTGAAACAATAAACAGACCTGCTTGGAAAACAGGATTTGGGGCTCAGCAGAAGACATGAAATTGGTGATCAACACTTTGCTATCGTATATTAAGAAACCAAAGTTTTGTTGTGACATGGTAAAAACAAATATAATTAAACAAATTTAAGTTAAACTTACCAAATAACAATCATTTATATGCTAGCATCGTTGCAACACAAAAACTGACGACGCAAGGTCACGTATGTTTCGAATCAAGCAAACTGAAGTTCACCGACAGCACACCTGAAGTAAAAATATCACCGCAGTTGTTTGCTTGGCTACATATGTTGAAATATTCTCAACTGTTACAGATATTGCTCTATGCTTTTCTTTCTGTGGACGGTTCCAAACAAACATGTTGGACTTCGGGAATTGTCAGGTGCACATGAGCCGCTACTAGTTGCTCACAGTCACACCGGCAATATACATGAATTTTGACACATCAATTTAGTGCCGCCATTTATGGAAACTCTTATGTTACTTTCGATAAGCGAGGTGGAAAAACGTGCGCAGTAAATGCGCTTCAAAAATCTTTTTACAGTAATTGACACCTGGCCACTCGTTTTTTTGTCAGAACTTTTGTTACTGTAAGTGACTTTTTCACTGATGAAACCATAAACGTTGACAATTTGGAAATTCATTTTTTTCGCTATATACAAAACCGGAACGTGCCATATGACTTGGGCAGAGATTTGTTGATCATGAAACGCATAACAAAAGCGAAACAAAATTTTCTAGCGTAAGAATGTTTCACAGAATTTACACGCAACGAAATTGGATTATGGAAACAAATGAATTAAGGAAAACCGTACTAGCTTAGCAATGTTGGCATTCCCGGCGTTTAAAACATAAATTCAACCTTTGTGTTCAAGCGATGCCGATCACGACAGACTTAATCTCCGTGCTGGTGTATCTGGACTTGTGTTAGAAAATGCGATCGCTGTGTCCATGGCGTAACATGCAATCATGTTATGGACCTCCCAAAGTTTCGCAAATAGGAAGTTGTGTTACGTCTGAAAAAAGCTAATAAATTGATCTATTGCACTTCATCGCAATGATGCTAAAATCTCGACAAAAGACCTATTTGATTTTGTGAAAAGCGTTATCCCTTAAAATGAAAATGATGATGAAGTGATATTTTTGAAAAAATTTTAAAGAACACAGTTTTCATAAACTCCGGTTTTATTCAGGTCATTGTCATAAAATGGCAATTTATCGCGTGTGAAATAGAACAAAAGTTCTTATCCTATTCCAGCAAATATTCCCGTTTGCATTTTCATCAAACACAATGCTAAAATAATATCCCTTGCAATACTCGGAAAAATAACGTTTCTTCGTATTGTGTGCTTAGTAGTCGTTCCTAGGCCATGCTTATGCTGTCAGAAGTACTAGTTTGAAATTGAAGTTTTAAGAAAAAGCTTGTGCACACAAAACAAGTTGTATTTGAATGGTCTTTTTGACGTTTCATCCATGGAAAAGCTTACTGATTAAGTTTTTGGAACGTGCAATCCACAGAAAACAAACTTTTTATTATCGGAAATCGAATATTAAGCACAAGTTTAACTATTTTTATAAGCGCTGTGATTCTTGGCTCTAGAGTTGCTTCGTCGGCAAACATCCTATAGTATCTGCAGTCTGTTGATGCAGAATCACTGACCTCTGTCAGTATTTCTGCCCTCACCGCGGTAGGCACAGAAGTAGGGGTCGTTTCGCTATGCAAACGCAAACTTTCCAAGCCGATCCGCATATTTTACAAGCCGACTATCAGGTTAATGTTGTCCTGATGACAAATTTAATGCTAGTTCGCGAGACGATTGATGATTCTGCCGTAAACGGAGCTGAGGTATCCCGTAAAAATACTCATAAATTGTCGATCCTGCCGTTCAGCGGTTTGCTTGTGCTGCCCACCAACCGTAAATAATCAGCAGTAAAACAGGAGTTGCGCATGGAAGCCAAGCATCGTGTTTGTTACGAGCGGTGTCTTGTTTAGAGAAGGCAGGGTCGGTAGCGGTAGCCATCAGGGTGGCGGCGCAAGGTCCGACTACTGCGTGGCCGCGAAGAGAAAAAACGGTTGGCCAGAAGCATTCAAGAGCAAATTTGCTCTCCAACGGTTGCGTAAAAGCAATCGATTCTCACGCGAACTTCGGCCGGTTCCGGGACTCGTAACTATTGGCTGTTCTGGTTTTTATTCTTTTTTTATCACAAAAGCAGCGTAATAAAAGTGCAGTGAAGTTAAAAATATCCCGCAGTGTGCTGCAACACAAATTTCAGGGGGTGAATATAGATCATTATTTATAAAAATGCGAACAAAAATCGTCCAAAACACAGGTCAAATATTGTGTTTGAGGTTTACGATTCCCATGCAAACTACAAACTACTCGTAAGTGCAATTGTTGGTTTGAAAGGGTTATTTAATCACAACCCACAAACCGCTGTGGAGCTGTCACTCGCGAGGGAATTACAGTTTTCTTTGACCGGAATAAAAAATGAAACACAGGCAGTTTTTAAAGTGAAACCTTCACGAAAACAATGATTTAAACAACACAATTTTGATAACCGCAAGAAATGCGAAAATGTCTCAACCCGGACAGTCTTAGTATGTTAGCTCGTGCCAGGAATTTTTAACTAATCCACGAGTCATGATTTACTGAACTAAATTTACGATAAAAGCTGAAATGAATTGCAAAAATCAAATTCGGCAATATTCTTTGAAAGAGACCTTTGAACCCCATCAATGATAAATCAAAAACGGGTGACGTTCTACGACCGTTAATACCCTAGTTACAGGGGAAGCAACGATGGTTAATCACCTGATTTTACGAGAAGTAACCTTTCGTTTGCAAACGTGAACAGGGCTTAGAAAACTGACGTTGGAATGAGATAGATATTCCCAATTTCACTAAAGCGCTTGGTGCAACCGTTTCGGCAGTTAGAAACGTTTTTATTGTTACAAAAATGCAGCAATGCCATCATTATTAAGTTGCTAAATACGTAAAAAATCGGAGAAGAAATTAAATTAGGCAAGAAAAAACTCTTAACTAACAATGAAAACATGATCAGATTAGCAACGTTTGTGAAATATTAAGGAAAATATAAAGCAATTAAGTTTTTACCCTCAATTTATTGTACGCTTGTTGGAGGAGAATGTTCCAATTACAGCAATTTTAGTGGTGTCTTTCGCAATCGCGATTTACTTCTGATAACTAAATTCGATTTTACAATTTCGCCCAGACAATGTACTATAAGCTAGAATCGTTTATTGTTACAGTAGTTCTTGAAACAACGCTTGACGTATTGCTTACTAGCAATTGTTTGGAAAAGTGAGGTACTTAGCGCAGGCAGGACAATTGAGACCTTTGTCTCTACCGTAATATAGCTGAAGCGTAGGTGTGCGTGCTTGGCATTACTATTTGTGCTGAAGCCTCCCTTTCAGTTGTTTAAGCCCAAGACAAGACATGACCATCACCTGAAAATTTTTGCAAAAGGGCAGAATATTTCCTCGATAAATAATGTAAAAAAGTGGGCACAGCTTTATGCAATATTGGTCAACATTCGTGCAGCAACCTGATTATTTTAACTCTCCATTTGTTTAACGTTGTGGAAAATATGGCCACACAACTACACGCATCCCGCCGCACTGTTCAATTTTGATGTTGATTTTTACTCGATTCAACAGCACCTAAATTTCTGCGAAGAACCACCCCATTCTGCCGCAGACAGAAGAGTTAAAACATGTCTCTTCGTAAAGTGCAGCCTTTGGACAGACGTTACCATAGGCATATTTAAACTAAGAAGTTGAGGTTGAAGATGTTTGTTTCGTTTTAAACGAAACTACTTCATTGGAGCCTATTAGATTACATTATATTTAACACCTTAAATAAATGAGAGATAGTGAAAGCCTTGCTATTTATTATCTTCCTATTCTTTTTTTGACTCGCCTGGGTGTTCCGCCGGGTACCTCGTCACCAGTCAGTTGCGCTTGGTTTCCAGTCTATTTTTAGGCACCCTCATTTTGGAAAATACCACTTGCAACGCAACACACTGGCAATGCATAAACTAAAGTGTTACATTTGTTCTGAAGGTGTCTTCGGCAATTCGCGCAAGGAATGCTCAGTCTGACCACCCTGTAGTGTTTTCGCCAACTGAGTATACGTCGAATCTTCGTAAACGTTTCAATTGTGTATTACACACTATTTAGAGCCACATTTAAAACTGTACGATATGCCTCTTTTCAAGTAAATACCCCGTAACAATAACAAATGGGAGTGTTGCAATTTCAGCGTTTTACATATGAAGAAGTGGTTCTTCAGTCGGGCAATCTTCTTGCAAACACTCAGTTAAAACAATTTTGTAGACTTCTGTGGCAAAAAGTAAGGTAGAAAAACTGCATCATATGCTTTCGAAAAGAACAAATCGAAAGATATGTGGTGATACTATTGTCGCACAAAGAAAAGTACAGTGTTGTGTTAAGTGGGCAGAGTTCGCCACAAAACGCTTTGTTACGATTAAAAATATGATCATGCAAACTTTATTTATAAAGTCAAAGCAAGCAATGCCACTTGTTTCTTGCAACACACTAAAACATTGATTTTTTTCACTTTTTTCAGAATACTTTTAGAGTTGACAAACTTGTTGAAATGACTGCCATGCAGTTCTACTCAGATTGGCCTGCAATGTCAGTTAAGCGACAACCTGATGCTCCAGCGCCAGTTGGAACTGGCAAAGCCATAGACCCGTTATGGCTACGCAACCAGACTTTGCATAACTTATCTCACTACCCCTTGCCCAACCCGTTTGTAATTTCGCATTTCGGTTTCTTATCCAATGAAAACAAGCACCTATACCAACAAACATTGCAAAACCAGTGGCCAAACACCAGCAACTTAAACTGCTATAATATGAAGCAGAACGGCGGGAGTGAAATTACTTCAGAGACTCCCAAACCAGACTTGGAAATATTTTCTCACGGTTCTTCAAAAAATCCCAAAAAGATGGAGCGTTGCGAAAAATACGTGTCGGACTCGCTGACGAGCCGCAAGAAAATTGTCGAAGGCTTTGAAAATAACTGGAGAGAATCAACGCAAGAAAAGCGTAAGTTTGAACACCGCTCAACGACTGATATCACGAAGCGAATGAAAAGCAACCAGGACGCAGTGAAGGACAAAACTATTCTGCTATCGACCGAAGATATGGCATCGTCATCCCGCTTAAATTCGTCGGAAGCATCGAAGTTGCAAAAATATGGCGGTTGCACAGGTACAAACTTAGCTGTAAGGGCGACCGCTCTGTCACTTCCTGTGGTTTGTTAGTGACACAGCCAACGCTGGAGCTGAAATCGAAATCGTCACGTATTAACTTTTATGTGTCAATTGTTTGTAAGCTGCAAACGCTATTTTTTTCTTAAAAATGCATGTAAGTAACAAAGAAAGATGATAGCAGACATATTGGCCTTATATCCTGCCCATAGATACAGGATGAATATCACAACCTTATGGTAAGGATTTCAAATTATACAGTAGGCCTCTTGAAAACAAAAACAGCGACAATGCACCTGGGAACATGACCATATCACGGGTCTGGTTTCATGAGTGTCATTTGCAACTACAGCTTCAACGTCAAACGTGTTGCCCAAGTTCGATTTTCGGAGACTAGCTGCTTCTATTTCTGACCAAACCCGTGGTAGCGAACAACCCAGCAGAAACGAACTGGAGTCTTTGGGTGAGTTTTCATGCTTAATGCTTTGCTGTTGGTATTCAACACAAGTTTCTTCAGACTTTTTCTAAAATTGCCTAAAGTTGTTGAAGAACTCACCCTTGCTTCTACGAATTTTTTCAAAAATTAAGCAGTGCTATTGAATATGAAGTCACCTTAAACTTAAGCAATGGGTTGAAGCGTCGTAGGTACAGAAAAATATTTCTTCGTGACTTATTACATTAAGCGTAGCTTCAGCACTTGTAGTTACTGTTTCTCAAGTCTTATCCTAATGTTTCTTTGAGAAAAAAACGGGTTAGTTTCTTGTGGTTGAGGGGCTTAGTCCTTTGCATGTCACAAACGAAAATGTTTAAAGAAATCCAACACGCCGATTTTTGCATCTTGCNTTGTGTCAGTTCTAACCCAGGTAAGCGGGCGTCTCTTCGCCTTTGCGCGGTTTCAAAGTTGACGAATTGAAGTANGTACAGCGCTCAGGCCCGTAATTAGATAGGGGCATTAGGGGGNGCGAACAGTTTACTGANAGGGAGCCAAATTTTTTAAACTGCGGGCCTGACATCGCTGCGGTACATTTTGCTTCGTTTTGCTTTACAACCTCAACTAGCAGTTTTTAAATTTTTGCAACTGATGCGCTGTTATTACTGAAAACAGATATAAGCTCCAGCGAAAGAAAATGGCGATTAGAAAAACAAGAAAGTTTACCTGACTTCGGGCTCCCGTCCACGTCTTCCAGCGCTTTCTCATCAACGTCAAGTCATCCAGTCGATGCGGGAACTTTCCAGTCAGCCTTTCCCTTTGATTCACAACTTTTCCCACAGATGGTAAACATTATGAAACTTAAGTTGTTATTCGAAAAATTAAAATATAATTTCTGTCTCTCCTTTTACATAGATTTTTTGCTTTTTTAGATTTGCACACCACTGAAAGGANGGCATCAANCACACCCCGTAATTTATCCAAACTTCNGTATGCCAGGTCTTTCAAGTGGTCACATGCAAGATCATTACTTTACTNTGTTGAAACATATGTACCTAAAAATGCAACAAGCACAACCTCTCTACGAAACAGCAGCAGCACCAAAAAGGTAAAGTCAAGTTTCACTTTTCCTATGCAGAAGTATTATCGCCAGCATCAAACTTTGTATAGCTCAGGTTGTATAACTTGAAACGCGAGGAAGCTTACTTTGTGACTTTTGTCTTTTTATCTAATATTTTTTCCAGTGTGGTATTTATAAAAGCTGATCCAAGCAGAAAGAATTAGGTAGATTTGATATACGTATTTATCAAGTGTTGAAAATGAAAGGTTTTCTACAGAGACGCTATAGATTTTTTTCACTTATTCACATGGTATCTTTGTTTAAAGGAAATTATTGCAAACATTCTTAATGAAGGCACATCGTAAATATTAATCTGCCATGAAAGCATCATTACAGAAATGTCACTTTTCATCAATCGAAGAACGTTCTGCAATTCACAACCGCAAGCGTGATCATAACGCTTTTGATGTTCAGTCATGCTAAATGTCAAGCTGGTCTATTTTTGTTTAGATTAAGTATCCAAATGTTCAATTACGCAAAACGATCTGCTTAGGCAAAGTTTTAAACAAGGATCATAGACTGCTCTTCCATAGCATCGTATACTACGTAAGAATAATCCTCGGCAGTAAGATAAAATTCCTTTAGAAATGTTGCCCTATTTCCTACAGTAACTACCGGTGGTAATTGCTTCAACCTTTTTTTTAAACTTGAGGGTAAAGCTAAAACTTAGTTTATGCTGATGAAAATGAACAAATCTAAGCAATCTATAAAAGTTTTAATAAAATACACAAATTTTATATTGCGAAAAATATTTGAAGAAAATATTAAGAAAATATGGAAATCTAGCGATCTATGAATTTTTTCAATAAATATCCTTAAAAATGTGTTTCGTAACCCAACTCCCACTCACGGCCTTGTTTAATTAGACAATTTTAAAAAGCAGAATTAGGTTTGTGTGACAATTGCTTGTGGGCAAGTGCCAAGTACCATTTAAGCCAGAGGTCTCAAATACGCTGCCCCACGAGGGCGTTTTTTGCGGCCCTCGATGCTTTTTGGGAATTTTCAAATAAGTAGGCCTAACATTTACGTTATTTAGTTTGTTCACCGGTGTTAAGAGCTTGGCCAGCGATTGAATAAGTTCCTTTCAAATGAACGTAGAGACGGCTAGAAATGAATTGCCTGTAACTCATGATACCTTTTGCAGGAAAGCCGATGTAAAAGCTGTTTCTAGTAAGGTTCAGGTATCGCCTTTGTTGCGTCAGAGTCTTATATGCGGCTCTCGGGTTACTTTATAAGTCCTCATTTGGCCCTCGGAACAATTTGTGTTTGAGACTCCTGGTATTTGCCATCTCCTAGCTTGGTTTGGGATAACTGTAATTGAAAATGTCCGGGGACTGTTATTGCACTAACTTGTAAAGCAAAAGACACCATAGCACACATGTTTGCGTAGCCACTTTTAAGTCCAGCTATGGTTGCATTCAAAGCAAACTATTTGAGAAGCATTAGTTCTGAACGTATATCATCCAGGTTGTCAAGTTTTTTGGTTACATGTTCCATGTCCTGCGCCTTAGCCCAGGAGAAGAGATGTGAAGTTCATGTTAGAGCAAGAGCGCAAAACGTGCAAATATCAAAAAAACAACACATTAGCAATTCGTTTTAATTGGTGTGACCGTTAAACAAGACCTTTCATCATTTCCACTTTTTTTCGTACCAAACATGTGGTTTACTTCGCTTACTGCGACCAATAGTTTTAGTATATGGGAAACAGAAATGTTGCAGACAGGTTTAGGACAGAAGTTGTTTTCAATAAAAATCAATTTGTATTTGAGTTTCACCACTGAAACATACGCTGGTACATTCGTTACGAGGTGAACCTTCGCACCAGCAACAGCATTCAGAATGTATTTTGAAAAGGTGCGCATGGTGGTTTTCAGGTCATTCATGGCAAACCCGTTTGTCAAAGACTGTCCCGTAAGTCTTGGAGCAATGATTGCCGGCAACACCGCTGCAACACCTTTCCCTCCACGTTGGCATCCATTCTTCTCTGCAGTACCCCTGGCAACGCAAGCTCAAGACATCTTAAAAGACAACAAACTGCGTGGCAAAAAAGGAGGTCGCACTAAAAAGCCAAAGCGCCAGTTTGTTTGCAAATACTGTGGCAGGTTCGTTGCAGTTCCCGTACGTTGTGTAGGATATCTGACGTTATCTACAATTTACAGATTTCACTGATCATTTTTAGTCCGCGTATGCTGTGAAATAATGGTGTCGCAAGTTCTTGTTGCTGAGGCAAGTTTTCAACAATTCATCGCAAATTCAATGATCGTCAAGAAAAGTTTACAAAATTAATGTGAACAAATGAAAAGTAGATCGAAACTGTCAACGTGCGTTAGGCACAAGTCGAGAAATGGAAAAACTCGGTTTAGGGCAAAAAACGTTTTCCAAAAGTCTTTTTAAGGAAGAGTCGGTAACTGGTTGCGACAAAGACATCTTCAGGTTTACGTTAAAAAATTCTACTTTGATGTCCTTATCTTCTGTATTGCGCGTTGCTATTGTATTTTGTAATATGGTCACAGGCATTGGAGAACAACTTTCCAGTAACGTTTCCAGTAACGTCAGTAAAGTTAGCCATTATTTGTAATGATTCTTACTCCATGTATTCTATGTAAAGCCTGCGTGGGTATAAAAACGTCCGAAGATGTTCGCCCTGGAAGAGAACTCCAAAAGTCTCACAGTTTTTACTATTCACTGAACTTCAAATCAGCTATAGATTTACGTCAAGATCGGGCCCGTAACCAGGAGGCGAAGACCCCGTGCAAAATTTTTCGCCCCCCGTGGAAAAATGTGTTGGGCATAGTTGAAAACTATTGGACATATGTTACGGTAAAAAATATCTTTTTATTTGGCTTGTGGGCCAAGATACTTTTCCGCATTTAGCTACATCCGAAATGCCTACATGGTTTCGTCCATAGATGTAACAAGGACGGTGTTCACGAAAGCCATGTTCGCTTGACCCCCCTAGAAGACTTCTAATCTTGTTTAATATCATCAGAGACTCAGTATTTTCA
>JGI24159J19872_10004450_pt1 | contig 17869 bp, 14 predicted proteins | sample Ectturendosymbi4_FD_19872 | JGI IMG/M metagenome (IMG submission 19872) | reverse complement strand
GCCAAGGACACAACAAATTCCTCGTTTTCAAAGTGCCCTGCTATGCCACTACCTCGGTGTCTCAGAAACTGCTCGATTTCTTTGTACAGCTCAAACACGGGATAGCCACCTCATTTCTGTTTGGAAAAGAACATTGTGTTGATCCCCAACTTCGTTACAAAAAAACTTCGTACAAACGGTGATTCAAGGCTTGGCCTCTGATAAAGTTTACTGCACTCAGAACAGTCGAAAACACAATTTTTTTTATTTTCGGGGCGTGTACCCCTTGTTTTAGTGCTTCGTACCCGCAAGGGGCACGTGTACCCCCGGTTAAGAACCACTGCACTAAATCCAAACAGCGGGTAACAGCATTTCGTTAATGGCACAACGTACTGACGTTACATCGTTTCCTCCGTCAGTGAAATTTCCCCGAAAAAATCCCAACGTCTTGTTCGTACCAAAGCATGTCTTTCTCACAACAGCGCTAATATCCAACTCCAACCGACTTCACCTGGCATTTACGCATGAACTCTCCTGTGAGCATCAAAAATGATTTTCAATGTGTTGATTGTAATCTGCTAAGTATGATAACTATACCGAGCAACAATTTTAGCGCTCATGATCTTGAAACTGATGAACTGCTCAAAATAGTTGTTCTGTTATGTATTCAGAAACCTATGTTAATAGAGTCTACGAAAAGAAGCTGGCGTGGTTTCATAAATTGCAAAGCGTCGCCTCAACCCAAGGCAACCACTGATGGTCTTTGCAAATCGCGCGAACACTCCAACTGCAATAGGTCATATGATCAATTATTACGTCATGGACGCGGAACGCGAGAATCATTGTAAACAACTTTATGACTGCGAATTTTAAGATGGCGCAAACACCACGATTTGCGATCGCAAAATCACCTGTTACGAATCAATGCGATAATTATTTGTGACAGTGTACAAACTGTACAAAGTATATGATTGATCGATTTATTCTTTGTCACGTCTTCCCGGGCACTGACTGCGAAGAGACAATATCCTGATCTGTGAATAGATGTGCAGCTTGAAAAGTCGCATCAACTTCGCCTCCGAAAGCAAGATTTTGGAAGTTAGGATTCCATGGGCTCCTAATCAAGATTAGGGCGGACTGAGTTTCCCCAAAAGCACAACTACGTTTGATCAAAAGTTTCGAAATCAGAAAATCTTCCCTACCACTCTCAGTGAGCGATTAACGCAGGCCCGTCGCCTGGATTTAGCAGCAATGGGGGGCCAAAAACCAGAAGGAGGGGCCACATTTTTTAAATACAGTTTTGGATGTATGCAGCAACCGAGGGGCCAAACGTGAAATGGGGGGCAGGGCACCGCTGGCGACGGCCCTGGATTAACGTCCTTGAAATGAAGCAACCATGTTATGCGAGCCTGGGTTGACGGTCCGACGTAAAAACCACGTGACTCAACACAAAATAAAGTGTCCTTTGACTGGAGTCTCCACCTTACCAAGGCGAACTTTTTGAAAGCTGGCTGCCTTTCACTTAGCAGAGTTGCCATTAAATTAAGCTACGAGACAATTCACGGTCAATACAACCAAGTAAGTCAAAAACTTCATGTCTGCCTCATTTCCAGCACCTTTCATGGTTCGTCTCCCTCTACAACAGCATGTTTGCAACTTATTTTACCTTCACGCACTGCTTAATACTGCGACCAGCAACAGCTCTTAAATCAATGACAACTTAAACTTACAAGCATTTCAATGTTACTCAGGAACATTTCACCACTGTTGCGTGCTTTCATTTACCAAACAACCAAGTTGTTCAAATGATTTTGACACATCCTACGTAAAAGGATCATACATCACGGGATGAATTCCGTCGATATTTGTTTCATCGTGAAGTGCCCTGCCCCCCTTCTTTCCAACTTTCTATCTCGGCGTTAAGATGCGTTAGTTTTAAAGCGACAAGTTTTCTGTTTCAGGCTGCAGTACACGAGCGGCGCGGACGCCTCTCGGCCAACCAGGCCTCCAAGTCGGTCAACATGTCGCGCATCAGCAACAGCAGCAAAGTGAAGATGTTCATGTGACGCAGAGAGGCGGCGGCCGGTGTCGCTTGTTGCGACGCTTGGAGGAGGAACAAAAAGAAAACAAACACTTTTTCGCGCGCTCCTGATTATTTTCAACACTTGCAGCAACATGCGATAAATTAAATGAACTAATCGGCTCTGCGAGCGAAGAAGCGATCGGACAACGAACGATGGTTGTCGTTATTCGGCACGATTATGCTGTTCGGCGCAGGGTCGGCTTCGGAGCGCTGAATGACGTCAGTGAAATCTCGCAGCTAAGCAACGGTCTGCCGGCAGGGAACATCATTAAAGTACGGCAAGCGCAGTAAACGATAACATCGCACGTTTCCAGCGTTAGAAAACACTTCAGAAGTTCTTTTCATGGTGCGATGACATGGCGGCGAAGAGTACAGGATAATGAGAAAATTAGTGGAATTGCAAACGGATATGTCACGTCACAGGGTTGGCAACGTCATTTCACAGATTGTCTTGTCGTGGCTCTTGTCTTTTCATGTGATGTCATGTCATGGCTCTTGTCTTTTCGTGTGATGTCATGTCATGGCGATAGGTGTGCAACGAGTAGAAAAGCGATCACTGCGACGAAGTTGAGCCGCTGCTCGTCACGAAGCTCGCATCCGGGCCTTTCACGGCGATCTTCCACTGGGCGAGCAACTTCGGCAAGATGTACTGAAAATTGACAATGGAAACACAGCGGTGAACGATTGAACGCAATCACAAGAACCCTCCATCACTAACGACGGTGTTAGTGTACACCTGCCCTGCACGATAGCGAGCATGAGCAGGCAATTTCAACAACTGCTGATTGCAGTGAGCCGGTAATCATGAAGGACTGTAACATTATGACGAAACAAGGCGAATTGTTTGACGCAGTAGCCTGAGCCCATTCGCTGATTTCACTGAAACCATTTACGTTCACGAGATCTTTCAAGCAACCTCACCGCACTCACCTCTACACATTTAGCGTCGTGGAAGGGAACCGTGTGGTGTGTTGTCTTTCCAGTGAACAGGCTCTTTGTCTTGCTCTGCGATAAGAATGTCCCATCAAAAAAGAAGACATCGCTGAACGTCTTAATCAGACCATTCTCAGAGTTCAAATACTCATTTCAAAAACGTATTTCAAAAGATGCACTTCGCACTGGCGAACTCTTCACATTGACGCGCGTGATTTCTCGTTTTCTCCGAACAAACGAAGTACCAGCCACTTTTCAAACACGCTTTAAAACGCAAACAACGAAAAAAAAACAACTTTCAGCTAGATATCTCAGTTGCTGAAGCAGAATCTAGCTAAACGTACAGTACAAAAAAACAACAGAACTGCACACGCATGATCCATGCATATTTTCAATCACGAAAACAGCGGCATGCCCATCGTAGCACCAATTACGGCAGCAGGCTAGCCGGGATTTCGCCGTTTTAGCGAAATTTATCGGCAGCAAATCAAAACCGATACAGCTCACAGCGATCGCCAATGGCACCGCGAGCAAGTGAGATTGGTTTGCACACCATGAAGCTACGCCTGTGAGATAATGTCATGCACGCGAACACACTTGCGTATAAGTTGCAATCTGTCCTAGTCATCTGAAAACCCACAAATCACCACATGCATGTTAAGTCCTCCGTAATAGAGCTGTCACTCCCAGACCAGCTGATCAGCGTGTAAATACTAAGTTATTTTAACTATAGATAACTTACTGTTGACGTTTCGCGAAGTCTGTGCACATCTAAGTGCTTCTTAGAAAAAAGCTCCAGAAGTCGTGTATTCATGATTTTTGAGTACCATGGGAAAACTACCCAGCGATGATCTATGTGGCAGAGATAGCGGACTGTCAAATTTTGCGATCCAGATCCAGTCCTGATTTTTTAAAACTCAGTCCAAGTCCAACCACAGTCAAACAATTTTTCCAAATGTGAAGTCCAAGTCCAAAGACCGAAAAAATTTTAAAATGCAGCATTTTCACAACTAAACTGCCGCGTTTCTTTCCATTAACTCATTCCAAATCCGGTCCGGTCCCTAAATTTTGTAGAGATTGATAGTCCAGATCCGGTCTAAATTCAACAAAAAATTTGTTATAGTCCGGATCCAGCCCAATGTTCATATCTGCTATGTGGTTTGAGTCGGGCGGCAAGATTGAAAGCGTTTGACGCACCTTACCAAGCTATTTTTTTGTACATCTGCACCCAACTTGTGGGCAGCATTTGTCAGGGACCCGAATTAACGAGTTCCTTAAAAAAATAAGTTCCTTCGAAATTTGTTCCTACGAACGAACAAAGTTTCCAGCGGAAAACCGCCACAAACAACTAAAGGAATTAACGCTGCTTGAGCCACTACAGCTAATTACTGCACTCCACGCGGGTGTCAAGCGCAAGAAATCGTGAGGGAAAGAAGAGTTCCAAACATGCCAGCCAGCCAACACTCAAGGAACCTGGTTTTCGGCGGCACGGTTGTCTTCACTCTTCTGCGCGCGCAACAGCCGGGTCTTACTGCCCGAGTACTGCACAGTGGGTTCTTGCGCCGCAGGGGTCCTCGACACCAGGCTCCCCCGCGACAACCAGCGGCCGAAGCCACTGGCGAGGGTGGCGGGCCTCGTCGGGGTCGGGTTGTCGGACGTGATCCGCGTGGCCAGTGACGCCAGACGTGCGAACGGATTGAAGTCCTGCGTTGCCGCCGGCGCGGTTTCCATGCCGATGCTCGCCTGTCTCGTCAGTTGCGACGCGTCCTGTAGCACGGTCACGTGACCCGAGATGTTTACGTCATGACAAAACGGCCACGATCGGAGGTGAAAGTGCAGGGTTTCACAATCCCTGAACACGTTGGCCAGAGAGCTTACTGACATCATTTTAACTGTTAATGGTAATGTTTGCGCACCTACTGTGAAACGGTCTTCGGAAATTTCAGGTAACTGCAACAGTAACCGCACTGCTAAGCCTATGTTCACTGCCTGTTACAAAGCGCCTTTCCCGCCATCTTTTGGTCGCTTTTAACCATTGCCCGCCGGACCGACCTCGTGTTCCAGCCGTAGACCCATGGTTGCCGTCGAATATGTTGCTTCTGGTTTTAGTTTCACGCGCAATTTATTTCGGTAGTGATGGCAAGAACCTAGACCTATCTAAAGGTGACCTTTTAATCGTCATACAGATGTTTGAAAAGATTTGCCCAAAAACTCCAACATTATTTAAAAATATGAAGAAACTGGATTGTTTTCAACAGTTTTTGAAATAATATCAAATTAAAGAAAATTTTCGCAATTACTTAAAATCTACATATAAAGTGTCAATGTGGTGAACTTCTTTCTCAGGCAATTGTGACACAAAACTACTAGTTTTTGCCAAAACATTTCTCATCGTTCACGACTGCAAATAATCACGTCCATAATCGCGGCACTTCGCCAGCGCGTAGATGATTATTTCGCTTTCCTTGGTTTCGGTACAAATAAAAATAAAAATCTTTCGAATCGTCGAATCACAAAAGAAACGAACAATCAGTATAAACAGAACAAACAACCAAAGCAAGTGATTCATTTCCTGAAGCTTGAACACCGAAGATGCACAAGACAGCAAAACTCAAGACAGTCGCATGCTGTGTCGATGACGTCGCAACACGCAGCGGACCATGCACGCGCGCATCACGTCACAGCAGACGCATGTTGCCACCGCCAGTCCGGGCAGACGTTTTGACAAATACCTTCACTCGTTTAATGGACGACTTAGGTCTGCGCTTCTGCGAACAATTGTAATGTGTCAATTTTTTCCTCGTTATCAGATATTTGATGTACTTAAGATATGGTGGAAGAACGGGTCAGCAACTTCTATGTAGGGGGTGGTCGAACTTTTGCAAGTTTGGGGAAGACTTTGAGACAAAATATTCACATCGGGGTGGTGCAACGTGAAGTTGAACTGCATTATAGTGAAGATGACTCGAATAACAGCGAAAAATGTGACTTTTTGCGAAAATTAAAACAGTTCACTGCTTGTTAGCTCGCAAAATTCTACCTTTTCGGCATAATATCACTTATTTTCCACGGTACACCAAGTTTGTGTTAATTAAGTCGTGTTACTGTATACATACAACTAAGCAGCCGTGTGTGTCACCTTGGTAATGTTTTTCAACAAGCGTCCTTTGCTAAAAAACAAGGTTCTCCACCCGTTATGTTGTACGCCTCTAGCAATCTATCATCAACTCAAGAAAAGCCTGTTCGCATAATCGTGTCGGTGCTTGTATTGCTTGTCCCACAGTCCATGTCAAGCAAACGACACAAGTCAAAAGGTCAGCGCTCGCCGATGTGAAACCCCCTTGGCTTTACAGGCCATAGCAACCAACCACGCCATCTCCCAACTGCGTGGTGCGAAGATTTGCAGACCTCGCAAGCCACAACGTCAGCGTGTCTCCTCGCTTGAGTGATTCAGTCACGTGATGCAGCTTCAAGACAGTTTCTCGTTAAAGTCGCATTTTACCGAACTGCAATGACGCTCCGCTGACGTGAACACTCAGCGCTAAATTTCCACCACAAAGCAGGGTGGACAGTCGGCGGCAAAATTCAACGCGTGGGTTATTTCACAAATCCCGAGTCATCAACATACGACGTGTACTGACGTTTACGAACTGACTGCTCCTGGCGCTCTCGGACGAGCACGGTGTCCTAGCAACAAGTGATGTGGTTTCGTCATGTCAGTTATGACTGAGCGACGTTAAAAAGCTCTGGATCTGATTTCTTGGGCTATAAATCCAAAACAGCAACCGACTACGGGCAAACTTCGAAGGATATTATCAAAACGCTAGAAGCGTCTTCCTAAGAAAAGAAATATACACAATTGACCGCAATCATGCAAGAACTATTTAAATATAAACAGTTTCATTGGAGAGAAAAGCGCCACTAGTGTGCGCCGTAACACCAGACGAGCTCGAACGACACCTAGCGATGAATTACATGACATGATTCCACTGCTGCAAAGCAAAGTACCATAAACGACTACAGCGCACCGACCAAGCAGACTGGCCCAACCGACCTTGATAAAGATTTTGAGCGCTTTGTCTTCGACTCGTTGTGGATCGTCGGTCAGCTCAGTGTAAAAGCACTTCCAGTCGCTCTTCCACTGCCCGAGGATGTCGCCCGTGTGCGCGTGCACGATCATTCTGTCAAGTGAAAAGTGGGCGTTCTTTTTCAACGGTATATACGACATGCTGGGTTTCACGAGGAACTGTGGAATGTCTGGCAAAAGTAGGGTGCGTTGGTACGGACATGGTTTGAGGAGAGATAAGGACGAAGATCCACTAAGAACGGCGCTGAGTTTCAAGATGGAGGGTCAGAGAAGACGGGGACGACAAGGAAAACATGGAGGAGGCAAGTAGAAGAAGGGATCATTGGAGGTATTGAGTTAGGACAGCGTTAATTGAACAATATGGAGAAATGGTGCAAAGTCAATTCATGGCAGAAAATAGGTAAATTCGGTCACCCCCGTCCAACGGTGACAAAATCGGATCAAAACTGGACTACTACTACATACAAAGCTGCGCTGTACACGTAAAAATGCATCTGGGCAGTGACCCCCTAAGCAAACGACTGAAAAAATTTCTTTCTCCGCTGGCTATGCGTCACAGCTTCCAACGCACAATTGCGTCAGTCAACAGCGGAGCAACATTTGCCAAAATTCAAAGCAAAACAAATAATTTTATTCGATATTTGGGCTCCAGCCAACACAGTTTGATTGTAAGCTGAACATAAATCGGAAACAACAATCGCAAGCAAAACTATTTACCCGCCGTTTTGGAAACTAAGAAGTGAGTACAAATGACATTGATCGACAAAAAGCCCAACAAACTAAAGTTAAATTTGCTGTCGGTTTACAGATAACCTTACCGTTGTGTTTACTTCCAACTGCTCAAAAACACAGAGATGCCACACAAAAATCAATGTACCGAAGTGAACGTTTTCACCGAACACTAGACACTTAACAGCTTAAGCCTGATTCGGAATAATGCACTCGAGCAGGCAAAATAAGTCAACACTGCCAGTAAGCTTTGAAAGCGCAACGTACTTGTCAGTGAGCATCAAGACAGTCTTTCGATCCGGTTTCAACGGTACGTGGTCAACATACTGGTTGCTGGACGCGAGGTTTCCGCGATCAACGTCCTGTCGAGCAATCGACATTGGCCGTTAAACCGCATATCGACAATTGTTTGTAATTGCGTCGCCTGAAATACCAACAGCAGCAAACCGACGACTCTCAACCAAGTCACGGCTTTGTCGGTTCACGCGTCTGCATGGCAACAGGTCCGACAAAACAACAGAATAAGAAGAAAACGACGGAAAAGCATTCCGCTGTAGTTGCTGTGTGCCCATGACCGACGCCAAACACCCGGTGCACAGCACACCACAACTTTGCACAGCACATTATTACACGGTGCACAACACATCACTACCATCACTACCAGGTTAAACCTTTAATCTGTAACTCATCACTACCAGGTTAAACCTTTAATCTGTAAAGCGCGCGTGGAGCTGCCTTACGTTTCAGCAGGGGCGTAACGCGAGGGACAAGGGGTGCACAATCCCCAGGGCGCCGAAAAGTCCCAACAATGTCACAAGTACTTTCTTCAATACAGTACGGTTACTCCCAAAAGACCTTGGGTTCGAACATGGGTACGCCAAACTTGTTTCTTGCCCCGGGCGCCATTTACCCCCCTCCCGCGTTTCAGTTGAACCGATCACGAGCGCGGTGTCTTCACGAGGCACATAACGGGCAGGGAGCTACCAAGCTCTGTGCACACGAAACAATCACCTGCAGAATGGCCGCGCCCTGCGCCGGCCTCAGCGAGTAAGGTTGAATGATGCCCGTTCTGGGATCGATCCATCGCGCGGGCCGCATCCTGCGCACGTCCTCGCTCATATCTGCGACCCTGGCAACAACAGAAAGAGAACGGAATGTGATGCGCTCGATTGTTGGCGGAGTTCGTTCGCGACTCATCGGCGAGCTGCTTTCGAGAGGGGCGGAGAAGCGTTTTCGTGTTTCCATTTTGATTTGGAGCGCTCGAGTCGTGAAATGAACAAGCCGCTGTTTTTTTCCCAACTTACTGCCACACATTCCGGCAGCTTCTCAGCAAAACAGTACTTCCATAACGATACTTGCCGTTTTAAATCCTTTTCGACAAGTGCTCCAAACCAAGAGATGGAGAGCTGTTTTTGTAGTGTCGAGAACCCGTGCCAACCTTCACAAATTTGCTTCAAGGACCCTCGCTAGTGATATTAGCGCCACCACACTGAACTTGTTCGCTGCAGCCATCAGACACGCACAATTGTTATTTCGATTTGACCAACTGGCGAGACAAGAACACAGGTCTTACTTTTGTATTCCTTCGAACGTGCTACTTGCAAGGTCTACCACGCCGCTGACCGGCCGTGTAACCACTCCGATTAGACCCTTTCCGACACCCTTGAAGAAGCCGGCCGCGCCTTCTTTTTTCGCCCCTTCCACAGGTTTCGTCACAATTCCGGTGACGCCACTGAAAACGCCCTGTGACATCAAAAGGGGGGAGTTGGGCACATCCGGTTTCTAGAGCTTTCCTGACGCGAACAGCATCGAAATAGTTGTTTACGTTCATTTCACAGCTTGCGAGACGCAAATCATGGACAAATTACTTGTAACTGTAGTGACAAAATGGTTAACAACTTCAGTTTTCTAAATCATATAAGTTCAAACAAGCAATAAGAATGTTTTCGGTTGCAGGCGCTTGTAGCTAATACTGTACAGAATGTCACGCCACCATCTATCGTACTGACCTGTACAAAGTAACATCAAAAATGGACTTTCTACGCGGTTCTAGTGGTTTCCGGTAATTCACAGAACAATGGGGTTTCTTCAAACCTTTGCCCACAGCCACACAAAAAGCAAAAACGACGAAAACTAATCATAAATAACAACAATTATCGTTTTGCCAAAAAGAGTTTAGCGCCATCAAACCTACCGAATGAGACAGTCTGCGCTCGACAACAAACAAAAAAGGTATTTGCTGAGGTAGGGAGGTGTGTGGACGGGGCAAACAAACACGCGGTAATGCAACCAAGCTTGCAATGTCGAACCAACCCTACCATGACCAGGCCTTTGCCTCCCCGCGCCAATCCCTCGGTGACGTCAGCCGGTTGCTTGTTCTTTGCTTCGAGTCTCTTCTTCTGATACTCGTCGTCCATTGTCATCGTGGCGATGCCTTTACCAAGGGCGCCTGTGACCTTTGACACAGCCCCAGCAGCCCCACCTGGAATAACGTGTGTCCTTTTCAGTTGCTCCACCAGTTGCTTATCAATGCGCAAAACGCACAAAGATACGAGCCACACTGTCCTCAGATGGAAAAAGGGAACCTACCAACTGTGTGCCCGAGCAAACTCAGGGCTCCGAGGCCCAGGCCTTCGAAGAACTCGCCAGGGCCTTGGATGATCCCCTGGTAGGGCTCGTAAAACAGGCTGGTGACGCCTTCAGCAATACCTGCAAAGCAAATCATAACTTTCCGCTTACGTGCGACCTAACGGGGGTCTATAATGCACGTGCAAGTCACACCCTGCCGGGCACCCTCACCCATAACGAGGCCGTACGGGTTCCCGATGACGTCGAGGCCCAGCACGAGCACGTAGAGCTGCTTGATGGCCTGGCCCGCGTAGTGGACTGTTGCGTTGCGCTGCAGGTCCGCGCCGCTGAGGAACTGGAACTTGCGCTCGAAATATGCCAACCTGAACGTGAAGCACGAATTACGATGGATCGACCTGCCTGTTTGGTTTTCGAAAGCTGGGGTAAATTATGGCAAAGAAAATCAGATCCTGACCATTCCTTAAAAAACGTCGGAAGAGGGAATTTATTACAACGGCGGTCTCCGCTCAAGGACGTTGATCTATGATCCTTGGAACGATTTTATTTGTATCTCCTTTACAACGGCTGCCGCAGCCACGAAACCCGGATGTTCATCGTGATGCCGTCCCACGATGAACATCCGGGTTTTGTGATCTTGTCTAAGTTGAAAGATGAAAGTTGCGGACATCATCTTGCTTTTTAGTACAATTGGTATCGAATGTTTTTTCGCAGGCTCGAAGTGTCACGCGGTGCATTTTAATTTTGCCACTTCATCTGAGTCGTACTGAAGGTCAAAGTTGAAGGTCGCAGAACTTGGAACTGTCTGTAAGCTTATGTACTAACTGTATTTCAAAAAACTCTTGCTGGAGGCGCACGCAGTGGTTGTCTGCCGAGAAGTTCGAATCGACAGTTCACACAATAAGACACTTTCACGTTCTCGTAGATCAAGAAACAATATATCCACGATTAAAAACACCGCTGACAAAAACTACACTAGATCCAGGCAACCCGCTCTCACACTTACTTGAAAACGACGTCGTCAATGTCAGATAGGGTGACGCCGACCGACTGTAACACAACTGACAGGGCACTGAACGGCAAGGTGACCACGCCCGCTGCCCCGCCCTCGTTTTTGTCATCCCCAGACTGGTTCTGCATCGAGAACGACACGTGGACCTGCACGGAGCGATGTGAAGTTAGTCAGGGAGTGAAACACGCGAAACACCTGCGATCTTGCATTGCACCACAATTCAACGTCAAGTCGCAAAAATTCATTTACGGCATTTAAGAAAAAGACTTCGCTGGTTGTGTTTCAAGACGGCCCTGCAAAGATGGACGAAAATAATTTGAAATCCGACATGAGTTTGCTTCAACTTCATCGTAAACTGATTCTTTCCGTTGTTTTTTTTTTATTTTCTTTCATCCCCACAAAACCAACGCGGTGTCAGCTTTTGCGATTGTCACTTCAAGCGATTCGTGCATGACGACCAACCAACAACTCCCGCGGCCACCAACTCGCGCCGTCAAAACTCCACCCATCCTGCCACGCCCTTCTTTTAAATACATCAAGCGCCAATTTCAGATACGGTGCCGGTCGGTCAAACTATGAGCGCGAGACGCGACAGTCGCACGACACGAGCGCGAGAAAGCACATGGTGCGGTGGAGCTGCGCGTCGTACTTTGATCGGCGAAAGATGCAGGTTGTCGTAGAACACCACGGTGCTGTTTCCCGCATCCTCCTCTTCTTCCGCATCTTCGACTGCGCGCGAGAGATCCTCCATGAAGTATTTCCTTTTCTGCGTCCGCACACGAAGTATGAGTTAGATCAGTGGTTCTCAACCGGGGGGGGAATTTAGTATTTGCAAGGGGGGAATTTTGTATTTAGGATTTTGTTTAAAATGTAATATAGTTTAGCTTATCAGTTGTGAAGAGTTTAGTTTCTCTTCTTAGTGTACTGATGTAACAGCGTTCTTCACGAACTAAATTTCTAAGGGGGGGATTTTATCTGTGAATAACGGTCAAAGGGGTGCATGGGATATCGCATGGTGGATGAGGCTAAAATAATTCCGAAAAAAACGATTGTCGCCGTCAGCAGTCCACTAGCAAACACTTCTGGAGAGAGCATTGTTTCGTCACAAAGCACATTTGACAAAACAATGCTCCCGTGTTTATTTAGTTAGCAACCGTACGCGGCAGAGAAATGTTGCCCCGGTACCGAAAATACACGAAGCAGGGATCCACAAGCTCGTGTGCATCGTCGTCGACAATTTCAAGAACTTTTGTGCGTAAATTTTATCGTTAAAATTAAACTTGAACAAGAACTAAAATAATTATCGCTTTCCTTTATCAAAGAACGCCTCAACTTACATGCCGCACGTACACAGCTTTATCGCTGCCAGTATGACGTCACATGCAACACGTCGACATTTAAACTGTTCACAAGTTACAGCAAAGCGAAAAGCCGGCGCAAACATTTCGTTTGAAATCCGATCTATTGCGAGAAAAATCTATCGACCTTTCCTATCCCCTCAGATTTTCGTGCGAACACCACGACGCCTCATCGGCCGGAACAAAGGTCGGGTCCCCCCACTTTTAATCGAACTTGTTCAGCGCAAAACAAACAGCGCGAACCTGTTCAGGAGTGACCGTCGATCCTTCCGTTACGAATACCGGGATGAGGGCGTTGATCAATCCCATGTCCAGCTTCACACTGAATTCCTGGACCAGGACCTTTACGAACAGAAGAAGACAACCAGTCGCGTAGAAAGCTCTTTACAGTCGTTTAATGTACACATTATTGCGTGTTTTGAATAACATAAGATGCGGCTTATCATTAAAGTTCACGCACAGTCGTAATTGTATTCAGGGAGGAAATGGCGACGCGTCCTCTTCTGTTTGGCCCTGGGACCACCTGCACTCAACAGACTGCATTTTGTTTTAATTCTTGCAAATCGCAGCTGCGCAAGACGCCCGTAGCAACGTCGCCATACTTTGAAACGCTCACAGCCAGACTGCCAAGGCCAGTTGCACCGCATTGGAATGCTTAACGGTTGTCAATAACGACGCGGCGCCACCGTGCACGTTGCTCTGGTCTCACCTGGAAGTTCTTCACGTGATTGAAAGTTTGGTGGTGCGCGCTGTTCCTTTGCACAAGGCTGACTTCGACGAAAGGCTTGGGGGTGCTGTTGGCCGCAACCGAGCGCGGGAGGGGGACAGGGTGAAGGATGACAGGGAAGGTGGCGCCAGGTATTTGATTGTCCATCTGCAGTCGATTTATCTGTGGACAAGCGGGTGCCCGCGTGAGGCCTCAGGGAGACTCGAGCAAGTTCATTTGCAAGTTCGCTTCAAATTTACAGTTAAAAACGCAAGTCTTTGGCAGGGCGCACACGACAACACGGCAAATGAGCACAGTACACGGCAGATTAACACGCAAAAATCCACACCTTGGCGTGGACCGAAACCTGCGTTGAGGACGAAGAGAACTGGACCCACAAGCCGGCAGTGAACGAACGCTGCAAAGGGCATTCGTATGGTTGCAAGACCTTCATCTTGTCAAGGTCGAAAACGTGCTTTTCAAGAGCGACATTTTCTTTGAAAAAAAAAACATAACAAGCGATTTACGCAAAAAGAAAAAATTTCTAAGCAAANAAAAACAAGGTAATTCTTTGCTATACGCACGCACACACAACCAAAAGTCCAGACATCCCTTGAGACCTTACCCCGCTGTTCATTATCGTTTACACACATCTTGGAAGTAAATAATTGATGCGAGTTTTCACGACCATGGTTATCTCCCACAGGCAGGTCGATGCCTGTTAAGTTCCTGGCTATAGACATGTTTGCGACAATTGCCAGGCATGAAAAGGCACAACGTGGGGAATTCACCACGATCGCCTGGCGCCATACAACAAGCATTACTAGCTTTGATTCAGGGGGGAGTGACCATTTATTAAACAAACGAGAATTTGCAACGCCACGCACGCGGTTTCAAACACCGCAAAGCAGTTTTTCGAAAATTATTTTGCAAAGACAGAAACTTCGTAGGGTAGTCGGAACTGTCATGATTTGAGGCTTTCGAGCACGACCGTTTTTCCAAGCATTGATACTCACCTTGCTGGGCGTTCGACGAGGGTTGCCGCTTCTGGTAGGTCGCCTCCAGCAGTTCGCTGTACTTCGTCGCGAGCGCCTTCCACCGTTTCTTCTGTTTTTCTTCCCACACAATCCCTGAATATAATTCAAGTTACGCGTGGAAGAGTCACGGCATCGAGAAAAGCAAGACCAAGAACGCAGGGACATCCCTCACACTGCAAAGACACCCCTTTGACACCAGTCGGGGGGGACAAGCAGAACATAAAAAGGCCGCGCTGGTGGTGCGTGGGTCATGAGCACCTCACCAAATCTCTTCAGTGCTGTTCCACATTTGTGCATGACTTTTAACTCATAAAGAAACTCAAAACAAATTATTCAATCCGAATTTTGCAAATACAAGATTCGTTGTCAGTTCGAGACCCGCTCAAGAAATGGTGCAGATGCAGCCAGGCCTGCACCTGAGACTAATTTGTAGCATTCGCTCTAATCGCTCTAAAAGAGTAATCCGGTTATTGCATGGGGTTGCGTAGTTCAATCAGGAAGGGCTGAAACTCAAGCCTCAGCTGCAGTTTGTTCAGCTATTCACAGAAGATTAGCGTTACTCCTGTGACCAAGTTCGAGCGGTCGAAAATGCTGATGGTTTATTTTATGAAAAATTGTCAGTATCGTCCCGCAGTTTTCAGAGTTAATAAAAAAAATCTGACCATTCGACATCATTTCAATGGCGCCTCTACAAAAGCTACAGGACAGCCCTGTTGTCGAAATCTTTCGCCACAGTGCGTTATGGGACCGAACTATCAGTCGTCCGTCGGCCATATCGCCGAGAAAAAACGGAAACGGAAAATTTACGCCGGGAATTGCTCAACAGGACAGCACTGGATCTGCCGTTTTCGTCACAAAAAATGAATTGCGTACCAGAGCTGGTCAGGGCCAGGAAGGCGACCTCCCGTTGCGCAGTGCTGTCCGTCAGGGAGCACGCCACCCCGTGCAAGCTGAGGGTCAGTTCGAAGCTGGGCCGTTCGAAGCGCAGCGAGGTCTCGGCGGTCTTCGCCCGCTCCTCGTCCGTTGTGAAGAGCAAGACGCGTTGCAGGCCGTCGACGAACACGACGTAATAGACCTGGAAAGCCCGGGTTTCCGTGAGTTTCATTGTCGATGCGCGACAGCTACCGTTTGTTGCGCAAACCAGAAAAACGGAGTGAGTGACCATGAGCCGACATGATTGTCGGGAAAAAATGGCGACGTTTGCTTCAGAATTCGCGGAGATCTATCACCAAAAAAGTTACCGTTTTGCTTAAACACCTTATGGTTGCGATTAAAACTTCGAATTCTTATTGTAGAAATACTTGTGACATTAGTTGCAGATATTTCGGTCAAAACATTGCTGCTTGGAGATCAACAGCTACTATAGTCAAAGGGGAGTTTCTTTAGACGTTGTGGTTAAATATGAATGATATCAAAAGCAAATAGCACACGGTTAAAATCTAAAGGCTTGGGTGATGCCATTATCATATGCACTGCAATATCACGTAAGCATTAAAGCCAATCGGAACACCACTGGCAAAATCCTGTGGTAATAACACGTTTTGAGCTATTTCAGCACTATTCCGTTTGCCTGAGTAGTTCAAACGGGTGTTTTGCGGGCATTAAAAAAAACAAAAATTCCGTAAGTTGTTGAAAAACTTGATAGGAAAGTAACGTGCTTTCACATGTGAAGTAAACATATGGTGTTAAAAACACGAGCAAACAAAAATGCATGCAAGTACCAGACGACGATTTCAATACTTTCAACAAACGCAAGTGTGACCAAAAAAACTTAATGCAAGCACCACCACAGTCTAAACAAATAAAAAGACAAGGCAGCAGCAACCTAGAGGTTGCGTGTGACGAAAACATCACCGTGGGGGCATTATGCCCTTCATAAAATCGTACCCAATTGCTTGTGGTATCGCGATGGATGAGTAAATCAAGACTGATGTTGCGTATCAACAGCGAACAACGCAATGAAAACAGAGGTAAAATCAGCTCGAAGCCGGTTCATTGACTGCGTCCGGCACCACCCGATTCACCCTTGCTTGCTGCAACATGCTTGCGCAAGTACGAACACCTCGCCCCGATGTTTATCAGCGTTAAGGAAGAAATGATCGCCACCGTCAGCCATGCGTGACATCAATCGTCAAGCCGCGAATCAGACGCTTATCGCTCCAGCGCAATGCTTCGGCACCGGGTAACATAACAACTCAGTCAATCAAACGAAATAGGGTTGTGCGATATTGACATACGAACGGATTTCTATCCGCAGCCAATAATAATCACGTGAGAAAACTAATAGCGAGAAAATGTTATGGTATTTATCTACTTCAAATAAAAACTCACGGTGTGAAAATTGTGTTGACTTATCTCTTTAATTTTCAGAACAGTGTTGACAATCAGCGAATTTTCAGCAAATCACTCCACAAGGAGTGCGCGTTGTTCTACTAGACCACTGCTTTATTAGTGCAAGGCTTCAAAGCAAATAGGCGCGAGTCACGGAGAACCTAGAGATGCTAAGGCAACGCTTTGTACAAATCAAACTGCTATCGGTTCCAAATACGAGCTATTGATTCACACTAAGTCACATGACTGCAAGAAGTGCTTTTTTGCAACCAAAAATCAACCGCGCCGAGCAACATCGCCCCGACGCGTATTCAACGCCATTCCAACCGTCCCAACTTGTTCTTGTTAAAGTTCGTTTGTTCATATCTGGTCACGAGCGATAGCATTGCAACTGAATCGCGTGAGAAGTAATCGCTGGCTATTGTCTCTTGCGCAACACCTGCTGCTGCTACACGATGCCGTGAAAACTAAAAGCACGAAAAGTTTTTTTTTCCACCCAAGCACCATCTGTTCACAACGCGATCATTGTCTGCGTCACAATCGCTGATTGTTTTTACGCGCGGTTTGTCCACAGCAGGGCTTCACCGGCGGGGGAGAGGGGAGCAGCACATTGCAACCGCCCCCGTAACCCGGCGCGAGCGCGAATGATAAGCGGGAAAGATGTGGTTGAATCTCCGCGGCCAGATCATCGAGCCGTCGGTCGCCACCAGCAAACGAAAGTAAATGAACATAAAGTTCGAACCATGCTCAGCGTAAATACCGGTACCTTGACGCTGTTCTTGGAGCTAAACTTTTCACGGATGGCTTTGAAAAGCTGAAGTTCTTTCTACGCGAGAAATCACCAAAGGCGGTTACACGTCTCAAGGTACGTCGCGTGAGAGAGATCACGTGACACCAGTGACGACACGAGAAAAACGAGAACCAAACGACGAGCCTTGAGGCTGGATCTTTTTGATCTAGCCTGGAGAAGTCCTTTCTTTTTGCAAAGAAACATAACTTGCAAAGTGGGCGAAACATCTGCGAAACTG